>Ga0316224_1002430_pt1 | contig 17267 bp, 16 predicted proteins | sample TBH18013metaG_FD_206254 | JGI IMG/M metagenome (GOLD analysis project Ga0316224, IMG submission 206254) | Freshwater microbial communities from Trout Bog Lake, Wisconsin, USA - TBH18013 | ecosystem: Environmental > Aquatic > Freshwater > Lake > Hypolimnion/Profundal zone | place: USA: Wisconsin... | reverse complement strand
TGAAAGCGGCAACAACCGAGCACATGCAAGCATTGGAAAAATCCCCCGAGCGTGTCAAAAGATTCTTTCAGGATTCACACGTAAAATATGCCGCATGATTCACGGATAAAAGTGGCCGGATCAATAGTTGCTGGGCTGCTGTTAACGTAGCTGAGGTGAAGAAAAAACCGTTTGTAGTGCTGTTATGCAATTTGCACTAAATAAATAATGTTGAGAAATATGTATTTTCTTTGATTGCTAATTAACCTATTGAATTATTGCTGATCATTAATTTGGCAAAAAGTGGTCGCATTTCATTATCAAAGAAAACATAATAATTCCAACACAAACTATTTATTAGGAGATGAAAATGTCACAAGCAAAAACACTTACAGAAAAAGAAATGAAGAAAATGCTCAACTATATTTCAACCCAAAAATATGCGGCACGTGATCGTGCGATGTTCTTATTAACACATCTAAGCGGAATGCGCGTAGGGGAAGTGGCAGTACTAAAAATTGGTGATATATGGGCAGATGGGGTTATAAAACACGAAGTTCGTTTGCAAGCAAATCAAACTAAGGGTGATTTTGCGCGTACAGTATTTTTAGCAGAAAGGTTACGTAAAGAATTGATTGTCTATTTAGCGATGATTGATAGGAGCGATTTGTCAAAGCCTCTGTTCAAAACCCAAAAAAGTGTTGGATTTACGGCAAATACCCTTTGTCAGCATTTTCATTATTTATATAAAAATGCGGGCATTGATGGCGCGTCAAGTCATAGTGGGCGCAGAAGTTTTATTACAAACTTAGCTGCTAAAGGAGTTGGCGTGCGCGTTATTATGGGGCTAAGTGGGCATAAAGCACTAAGCTCAGTCCAATGCTATATTGACTGTAATGATACGATGAAGCGCAACGCAGTTGAATTGATTTAATGCGATACTCTGCCAACATTTGTTATTACTTCGCCATTAAAGTTTTGTTCGACTTTTGCGGTAGTTAAGTCAACAAGAAACTTTGGGTGGCCCTTCTGTAATCTATGTCCATACCAACAACATTCAATTCTTACTCGTTGTTTACCTTCATTTCCCAAAGGTAGTTTTTCAGTTTTAGACAACAAAAAATTGCCAGTAAACTCCCCGTCTCTATAGGTAGCTTTAGTTACGGTAATTACACAACGACCATTAACTAATTCTTTATTAAGCGGTTTAGCGTAATGGTCAGTATCGGGTACTGTCCTTTTATCAATAGTTTTGTCCCATTTTGGAGCAGATAAATATGACATAATATTTTGGAAATATGAATAGAATAAGACATTCTACCGCAGCATTGAGGAATATTGAATAAGTGTCGTTTTACACGACATATTAATTTAATTAGCCTGGTAGTTTGGGTTTACTAATTAATTTTCTCAATGAGTCCTCATCTACAGCAGCTGGAACCCATTTACCCTCTGCAAGTGCATTATCTAAAGCCAACTGTTGTTTATCTGTCCACCTTTTACGTGGAGTAGGTTGTGTCATACATGGGAAAATTCCAATTTCAGCATTGGCAATAAGAGCATCAGCACGACTTAGCATACGCGATACCGCTACTTTCATGCCATTTCGCTTTTTTCGTTCCATAACTTCACCATCTGTAAATTTAGGCATGCATTTAGGAACTAGCTTAATAGCTGTACCTATTTGTTGGGATGTCATACGGTCAAATGGTTTACCTATTTTTGAATTTGGCATCTTTGAAATATTTATTAGGTAATTGAGACACCATATATCGTGTGCCCTTTTTATCACTGTCATTCTTATACCACGCAATTTGCACAATTGACGAGTTGACTGACTTACTAGCTTTATCTCACGCGCTGGGTCAGTACGTACTAAGGCAAGAACTTGGCGACTTATAGTGCGTTCAGTCAAATGTAGCGGTATTTCAACGAGCAAATGATTTTCAAAATTTTGGCTTAGATTTGTAAGTTGGCTCTCAATTTTCCGTACATGCGGCAGCCGCACTTGTTCAGCAAATAACTTTCGCCCTTGCTTGCGCCACCAAACACTAAAGCTGCTTTCAAAAACATCTCCAAAATCAAGCCACATTTTCTTTAGATCGATATCTAAGGTATTGCCGTTTTGTTGGCAAACCCACCAATAATCCTTGCTCAATTGAAGGTAAGTCCACCACCAACGATATGGACTTTCCCAAGCATCTCGCATTTCTTGTGCTTCATCCTTATAACTAATCTTTCTTAAGCCTTTGATTACGAGTGAATTGTTTTTTCCCATATTTACTTTCATAAAGTGTTAACAGTAAACAGTCATTAAAAGCGTGATGATGTTAACGGAGTATAGTTCACTTATCAACAGCGCACAACCAACGACATTTCGTCACTTAACTAGCACTGCTGATTTTTAAGGAGATTTAACATGCAAAACACAGCTCAAACACAAGCAAACGTTAACAACTTTTCGAATGTCGTTTTAAACGACAATATGCTAGCAAGTGTTAACAGTAACAACGCAGTAATAACTGTCGGTTTAAACGACAGAGTGCAAGTAGCCCCTGTCAGTCAAGCTGACACAGTTAGCAAAACTGTTTATGGCTACGAGGGTATTTTTCAACGCATTGATCAGCTAGTCTCAGAACGCGAAGTTTGGGAGCATGGTGCGTTTCGCACTAGCAATGCTCAGTTATATGCGCTGCTTGATAAGTGCTATTCGTTTTACTTCGAAATGCTCGGCACTAGTCCTGCAAGTTGTGGACTGCGTAGCGGCGTCGCTGAGTACATTGTAAAACGCGGTTACAGTTTTACTAAAAGTACGCACACACTTACAAAAATCGTCAAGTGTGTGTTCGGTGTCGATCGTCGCCGTGTTTCTACCTATAGTTTAGTTTTACGTGAAGCGCTAGCGCAAAAAATTAAAGTTAACGCAGTAGCAGATTTCATAGCAAGCAAAGGGGGCGTAGAAGAAATACGCAGAAGTGGTAGCAAAACTGCAATAACGCCTCAACAAAAAGCAGAGCTGGGCAAGCAAGCTGTTAGCAGCAACAGTTTAGCTGTAATAAGCAGCGACAAAATCGCTGAATCAATTGATCTAGCAAACGTCGACAGCGACTTTGTTGCGATAGTAACGCAGCAAGCTGATGGTAGCTTAATAGTACGCAAGCTTGTTTACAGTCAGTCAGTTCTTAATGCAGCACTTTCTTGTGCTTACAGCGCAAGCAAATCTAAAAACAAGCAAGAAACTAAAAACGCTGTCGCTGCAAACGACACAACAAAGCAAAACGATTTAATTTTAAAAGCAGCAAATATTTAAACGCAACATATGGGGCGGGCATTTCGTTCGCCCCATTTTTCACTAAATTATAAGGAGATACACATGAGCACGAATATTGATTACACACCTACAAGCATTAATGAAATTGTTTATCACTCTGTTGTTGAAAGGCAATTGATTATGGATATTGCTAGTGGCGCGATGCAATTCCCATTTGCGGGAAAAAATGGAATTTTGCTGCACGGAATTTACGGCACTGGCAAAACTACGTTGGCTAGATTGTTGCCCGATGCAATTGAAAATGCAAAAAGTAGCGGGCTTTCACACTACAGATATTTTGCATGTCAGAGAGGTAATTATGGCTTAGCTCTTATGTCAGACTTGCTTAGATACGTTGAAATAATGTCGTATAGCATCAGTGGCTACCACTATTTTGTTTTGGACGAAGTGGACTTACTGACAGAAAAAGCTTTGGAAACGCTCAAATCATTAATGAATATGCCGCAAACAATTTTCATTATGACTACTAACAACATCAGCGATATTGATGCTGGTGTTCTTAATAGAAGCGAGCGTATCAACTGTAACGCTGCGCAGTCGCAAGATTGGCTACCTTTTTCTCGCCGTGTGCTTATTGACAGTGGCGGTACTGTAATTGCCGACACTGTGCTGCTGCCTATTATTGATAGCTGCAATGGTTCAGCGCGGGAAATTGCTAGTGCTATGCAAAGGCTTGCATCAGCACAACGAGCACGTGCAGCCAATGATTCCCAAAAGATAATTACAAAAGTTTAATTGCCTTGTCGTTTTAAACGACACCGATTGCCCGCCTCCAAGCGGGCATTATTTTCTCTATTGAAGCAACTCCTTAATTAAACTCATAATATATTCAATATCTTTATCGTTGCCTATCTGAATCTGATAGTCACCATTCCCCCAATGACCAACATTAGTAACATTTTCAGCAATCTTTCTTGTGTCATTCAGTTCACCCCATTTGGCATTTATAAATATTTTTAGTGCCTTTTTTTGAACTACTATATCAACAATATTTCTCTTTTCTTTTTTAAAGGAGATATATAGTTTCCCAAATTTAACATCAATGCCATCAGCCAAATTTAGAATTGCACCTTTAAATTTCTCATAAAGTTCAGCTGTTTCCTCAGATGCATTATTTAAATGCTCATCTTCAGTGTAAACTTTAATTTCGTCAGTTACTGTTTTAAGTGTTAGATTTTGTTGTGTTAAAGGCTTAATACTTTCCGCAGATTTAGATTTCTTAATTTGGGAGATTGAAATTGTGTTGTTCTCATACTGCTTAACTTCCCATAGCTCAATCGCAATGTCCTTAAAATTGGTAGCTTGAATTTGATTGTCAGTAAAAGACGTTGATACAAATGCAACACGTGTTTGGCTCCAATCAACTTCTTCTCTTTTTAGTTTTGCTCCCAAACATTCGTTATATTCAATAATAAAATCAGCCTTATTTTCCAACATCAAACTAAGATATGTAAACCCCTGATCAATAACACTAATATTCTTATCTCGTTTGTATTCAATTATGATAAATGCTTTTGATTGGCTATCAAATGCAAGTGTATCTATTCTTTTATTCTTAATAGTGCATTCGGTTTTAACCAATTCAAGCCCCATTATTGTATTCAAATTTTCTTCGAACACGCGCTGAATTTCGCGTTCAAGCTTAAAGGCCTTTTCTGCAATTTCTTTAAGCTTGTTATTAAGGTTTATGTAAAGTGGCATAAATATTCCGATAATTTTGTGGTTTAACCGTTATACATCAAGTAAATACAACAAGTAATAGGTGATTATTTCACTTTCTTCAATCGATCTTTTCCGTACTTGTAATTTCTGTAGTAGTTTCCTCTACTGCTTTTGTGAAATTCTTTTGCTTACTTCGTTTACTTTGTATTGCCCCAATATTCATTTCACCTTCCAATTGACGCACATAAAATCTATCAATCATTTCGGGCGATGTGCGTGCATTACGTGCAATTGTCAGTATGTCTATGCCTTCGCCATATAAAAATCTGTAAGTGATGCAAGTATGCCGCAAACTGTATAAAGTACGCCTTTCACCAGTAGCAGTTTCCTTCAAGCCAACGTCGTTTAGCACGACTGAAAACTGCCTTTGTAAATCTTTCAGTGCATTATCTCTGTTTCGTTGCTGTGGCATGAAAACATAGTCATCGAGTTTTGCCAAATCTTGTTGCTTATAATAATCCCGTATGCGCTCATAAACCACAACAGCCCATTTCATTGTAACAATTGGTTTGTCGTGTTTTTTGGTTTTCGGCAAAGACAATCGCAAATATGTATATTCATTACGGATTATTGCAACATGCTTGTGCTTTAGAAATTTAATGTCAGTTGGGCGTATAAAACTATTGGCCATAAACACGATTAAGTTATACAGATCATACGTAATGGTTATGTTACGTATGGGCTTACCAAGTTTTTGTTCCCCGTTTTTCAATTTTGCTTTGGGATAGATAATATGGGTTGCATCCTCACTATCTTCTTTTACGTTTCCAACTGCACGAATTTCATACTCAACACCAATGAGTCGTTTGGCAGCACTCCAAACTCTGCGATACTCATGCGTATTAAACCATCCGCGCGGTGTGTCTTCTTTTTTGATTTTAGGGAAAGTTGGAAGTGCTTTGATCAATTCTCGTTTTAATGCGTATGACAAAACTTTTTTAACCAACCCCATATATGCAATTGCAGTGGTTTTTCCAATATTTTTGTCTTCGCTGATCTTACGCAAAAACAATTCCAATGCAAAAAAATCAATTTTCGTTACATCGTGCTTGGAGAAGAAGGGCAGTACATGCTTTTTTAATCGCCATTCATCATTTTCATGCACCATTTTTGTAAGCTCGCCACGTGTAACCCGTGCAAGTTGCATTTCCAACATCGCAAAAGCGCAATGCTCAAAAGTGGTGTCTTTACTTTCGGATAGTGCAAGTCCAGCATGCTTGTTGTAGTTGATTTTGTCGTAGAAGGTTTTTGCTGCTTTGATGGCAGTTCGTTTGTCAGTCGACTTGGTGCTGCACCGCAATATTTTTCCATCAGTGTAATAACGTACCCACCAAAACGGCGATGCATCTAGTTGATAGATGACAAGCTTTTTAGGATAACCCGTTACATGCGTAAGCGATGCTGCTATTGGCGAAGAGCGATGTTTTGGTTTTGCTACTGAGGGAGATTGAACGGCAGTTTCAGTCATAGCAAATGCCTCACTAGTGACGAAAAATCAAATAATTTGTTGGAAGAAAAATCTAACATTTGTAGTATAGTTTAAACTATACTACAGCGATGAGCGACCAGATTTATAAGCTATTGTATTTATAATATAAAACTGGTCGGGGTGACACGATTCGAACGTGCGACTCCTGCGTCCCGAACGCAGTACTCTACCAGGCTGAGCTACACCCCGCATCGCTTTCATCAGCATTTCCTGAGGAAATGTGAGAGGATTAAAATTGCCGCACCGCAAAATTTTGCTAATTGTAACAGGGATTGATTGTAAATCGAATCCGGTAGTTTAGTAAGTGGATCGCATGTGTGAATCATGATGTTTTTAATTGATTCAAATGGATATGAATAGTGCACTTCCTGACCCTGAGTGATTATTAAGTCTGGGAAATCTTACATATTGATTTGTAATAATTTTTCATTTCAACTGAATTTTGGCAAAAAAATACCGCAGCATAAATCGTATGCTGCGGCTTATTGGGAAAACTCAATTAATCATGCTTGGGTGTTGACTACCGCTCCGGATATATTCTGACCACCACTTAAATCTGTTTGTAAATTTTGTAAAAATGATTGCAATGTAGGCGGCACTGGAGGCACGAAAGACTGCAAAGAGGGTGTTGCGCTACTTGAAGCAGCTGAGCTTACAAATGCAGCAGCCAATGTGCTAATCAAGTTTTGGAAGCTGCTTTGCAAATCACTTAACGCACTTGAACTGCCAGTTGAACTCGTCGTTATACTGAGTGTTGTCGTAGTGATGGTGAGCGTTTCACCCGTTGTTGTGCCGGGTGTCGTGCTCGCAGTGGAAGCGGGTGTTGTACCAGTTGTTGGGCTTGGTGTCGTGCTCGCAGTGGAAGCGGGTGTTGTACCAGTTGTTGGGCTTGGTGTCGTGCTCGCAGTGGAAGCGGGTGTTGTACTCGCTGTTGAACTTGGTGTTGTGCTCGTAGTGGAAGCTGGAGTAGTGCTTGTTGTGGTGCTGGGAGTTGAGCTCGTTGCAGCGCTTGGCGCTGCGCTAGAGCTGGCGGCAGATAATTGCTGTAAGAGATTTTGCAGGTCTGACACAAGGTTTGAACCATTGATTCGACCACTACCCTTGCCGCCGTTACTATCACCATCCGAGTCTGTACTTCCGCTGTTTGAAGATCCTGCCTGATTTAATGCTGCAAACAGGCTATGCATAAATGCATGCAGTGCCGATTGCAGGCTTTGCGCCGATCCGGTAGTAGAATCGGTACTTGATGTGGATGCCGAAGAAGTACTTGATGCTGGCGTTGATGTGGTTGTGCTTGTTGTCGGTGCAGCAGACGTTGTGGTTGGTGCTGGTGTGGTTGTGCTTGACGCTGGTGTGGCAGAAGTCGAACTGGTTGATGGGGTAGTGGATGCACCTGCACTCATCAAGGTTTGGCTTAATGCCTGTATGATGGCCTGCATCAAATGCGAGCCATTCCCTGAACGCCCTGCGCGTCTGCCGCCGTCATCATCTCCTCCATAAGTTGAGCTTCCTACTGACGAAGTTGAGGTGGTTGTCGGCTGCAAATAGGATAAATTTCCCGAGCTGGAAACATTGCTGATTGAACTCATAATAGCTCCTAAAAATAGGTCATGAAAAATGGAATTGCCTTGCAATAAGGCTGTATGGCAGTTTTCGGCGAGATTTAGGAATACTTTAGGAGAAAATTGTATCAAGAAGACCTGATTTGCATATTCTGCAAAATGAGTCTTTTTAATACAATATGTTATGGGGGCAAGAAATTAAAACTGCCGTGAGGAGGCAAATTCGGCCAGCTGTATCAGGGCTTCCTTGTAAATCGAATTCGGCAAGGCAGACAAATCATCGCAGGCAGCTTTCGATTCAAGCTGTGCTTGCTGTCGCGTGTATTCCAAGGCACCGGTCTGTTTTATAACGTTTAATACGTCAGAAAAACGATTGATGTCACCTTGTTCAATGGCCTCGCGTACTATCGCTGCTTGTTCGGAATTTCCATGCTGCATGGCATAAATCAGAGGCAAGGTGGGTTTGCCTTCTGCCAGATCGTCGCCCAAGTGTTTGCCGGTATCCTGCTCGTCTCCGGAATAATCCAGCACGTCGTCAACGAGCTGAAATGCTGTGCCCAAATGAATGCCATAATTGGCCGCCGCCAATTCCTCCGCTTGCCCTGCACCGGACAAAATTGCTCCCAAACGCATGGCTGCCTCAAACAGCTTGGCGGTTTTGCAATGAATGACGTGTAAATAATTGGAAGCCTCAACATTGGCATCGTGGCAATTCAGTAATTGCAACACTTCGCCTTCTGCAATGGTATTGGTGGCATCAGCCAGTGTCTGCATCACGCGCATGTTGCCGACTTCGACCATCATCTGAAAAGCACGGGAATACAAGAAATCACCCACCAGCACGCTGGCGGCGTTGCCAAACAAAGCGCTGGCGGTGGCGCGTCCGCGACGGAGCTCAGATTCGTCCACCACATCATCATGCAACAGCGTGGCTGTATGAATAAATTCGACTACCGCAGCCAGGTCGTGATGATATTTCCCCGTGTAACCAAATGCATTGGCAGACAAGACCACCAGCGCGGGGCGCAAGCGCTTGCCACCGCTGTTGACAATATATTCGCCAACCTGATTAACCAGAGCCACTTCGGAATGCAAACGGGTACGAATAACTCCGTCTACTGCGGACATATCTACGGCTAGCAATTGCTTGATGGATTCGAACGACACAAAAATTCCCGAGTTAAAAGGAGATGATGTTATAAATTATGTGAAAAAAAGAATTTAGATATATTGAATATCAGCCCGTATTGTCGCATAAAAATTTACGCTTGGCCCCCAAGCCGTTTTTATAACGACTTTTCTATTCGGTCTTTTCGCCACAAATACACTCCCACCATAACGCCTAAAGTACAGACTGCAACTACATAATGCGCCGGAGCCATACGGTCGGTTACGAGCAACAGGCTGACAAATACAGGAGTTAATCCGCCAAATACGGCATAGGCTACATTATAAGAAAATGATAAACCGGAAAAACGTACAACGGCAGGAAATGCGCGGACGGCCACACCGGGCACAACACCGATTACCCCGACAAAGAAACCGCACAATGCGTAAAGCGCATTAATGTGATCAGTCGACACGGACATGTTTTGATAAAACAGCAGCGAGACAGTTGCCAGCACCGCGCAACCAAACGTAAGGACCGGCCCCGACCCGAGGCGATCAGCCAGTTCGCCAAATGCCATGCAACCCAGCGTTAAAAACAAGGTTGCAATACTGCTTGCTTCAAGGGCAGTGGAAGCGGGAACAGCAAACAGTTTTTGCACCAGCGTGGGCGTCATTAAAATCATCACAATGATTGCTGCGGAAAGTAACCAGGTCAGCAGCATAACCAGCAGAACGGAGATGCGATGTTCACGTACCACTCTTTTTAAGGGCATTTCATCCGCCAAGGCTTGTGCGGCCTGCATTTCTCGGAAAACCGGTGTTTCGTGCAACCATTGTCGCAGCCAAACCGAGACAAACCCAAATATGCCGCCGATGATAAAAGGGATGCGCCAGCCCTCGGTGAGTATGTCGGCAGGGGAATAGGCCTTATTCACCGCAGTCGCGACCAGCGAACCCAGCAGAATTCCTCCGGTCAAACCCGCGGTCAAAGTTCCGCAGGCAAAATTGACATGGCGCGGGTGCACATGTTCGGAAACAAATACCCAAGCGCCCGGAACTTCCCCGCCAATCGCCGCTCCCTGCAACACGCGCATTGCCAGCAGCAGCAGCGGTGCCCAAATACCGATTGCTGAATAAGTGGGAAGCAGGCCGATAGCCAGGGTCGGAATCGACATCAGGAAGATGCTCAACATAAACATGCGTTTTCGACCCAGCAAATCGCCGAAATGCGCCATGACCATTCCCCCCAGCGGACGCGCCAGGTAACCTGCCGCGAAGATGGAGAACGTCTGGAGTTGCCTTAACCAGTCGGGCATGTCCGGCGGGAAAAATAATTTCCCTATAACGACCGCAAAAAAAACGAAAATAATAAAATCGTAAAACTCCAGTGCCCCTCCCAAGGCCGACAACATCAGAGTTTTGTAATCCTGGCGAGTAAGCATTGATCTAGTCTCAATTCCTGATTTTGTGGGTTGTAATTTATCGTGGCGGTGATTCTAACCAATCGTGCCTCATTTAGCCACGGCCAGTCTCTTTGTTATTCTGTATAAGTTCGCAGGTCTGAGTCTCCAAAGTGGCATTTCCCCACGTTGATGGGAATGATATGTTAAGGTCCAATTTAGCTTTGCCTGCTAAGCAATACTTGTCGAGATTCTACAAAACCCTTTCGGCGGGAGCTTAATTCCTGCTAATCTTGCGTCCGACGAAATTACTAAAGACTGGCTATGCAAAGTTATCTCAAACGTATTCTGACCGCCCAAGTTTACGACGTGGCTATTGAAAGCCCTCTGGAAGTTGCCCCGAATTTGTCCGCGCGTATCACTAATCAAGTGTTGCTCAAGCGTGAGGATATGCAACCGGTGTTTTCGTTTAAATTGCGCGGTGCCTACAACAAAATGGCTCAGCTGACGCCTGCGCAACTCAAGCGCGGCGTGATCGCGGCCTCGGCGGGCAACCACGCACAAGGCGTGGCATTGTCCGCTCAGAAGCTGGGTTGCAAGGCGATCATCGTGATGCCTGCCACCACGCCGCAAATCAAATTGCAAGCAGTTGCCAGTCGGGGCGCGGAAGTAATCTTGCATGGTGATTCTTATTCCGATGCCTACGCCCATGCGCTGTTACTGGAAAAGAAACATAAACTCACTTTCGTGCATCCTTATGACGATCCCGACGTGATCGCCGGGCAAGGCACCATCGGTATGGAAATACTACGTCAGCATAACCAGCCGATCCACGCGATATTTTGCGCAATTGGTGGCGGCGGTTTAATCTCGGGAGTGGCGGCTTACGTCAAACAAGTGCGGCCTGATATTAAGATTATCGGCGTGCAGCCGATAGACTCCGATGCTATGTACCAGTCGCTGAAAACAAAACAGCGCGCCATATTGGAACACGTAGGCCTGTTCGCGGACGGCGTGGCTGTGAAGCAAGTCGGGCAGGAAACTTTCCGTTTGTGCAGCGAACTCGTGGACGAAATCATTCTCGTGGATACCGATGCCACTTGCGCCGCAATTAAAGACGTATTTGAAGACACCCGTTCCATCCTTGAACCGGCGGGCGCACTTGCCATTGCCGGGGTCAAACAATACGCTGCCCGTGAAAAGCTTAAAGACAAAACGCTGGTTGCCGTTGCCAGCGGTGCCAATATGAATTTTGACCGGCTTCGATTCGTTTCAGAAAGCGCCGAAATCGGTGAGAAGCGCGAAGCCATTTTAGCGGTTACCATCCCCGAAACGCCGGGCAGTTTCCGCGAATTCTGTACGATACTGGGAAACCGCAATATCACCGAATTTAACTACCGCTATGCCGATTCCAAAGCGGCGCATGTTTTCGTCGGGGTGCAGGTACGCGGACAAAGCGAAACTTCAAAGCTGGTTGCCACCCTTAAGAAGCACAAACTACGCACCCTTGATTTTACCGATAATGAAATAGCCAAGTTGCATGTGCGCCATCTGGTGGGAGGCCATGCTCCAGGCCTGAAGGACGAAATCATGTTCCGTTTCGAATTCCCCGAACGTCCCGGCGCCTTGATGAATTTTCTTAACAGCATGAACCATAGTTGGAACATCAGTCTGTTCCACTACCGCAATCATGGCGCAGACTACGGCCGCGTGCTGGTCGGTATGCAAGTACCTAACCACGATAAAATGGCGCTACGAACATTTTTGGACAAGCTCGGCTACCGCTATTGGGATGAGAGCGACAATCCGGCTTACCGGTTGTTCTTGGGTTGATGATAGAGATGTGTGTTCTACGAGAAGTTCCGGTAGAGGTTCTGGAAGATAGTGAGCAGTTAGCTGCATGGGCAAAAAGGTCGACGATCCCATGAGCACGCAAAGGATGAAACAAACGATCAGGAGTCGTATACTCTCGAACCGCGAGGCTTTACCGGCCCCGATGCGAACGCAATTCAGTACTGCGATCACCGAACGTATTTTGCAGATGCCGGAATATCAGGCGGCGCGTGTGGTAATGGGATACATGAATTTCGGCACGGAATTCGAGAGTGAAATTTGGGTGCGGCAAGCTTTGCTGGACGGCAAAAAGTTGTGGCTTCCCAAAGTGAATCGTTCTACGAATGAGTTGGATGTGTACCGCGTGACCGATTTGCAGAATGAGCTGGTGGCGGGGATTTGGAACATTCGAGAGCCGATGCCGAATCGTTGTCTCAAGATGGAGTCGTTGGAGTCACTGGATTTTATTTTGATGCCGGGAGTGGCTTTTGGGCGTGATGGCGCACGACTGGGATATGGTGGCGGATTTTACGATAAGCTGGTGGGGCGTATCAATGGAGAATCCCGCGTGGCCCCCATTCCGGTAAGGGTGGCCGGGGCCTATTCTTTGCAGTTGGAAGAGGACATTCCGCAGGAACTGACCGATCGCAAGGTACAATGGCTGGTAACGGAAAATGAAACAATAGATTGCCGCGATGAGGTAGTGCGGCGAAATTGACAAAGTAGATTGTAGGCGCCTGGAAATTGCCAGGTAGAAATTACAACATGGAGGCCAGTGAATAGAATGATGAATAACAATATCCCCGACCTAGATCCGTTGGAAACACAAGAGTGGCTGGAAGCATTGGATTCAGTGCTGGAAAACGAAGGCACAGAACGGGCACATTTTCTGATAACTCAGCTGGTGGATCAGGCGCGTTTGGCCGGTGCCGATTTGCCGATCAGTGAAACCACGCCCTACGTGAATACGATTCCGCTGGACAAGGAAGCACGCTCCAGCGGAATTCACGAATTGGAACACCGTATTTGTGCGCTGATGCGCTGGAATGCGATGGCGCTGGTGATGAATGCCAACCGTGAATCATCCGAACTGGGCGGCCACATTTCTTCTTTTGCCTCGGCCGCAAAATTGTATGACGTGGGCTTCAACCATTTCTTTCACGGCAAGACCGAGACGCATGGTGGCGACCTGGTTTACTTCCAGGGACACTCGTCACCCGGCGTCTATGCGCGTGCTTTCCTTGAAGGCCGCATCAGCGAGGAGCAGATGTACAAGTTCCGTCAGGAAGTGGATGGAGGTGGGTTGTCTTCTTATCCCCACCCCTGGCTGATGCCCGATTTCTGGCAATTCCCCACGGTGTCGATGGGGCTGGGTCCCCTGATGGCAATTTATCAGGCACGCTTCATGACTTATTTGCAGCACCGCGATCTGGTCAATACCAAGGGGCGCAAGGTTTGGGCTTTCCTCGGCGACGGTGAAACCGACGAACCGGAATCGCTTGGTGCGATTTCCATGGCAGGGAGGGAAAAACTCGACAACCTGATCTTTGTGGTCAATTGTAATTTGCAGCGACTGGACGGTCCGGTGCGCGGCAACGGCAAGATCATCCAGGAACTGGAAGGCGTGTTTCGCGGGGCAGGCTGGAACGTGATCAAAGTGATCTGGGGCGGCAATTGGGAACGTCTGATAGCCAAAGACAAAGACGGCCTGTTGTTGAAGCGCATGGAAGAAGTGGTGGACGGTGAATACCAGACCTACAAGGCAAAAGACGGCGCTTATGTGCGTAAATACTTTTTCGGCAAATATCCCGAGCTGCTGGAGATGGTGGCCGATATGTCGGACGACGAGATTTGGCACCTTAACCGGGGTGGTCATGATGTCCATAAAGTGTACGCGGCCTACGCGGCGGCAGTGAAGCATGTCGGGCAACCGACCGTGATTCTGGCCAAGACGGTGAAGGGGTACGGCATGGGTGCTTCAGGCGAAGCGCAGAATCCCACCCATCAACTGAAGAAGATGGACGAAAACTCTTTGCGCCATTTCCGCGATCGTTTCAATATTCCGATTACTGACGAACAGATTCCGCACTTGCCGTTCTGCCGTCCGGCGGAAGACAGCCAGGAAATGAAATACCTGCGCCAACGCATGAGCGAGATGGGCACGATGCCGATGCGCAAGCCGGTTGCCGAACCCTTGTCTGTACCTGAACTGAGTGCCTTCGATGCTTTGTTGAAAAGCACCGATGAGCGCGAGATTTCCACCACCATGGCGTTCGTACGCATGCTCGGTATTCTGGTGAAAGACAAGAATATCGGTAAACGGGTGGTGCCGATCGTGCCGGATGAATCGCGCACGTTCGGGATGGAAGGCATGTTCCGCCAGTTGGGGATTTTCTCGCAAGTTGGCCAGCTTTACACCCCGCAGGATGCCGATCAGTTAATGTTCTACAAAGAAGACAAATCCGGCCAGATCTTGCAGGAAGGCATCAATGAAGCAGGCGGCATGGCCGACTGGATTGCCGCTGCGACGTCCTATGCCAATCACGGCAAAGCGATGATTCCATTTTTCATCTACTACTCCATGTTCGGCTTCCAGCGTATCGGCGATCTGGCCTGGGCAGCGGGTGACATGCGCTCACGGGGATTCCTGATGGGCGGCACCGCAGGACGCACCACGCTGAACGGCGAAGGCTTACAGCATCAGGATGGGCACAGCCATATTCAGGCGTCACTGATTCCCAATTGCGTTTCGTATGACCCGACCTTCTCCTACGAATTGGCGGTGATTATTCATGATGGCATGCACCGCATGTATGCGGAACAGGAAGACGTGTTTTATTACATCACGCTGATGAATGAAAACTACACCCATCCGGCCATGCCGAAAGGCGTGGAAGCAGGCATTCTTAAAGGAATGTATCTGTTGAGTGAGGCGGCAAAACCCAAGGGTAAAACGAAAACCCCTCATGTACAGTTAATGGGCAGCGGCACCATTTTGCGTGAAGTTATCGCTGCGGCAGAATTGCTGAAACAGGATTTTGGTGTGACCTCCGACGTGTGGAGCGTAACCAGTTTCAATGAATTGCGTCGTGAAGGAATGGATTGCGAGCGCTGGAATATGCTGCACCCCGAAGCGCCGCGTCGCAGCAGTTACGTCGAGCAATGTTTGTTGCAACGCAGCGGCCCGGTGATCGCCGCAACCGATTACATGAAAGCCTATGCCGACCAGATTCGCCCCTATATAGCGGCGCGTTACAAGGTATTGGGCACGGACGGTTTTGGGCGCTCGGACACGCGCAAGAAATTACGTCACTTCTTTGAAGTGGATCGTTTCTATGTGGTGGTGGCCGCACTGAAATCACTGGCTGACGAAGGCGCTGTTAGTGCCAAAGAAGTCAGCAAGGCAATCAAGCTGTACAACATTAATCCAGACAAACCTAATCCAGTTACGGTTTAAGGAGAGAGCATCGTGGCAGAACTCAAACAAATACGGGTGCCGGACATCGGCGATTTCAAAGGTGTCGAGATCATCGAGGTGATGGTGAAAGTGGGTGATACGGTGCAGGCGGAAGATTCGCTCATCACCCTTGAAACCGACAAAGCCACCATGGATGTGCCATCACCTTTTGCGGGGATCGTGAAAGAACTCAAGATCAAGGTGGGCGACAAGGTTTCAGAAGGCGATCTGGTTGTAGTGATTGAAGTGAATGATGCAGGAGCTGTTGCGGCTCCGGCATCAGCGCCCGTCGCTGCTCCTGTTGCGGCTGTAGCGCCACCGCAGGCTGTGGTGGCAGCTCCTCAACCTGCCCCAGCCCCCAAGCCGCCTGTTGCTAGCGTGGCCACCAGTACTTTAAATCAAAATACGGAAGGATTAAAAGCGCATGCCAGTCCGTCGATACGTCGTTTTGCGCGTGAGTTGGGCGTTGATCTGCCTCAAGTGAAGGGGAGCGGCGAAAAGGGACGCATCACCAAAGAAGACGTGCAGAATTTTGTGAAAAACGCTTTGGCACAACCCCGCAGCGCGGGCGCCTCAGGCGGCTTGCAGATTCCGGAAATGCCGGCGGTGGATTTTTCCAAGTTTGGAGCCATCGAGAACAAGCCGTTGTCGCGCATCAAAAAACTTTCCGGAGCCTTTCTGCACCGCAACTGGGTTTCCATTCCCCATATTACCCAGCACGACGAAACTGACATCACGGATATGGAGGCCTTCCGCAAACAACTGGGAACGGAATACGCGGCACAGGGCATCAAGATCACGCCGCTGGTTTTCCTGCTCAAGGCGGTGGTGGCTACCTTGCAACGCTTCCCGGATTTTAATGCGTCGCTGGATCCCAGCGGCGAAAGCTTGATCCTGAAAAAATATTTCCACATTGGTGTGGCGGTCGATACTCCCGAAGGTTTGGTGGTGCCGGTGCTGCGTGATGTGGATCAGAAGGGGATAGTGCAGTTGGCTAAAGAGCTCGGTGAGATCAGCATCCGGGCGCGCGAGAAGAAAATTACGGCTGCTGAAATGCAGGGAGGCTGCTTCACAATTTCCAGTTTGGGCGGGATAGGCGGTACGGCTTTTACTCCCATTATTAATGCACCGGAGGTCGCGATTCTGGGGGTATCCAAATCCAGTATCAAACCGGTTTGGAATAATGACAAATTCGAACCCAAGCTGATTTTGCCGTTTTCCCTGTCGTATGACCACCGCGTGATAGACGGTGCAGCAGGTGCACGTTTCACCACCTATCTGGCGCAAATATTGGCTGACGTACGGAGGCTGGTTCTATAAATGATGAAACTTTATCATGGTTGCAAGTAATCCGAATAACGTACCCATCGGAATATTGGGTGGC
>Ga0316224_1002429_pt1 | contig 17268 bp, 18 predicted proteins | sample TBH18013metaG_FD_206254 | JGI IMG/M metagenome (GOLD analysis project Ga0316224, IMG submission 206254) | Freshwater microbial communities from Trout Bog Lake, Wisconsin, USA - TBH18013 | ecosystem: Environmental > Aquatic > Freshwater > Lake > Hypolimnion/Profundal zone | place: USA: Wisconsin... | reverse complement strand
CTGCCAGCAAACGCCGGCATCAACCGCCTCGACCACACCGCCTACAACACCGCCGATGCCGACGCGCTGCGCAAATATCTGCTCACCAAAGGCTGGAGAGCCCCCGCCAAAGTCACCAAACTCAGCGATGGCAGCAAAACCTTCCGCGTCTCGGACCCCGAGGGCAACGTCGTCGAATTCGTCCAGCCCTCCGCCAAGCCCGTCGCCGTCTCCGCCCCCCTCGCTCCCGGCCACCACATCATCCACGTGGGTTTTCTCGTCCACTCCCGCGAAACCGAGGACACCTTCTACCGCGCCATCCTCGGCTTCCGCCCCTACTGGTTCGGCGGCATGCAGGACGACAAGGTGGACTGGGTCAGCCAGCAGACGCCCGACGGCCACGACTGGCTCGAATACATGATGACCAGCGGCCCCTCCGGCTCCGGAATTCCCAAAGACATGAGCCTGCGCACCCTCGGCGTCCTCGACCACTTTTCCATCGGCGTCACCAGCGTCCCGGCAAGCTTCAAGACGCTCACCGATGCCAAACGCCTCGACTGCCGCAACGACGGCAAAACCCAGATTGGCCGCGACGGCAAGGCCCAGTTCAACATGTACGACCCCGACGGCATCCGCATGGAACTCATGGAGTTCCACGCCACCGCAAAGCCCTGCTGCTCGGCCTTTACCGCAGAAGACCCCGCGGAATAGCGCACGGCAACGCTTTACCTGCGGCTGCGCAAAACCCTGTTTTGCCGCGTGCAAGATGCCGTTATATGATGGCCTTCGTTGGCCTGAAGCCGCGCACAACTGTGGTTCCCGTGCCCTTTCGGCTGCGGGAACCGCAGACCGTGTGACGGGCAGGCCGGCCGGAGGAAGTGCCAGTGCGAGTCGGTCTGTTCACACGCGAGTATCCACCCCAGGTCTATGGCGGTGCCGGAGTTCACGTTGATTACCTCAGCCGCGAGCTGGCCAAAGAAATCGAGGTCGAGGTCCACTGCTGGGGCAAGCAGCACAGTGACGACCCCTCGCTGACCGTCCGCGGCGAAGAACCCTGGAGCGAAATCTCCGAAGGCACCACCGGCAAGTTCAAGGGCGCTCTCGAAGCCCTCAGCCTCAACCTCACCCAGGTCAAGGCCCTTGAAGGCATCGACATCGTCCACACCCACACCTGGTATGTCTCCATGGCCGGGTACCTCGCCAAAAAGCTCTACGGCGTCCCCTTCGTCCTCACCACCCACTCGCTTGAACCTCTCCGCGCCTGGAAGGCCGAGCAGCTCGGCTCCGGCTACGCCATGAGCTCCTGGATGGAGCGCACCGCAGTCGAAGACGCCGACGCCATCATCGCCGTCTCCGAAGGCACCAAGGCAGACATCCTCCGCGCCTACCCGGACGTTGACCCCGCCCGCATCCACGTCATCTACAACGGCATCGACCTCGCCGAGTACCAGAAGACCTCTGACACCCAGGCCCTCATCGACTACGGCGTCGATCCCACCATCCCCTACATCCTCTTCGTCGGTCGCATCACCCGGCAAAAGGGCGTCACCCACCTCGTCGACGCCATCAGCTACCTCCCCGCCGACACCCAGATCGTCCTCTGCGCCGGCGCACCCGACACCCCCGAAATCGCCGCCGAGCTCCGCGAAAAGGTCGAGCGCGCCCGCCAGCACCACCCCCGCATCGTCTGGATTGAGAAGATGGTCACCAAAAAGGAAGCCATCCAGCTCTACTCCAACGCCCAAATCTTCTGCTGCCCCTCCGTCTACGAGCCCTTCGGCATCATCAACCTTGAGGCCATGGCCTGCCGCGCCCCTGTCGTCGCCAGCGCAACCGGCGGCATCAAGGAAGTCGTCGTGGAAGGCGTCACCGGCCACCTCGTTCCCTTCGACCAGGACCCCGTCACCAGCTTCCCGTCGGACCCCGACCAGTTTGCCCGCGACCTCGCCGCTCCCCTCAACGCCCTCCTCCAGGACCCCGCCAAGTGCCGCGCCATGGGCGAAGCCGGACGCAAGCGCGTCGAAGACATCTTCAGTTGGACCGCCATCGCCCACCAGACCATCGCGCTCTACCAGCGCCTCATCGACGAACGCAAACAGGGCGCATAACCCGCGCCCGAAATCCAGCAGAACCGCAACCAATACACGGGGAGTAGAAATGCCACTGCCACAGACCGACGGACGCAAGCGAGTTGTCATTGAAGGGATTCAGCCGGAAGTCGACGGAGGCCGCTTCCCGGCCAAGCGCACCATCGGCGACCAGGTCACCGTCGAGGCCGACGCCTTCACCGATGGCCACGACTCCATCGCCGTCGCCCTCCTCGTCCACAAGGAAGGCTCCAAAAAGTGGACCGAAATCCCCATGAAGCCCCTCGGCAACGACCGCTGGTCCGCGCACTTCGTCGTCACCGAAATCGGCCGCTACGGCTTTGTCGTGCAGGGCTGGGTCGACCACTTTGAAACCTGGCGCAAGGGCCTGCTCAAGCGCATCGATGCCAACACCGACGCTCCCGTCGACTACCTCATCGGTGCCGACCTCATTGAAGCCGCCGCCGGCCGCGCCAAAGGGGCCGACGCCAAATCCCTCAAGGAGCGCGCAAAGCAGCTCCGCGCCGGCGCAAAATCCGCCAGCAAGGGTAAGCCCGTCACCACCTCCGCCGAGCTCCGCATGCTCGCCACAGACCCGAACCTCCACACCCTTGCCCTCAACTACCCTGACAAGAGCCTCGCCACCGACTCCGACCGCGAAACCTTCCTCGTCGTCGACCCCCAGCACGCCCGCTTCAGCGCCTGGTATGAATTCTTCCCCCGCTCCACTTCCCCCGAGCCCGGCAAGCACGGCACCTTCAAGGACTGCGAAGCCCGCCTGCCCTACGTCGCCGACATGGGCTTCGATGTCGTCTACATGCCGCCCATCCACCCCATCGGCCGCGTCTTCCGCAAGGGCCCAAACAACAATCCTGAGTCGCAGCCCGGCGATGAAGGCAGCCCCTGGGCCATCGGCTCCCTCGAGGGCGGCCACAAGTCCATCCTGCCCGCTCTCGGCACCCTCGAAGACTTCCGCCGCTTCGTCGGCAAGGCCAAAAAGCTCAACCTCCACATCGCCATGGACATCGCCTTCCAGTCCGCGCCCGACCACCCCTACGTGGCCGAGCACGAGAACTGGTTCAAAAAGCGCCCCGACGGCACCATCCAGTACGCCGAAAATCCGCCCAAAAAGTACCAGGACATCTACCCCTTCGACTTCGAAAGCGACGACTGGACCGGCATGTGGGAAGAGCTCAAGTCTGTCTTCCTCTACTGGGTCGCCCAGGGCGTCACCGTCTTCCGCGTCGACAACCCCCACACCAAGGCCTTCCCCTTCTGGGAGTGGGTCATCACCGAGGTCAAGCGCGAGCACCCTGAAGTCCTCTTCTTCGCCGAAGCCTTCACCCGCCCCAAAATCATGTACCGCCTGGCCAAGCTCGGCTTCAGCCAGTCCTACACCTACTTCCCGTGGCGCAACGGCAAGGCCGAAATCACCAGCTACCTCACCGAGCTCGCCCAGACCCCCGTCCGCGAGTTCTTCCGCCCCAACCAGTGGCCCAACACCCCAGACATCCTCACCGAGTACCTGCAAATCAGCGGCCGCGCCGGCTTCGTCATCCGCCTCCTGCTGGCCTCCACTCTGGGCGCGAACTACGGCATCTACGGCCCGGCCTTTGAACTCCAGGAACACCTGCCCGTCAAGCACGGCTCGGAAGAGTACCTCAACAGCGAAAAATACGAGATCCGCCACTGGGACCTCGACCGCCCCGACAGCCTCCGCCCCCTCATCCGCCTGGTCAACCACATCCGCAAAACCAACCCGGCCCTGCATCGCGACTGGAGCCTCAAGTTCCACCCCACCGACAACGACCAGATCCTCTGCTACAGCAAGGAATCCGAAGACCGCTCCAACCTCATCGTCGTCATCGTCAACCTCGACCCCCGCTACACCCAGGCCGGCTACGTGCAGTTGCCCCTCTGGGAACTCGGCATCCCCGAAGACCGCAGCTACGAAGCCGAAGACCTGCTCACCGGCGAACGCTACCTCTGGTCCGGCCCCCGCAACTACGTCGAACTCAACCCCAACCGCGTCTCCGGCCACATCCTCCGCATCCACCGCCGCATGAAGGTCGAATCCGACTTCGAATACTTCCTCTAGGGGTTAGGCGGAAAGCTCTTCCGCCACCCCATAAAACGCATACGGATTCAAAAACTGCCGCCCCCAGAAGAACCGCCGGTCCGCCTCCGTCAGCCGCGCCTCGTCGCACACCTCGTCCCAGTGCTGCCGGATCAGCTCCACCTGCCGCCGCACAATCTCCGTCGCCGCCTCCCTGGAAAGCAGAAAATTCGGCGCAGCCGCCAGGCACACATCCAGCCGGCTCAGCCGCTCCCGCCCATGGATCAGCATCGCCTGCGACGCCTCATTGCCCGTCCTCGGCTGCGGGCAAATGTCATAGGCAGGCGTCAGCGTCAGCTCCCGCCCATCCCAGAACGCCGCATGATTCCGCGCATGGTCGTCCGTGTTCCCGCACAAAACATTGAATACCAGCCGCCCGAACAGCTCCCGCAGCGTCTCAGACGGCCGCGCAAACCGGTGGCGAACAATCTCCGCCAAATCCTGATAGCTCGCATACTGGGCCATCATCTCGTCCAGCGCAAACAGCGTCAGCGCGGAAACCATCGCCTTCCTGCGCCATCCCCCAGCCACAGCCTCCCGGTCAAACCGCTCCACCAGCAGCACATCCTTGCCCAGCGCCGCCGTCAGCTCCACCCGCGCCACCGTCAGCCCCACCACCTGCGCCAGCCGCATCGCCACAAATTCGGCCTTCACCACGTTGTACAGGTCGTTCGAGGTCGAAAACTTGGCAATCAGCTTCCGGCCGCCGTCGGTCAGCATCGCCTTCGGCCGCGCCCCGCCCAGCGACGACCCATGCTGCAGCGCCTTGTCCAGCTCCGGCTCCAGCGGAGTTCCCCGCTCCACCCGCTCCGCCGACTCCATCAGCTCTGCCAGCGTCGCCTGGTCGGTCACCCGCGGCCTGTACTCCGTCGCTGATGCCTGAAAATCCAGCGCTCCCGCCCTGTCCGACCCGGACTCCAGCAGATACGTCAACTCATCCAGTTCCACACTGGACGCGGCCGCCCCCTTCAGCCCCAGCCGGCGATTGATTATCACCCGGCGTCCCCACGCATCCGGCGAGCCATCGCGCAGACACCCGGGCATCGCCAGCCCCGGCATCGGCGGAATATCCCCCGCCCGCAGCGGCAGCTCCGGCGCGTAAATCGGAATCGCGTTCGCCCGCGCCAGATAGCTCTTGCCGTAGTTGAAGCGCAACTGGCCCCGGTCCCGCGTCAGCAGCCCGGCCACCACCGGCTCCGTCGCCTCCGGCAGCCATATCCATACGTACGCCTGCCCCGGCTCCGCGCTAGAAGTCATCGTTCACAGCCCTTCTTGGCTTGCGCACCCGGGCCGGCAGCAGGCTCAGCTTTTCTCCCGCGGCGGCGCGCCGGGCACTCAGTCGGTCCCTCTCCGCCTCGCTCAACGGGTCGGCGTCAAACAGCGCCACGCCGGTAATCGCCGCCGCCTCAAAATACGCTCCAATCGCACACCCAGGGTCGCCCTTCTCCATGCTCTGGATCAGCCACCGCGAAACCCCCATCCGCTCCGCCATCTCCGTCGCGGTAATCTTGCGCTCGATTCGTCCCGCGCGAATCAGTTGCCCCAGCATCGCAATCGCCTCAAGGCTGTAGCGGGAGTAGGCGCGGTTCTTTGGCTTGGCCATGACTGCTCCGGTTCCGGGGCGCTCCTTGCGCTCTCCTCGCAACAGCACCCCCAGTCCACATCATCCAGCATTCCCGCTCCCCCGTCAACCCACCCAACAAAATAAACCACCCCTTAATCACCTTATCGCAAGTTGTAACAACCACTCCACCCCACTCATCCCACCTCCCGCAAGCCCCCTTCCGCCCATTTCCGCCGCCCGCGTTAAAATCAAAGCAATCATGAGCGCCATCACAGGGTTGAGCCCGGAAGTCGTCGCCAAATACGAGGTCGTCATCGGCCTGGAAGTCCACGTGCAGTTGCTCACCGCCACCAAGGCCTTCTGCGGCTGCCCGAACCAGTACGGTTCCGCGCCAAACACCAACGTCTGCCCCACCTGCCTCGGCCTGCCCGGCGCCCTGCCCGTGCTCAACCGCCAGGCCGTGGAGTTCGCCACCCTCGCCGGCCTCGCCCTCAACTGCCAGATCCGCGAGCAGTCCATCTTCGCCCGCAAAAACTACTTCTACCCCGACTCCCCCAAGGGCTACCAGATCTCCCAGTTCGACAAGCCCATCGCCGAGCACGGCTTCATCGACATCCTCGACGCCGACGGCAACCCCAAGCGCATCGGTGTCACCCGCGCCCACATGGAAGAGGACGCCGGTAAGTCCATCCACGACGGCTTCGCCGACTCCGCCACCCGCACCTACGTCGACCTCAACCGTTGCGGCACCCCGCTCATTGAAATCGTCTCCGAGCCCGACATGCGCACCCCCGACGAGGCCTACCAGTACCTCACGCTGCTCAAGGAAATCATGCTCTACTGCGGCGTCTCCGACTGCAACATGGAGGAGGGCTCCCTCCGCTGCGACGCCAACGTCAGCATCATGCCCCGCGGCAGCAAAACCTTCGGCACCAAGGTCGAAGTCAAGAACGTCAACAGCTTCCGTTACGTCCGCTCCGCGCTCGAATACGAGATCGAGCGCCAGATTGAAATCGTCGAAGACGGCGGCACCATCAAGCAGGAAACCCGCCTCTGGAACCAGGCCGAAGGGCGCACCTTCTCCATGCGCTCCAAGGAGCAGGCCCACGACTACCGCTACTTCCCCGAGCCGGATCTTCCGCCGCTCGTCGTCTCTGACGCCTGGAAAGCCGCCATCGCCGCCACCATGCCGGAGCTGCCCGAAGCCCGTCGCAAGCGCATGATCGCCGAGTACGACCTCAACAAGCAGGACGCCGAGACCCTCACCGCCGAGCGCGAGTTCGCCGACCGCTTTGAGTCCGCAGCCCGCTCCGCAAAGAGCCCTCGCCGCGTCGCCAACCTCCTTCTCAGCGAACTCGGCGGTCGCCTCAAGGCAGCCGGCCTCGAGCTCGACGCCTCGCCCGTCACCCTTGCCGGTCTCGTCCAGGCAGCCGACCTCGTCGAAGACGGCAAAATCAGCTCCAAGCAGCTCAAAGGCCTCTTCGACATCTGCTTTGAAAAATCCGAGGACTTCGGCCCCGTCTACGAGCGCGAAAAACCCCAGCAAATCACCGACTCCAGCGCTCTGGAAGCCATGATTGACGAGGTCATCGCCGCCAATCCCGCCCAGGTCGCCCAGTACAAGGCCGGCAAAAAGACCGTCGCCGGCTTCTTCGTCGGCCAGGTCATGCGCGCCTCCAAGGGCCAGGCCAATCCGGCGCTGCTCAACGAACTGGTCACGAAAAAGCTCGACGCCTGAACCTGAATTAGTCGCAAGGCGCGGGGTGCCTGCCCATACTCATGCGGGGGAGAATCGTTCCCATGACGACCGAACCCATCCTCCCCATCGACGAGGCCCGCGCCTGGCAACAGCTCACCGCGCGCGACCCCAAGGCAGAGTTCCTCTACGCCGTCGCCACCACCGGCGTCTATTGCCGCCCCGGCTGCCGCAGCCGTCTCCCCCGCCGGGAAAATGTCCGCTTCTTTCCCACCGCACAGGCGGCTCGTGCAGCGGGCTTTCGCGCCTGCCTGCGATGCCGGCCCGATGCCCCGCCAGAAGCCGAGCCCGTAGCAAAAATGTGCGCCCTGCTTGAGGCCGAAGTCGACCGCGCAGTCACCCTCGAAGAACTCGGCCGCCTCCTCAACCGCAGCCCCTTCACCGCGCAGCGGCTCTTCAAAGCGGCAATGGGTGTCAGCCCCGCGGCCTACCAGCGGGCACTCCGCGGGCATTCCCTGCGCGCAAATTTGCACACGGGGGCAACCGTGACCGAGGCAATCTATGACGCAGGCTACGGCGCCGCCAGCCGCGCCTATGAGGCCGGCTCCCTCGGCATGACTCCCATGCGCTTCCAGCAGGGCGGCCGCGGCGAGCACATCGGTTTCGCCATCGCCCGCACCGCCTCCATGGGCTGGCTCATCGTCGCCGCCACCGCCCGCGGCATCTGCTGGGTCGCCCTCGCCGACTCCCCAGCCCAGGCCGAAGCCGACCTCCGCCATGAATTCCCCGCCGCCACCATCCTCCCCGACAGCAACCTCGAAGCCCTCACCGCCGGCGTCCTGCAACAACTCTCCGGCCAGCCCACCCCGCATCTGCCGCTCGACCTCCGCGGCACCGCCTTCCAGTTGAAGGTCTGGCAAGCCCTCACCCAAATCCCCTCCGGCCAAACCCGCACCTACGGCCAGCTCGCCGCCGACCTCGGAATGCCCACTGCCACCCGCGCCGTCGCCCGCGCCTGCGCCACCAACCGCGTCGCCGTAATCGTCCCCTGCCACCGCGTCATCGGTGCCTCGGGCTCCCTCACCGGCTACCGCTGGGGCATCGATCGCAAGCGCACCCTCCTCGCCGCCGAAAAGCACCCCTGACAAAAAAGGGGAGCCCGTGCTGACCGCTCACGGACTCCCTGCTCGCCATCTGCCCCTGATTACATCCGGAATCCGCCAGCCGCATACACCGTCTGCCCGGTCAGCCACCCGGCTTCGTCCGAAACCAGAAACGCCGCAACCTTCGCAATGTCTTCCGGCTGCCCGGCGCGACCCAGCGGCGTACCCGCCACCGTGTTCGTTTCAAAGTCGCTGCCGGCAACCCCTGCCGCATGAGCGCCTTCCGTCAGCACCAGCCCCGGATTCAGTGAGTTCACCCGAATTCCCTTCGGGCCCAGCTCCTTCGAAAGCGAAACCGTAATCGAGTCCACGGCACCCTTCGTAGCGCTATAGACCGCAGCCTGCGGAGCGGCCATCTGCCCCACCACCGAGCCGATGTTCACCACGCTCGCAGCCCGACCATTCAGTTGCGCCACAAACGCCTGCGTCGTCAGCAACAAGCCCAGCACGTTCAGGTTGAACTGCCGATGAAAGTGCTCCGGCGTAATCGCCTCCAGCGCGCCAAACTCGTACACCCCGGCGTTGTTCACCAGAATGTCAATCAGCCCCAGCTTGGCCACCGCTTCCGCAATCAGCCCCGGAATCGCCGCCGGGTCAGCAACGTTGGCCTGGATCGCCACCGCCTTCCCGCCCTTCTCCGCAATCTCGGTCACCACCTGCTCCGCGCCCGCCGCGCTCGTTGCATAGTTCACCGCCACGTGGGCTCCCTTGGCCGCCAACTCCTTGGCAATCGCCGCTCCAATTCCCTTCGAGGCACCAGTCACCAGCGCCACCTTACCCTGCAAATTGCTCATTGTTCCTTCTCCCTGGGCCGAATGTCTCATTTCGACATTTCGACAAGTATCTAATTGATTGACCGCAACCCAATTCGGTTTCAGCCTTTTTCAAAAAAGTTTTTCCGCCTTAAATCTGCCCCAAATCCCCCAGAAACGCCGCCCACAGCTCCCGCTGAAAACTCAGCCGCGCATACTTGCCCTCGCGCGCAATAGCAATCAGCCCCGCCGTCTCCAGCTCCTTCAAATGGTGCGACAGCGTCGCCGCCGAAATCGGCATCTCCTCACGCAAATCGCTGCACGCCGTACATTGCTCCTGCGCCCGCAGACGCTCCACAATCTCCATCCGGCGCGGATCCGCAATCGCTTTCAAAATCAACATGCGCTGCGTTGGCGTTAGCTTCCCCATCGCCCATATTGTCGCATGGGATCCCCACACCTCCCCGTCCAAATCACCCCCTGCCCCGCCACCTTGGTACACTGGCTGGCAATGATTCCCCTCGGCTCGCATCCCGCCTGGCATCCGGTGCTCGAGACCCTCGCCTACGCCTGCGGCTATGCCCTCTACCGCCGCCTGCGGGCCCGGCGCGGAGACTTCCTCCCCGACGCCCAGCGCTGGAACGTCATCGCCGCCGCAGCCGTCGGAGCCCTCGTCGGCAGCCGCGTCCTCGGCCTCGCCGAGCAGTTCCCCACCCTCCTCGCCGCCTGGCACTCCGGCCATCTCCTCGCGCTCATCCTCACCCCCGGCGGCAAAACCATCGTCGGCGGCATCCTCGGCGGCTGGCTTGGCGTAGAAGCCATGAAGCGCATCTCCGGCATCCGCCAGCGCACCGGCGACCTATTCGTCTTCCCCCTCTGCCTCGGCATCGCCATCGGCCGCATCGGCTGCCTCGTCGCCGGCCTCGCCGATGACACCTACGGCCTGCCCACCAGCCTCCCCTGGGCCGTCGACCTCGGCGACCACATCGGCCGCCACCCCGTGCAGGTCTACGAAATCCTCTTCCTCGCCACCGTCGCCCTCACCCTCCATCTCCTCCGCCACATCACCCTACCCGAAGGCGCACGCTTCCGCATCTTCCTCGCCGCCTACCTCGCCTGGCGTCTCGCCATTGACTTCCTCAAGCCACAGCCCCTCCTCGCCGGCCTCAACGTCATCCAGTGGTGCGCACTTGCCGCCCTTGCATGGCTCGCAATCGGTGCCGCGCGTCACGCCACCTCTCGCACCCGCAGCAAGGAGCGCACGGCATGAAAGCTCCCTGGTCCTACTTTCAAGGCTTCCCCAAGTTGATCGTCCTCAGCGTCTCCGTCCTGCTCGTTTCGGGCGGCATGTGCGGCGTGCAGTTAATCTTCGGTAACGAGATTTACAACGGTAAGGTGCCCGGGTCCGGCCTCCTCATGCTCCTCGGCCTGGCCGAGTTGCTCGTGATGGGCGCCGCCGCTCTCGTGCTCCTCTTCAGCCTCATCCTGTGGCCCATCTCCGCGCTCCTTGGCCAAACCAAGCGGGAGGACGGCCAATGAAAACCCCCTGGCAAAACCTCGAAGGCTACCCGCGCGCAATCGTGGCATCCGTCTGCATCCTGCTCGTATCAGGCGGATTGTGCGGGGTCCAGCTGGCGATTGCGAATCTCCCCAACGTACCCTCGGCTTTGGCGCCGCTTGCCATGATTACCGGCGCAATAGAAATCAGCGGGATTCTCGGTTCTGCACTGGTTCTGGCCTTCTGCCTCATAGCCTGGCCCATTAGCGCGTGGCTGCAGCAAAAAAGCCGGCTCCAGCAGGAACTGGAAGCCCGGCAACTCCACGATGCTCAGCAGTCAATCCGCGATCGCGAGGGCGGCCAATGAAAACCCCCTGGAAAAACCGAAGCGGCAACGCCAAGACAATCGCAGTTCTGGCGACAATGCTCCTCGTTTCTGCGGGCGGCTGCGGAGTAAACTTCCTGCTGCTGCTTACCGGGGTAGTCGACAAATACGGATATTGGGAGGCAAACGGGTGGTTCTTGGGTTCCGGGTTGCTCGAGATGCTGGTATTTGGATTTTCGGCTGTGAGTTTGGCGGTTGTGCTGCTGGATCTGGGGTCAGCTTGGGTAATTGAGAAGGTGAAAGCAAAGTGGTTTGGCAAGGGCAGCAGTGAAAACCACGTCGGCAAGGAGCCCCGCTCATGAAAACCACCTTCGCCCGCCTTACCATCTTCTTTGCCGCCGCATTTCTGGTTTCCACCAGCCTGTGCGGCATCTCCCTCGCAAGTGACATCTCCGGCCACGGCGGCATCTCCCGTTACCTGATTCGAACCATTCCGTTTGACTTCACCTGTATGCTTGTCTCCTTCTTTGGATTGCTCGTAAGTGCCATCATTTGGGCCCTGAGCGGTTCCGTCCCTCGCACCAACAGCTTGAAGATCTCCCCACCGGAGACGCCGGAACACATGAGTCCTGCCAAGAAAGACGAAAGGGAGTAGCCATGACCACCAAAACCCGCCCCTACCTCTTCTACGACGTCGCCATCTCCATCTGCTCCACCTGCTACCAGCGCGTCGACGCAAAAATCGTCTTCGAAGACGGCAAGGTCTGGATGCTCAAGCGCTGTATGCAGCACGGCTCCCAGCGCGTCCTCATGGCCGACGACATCGACTACTACCGCCGCGCCCGCGAAGTCTTCATCAAGACCCCCGAGCAGCCCATGGTCTACAACACCCCCGTCAAATACAGTTGCCCCTACGACTGCGGCCTCTGCCCCGACCACGAGCAGCACTCCTGCGTCACCCTGCTTGAAATCTGCGACGCCTGCAACCTCACCTGCCCCGTCTGCTTCGCCAACAGCGGCCAGCACCGCAAGGAATTCCGCTCCCTCCCCCAAATCGAAGCCATGCTCGACTGCATCGTCCGCAACGAGGGCGAACCCGACATCGTCCAGGTCTCCGGCGGCGAGCCCACCCTCCATCCCGACTTCTTCCAGATACTCGACATGTGCAAGCAGCGCCCCATCCGCCATCTCATGGTCAACACCAACGGCCTCCGCATCGCCCAGGACGAAGAATTCGCCAACCGCCTCGCCACCTACATGCCGGAGTTCGAGCTCTACCTCCAATTCGACTCGCTCCGCCGCGAACCCCTCATGCAACTCCGCGGCGCCGACCTCCGCAGCATCCGCGAAAAGGCTCTCGACCGCCTCAACAAACTCGGCATCTCCACCACCCTCGTCGTCACCGTCGAGCGCGGCGTCAACGACCAGGAGCTCGGCGAAATCATCGAATACGGCCTCCAGCAGCCCTGCGTCCGCGGCGTCACCTTCCAGCCCGTCCAGGCCGCCGGCCGCGTCACCGGCTTTGACTCCTCCCAGCACCGCCTCACCCTCACCGAAGTCCGCCGCCGCATCCTCGAGCAAACCAGCACCTTCCGCCCGGAAGACCTCATCCCCGTCCCCTGCCACCCCGATTCCCTAGCCATGGCATACGCCCTCAAGCTCGACGGCAAAACCATCCCCCTCTCCGGCATGATCGACCCCCAGGTCCTCATCAACGGCGCCCGGAACACCATCGTCTACGAGCAGGAAAAAGGCCTCCGCGACCACATCTTCAAGCTCTTCTCCACCAACCACTCGCCCCAGGGCCAGGCCCGCAGCCTCAAGGAACTCCTCTGCTGCCTCCCCAAGCTCCTCGTCCCCAAAAACCTCGGCTACAAAAACCTCTTCCGCATCCTCATCGTCCAGTTCATCGACGCGGAAATCTTCGACGTGCGCAGCGTCAAAAAGAGCTGCATCCACATCGCCCACCCCGACGGCAAGCGCATCATCCCCTTTGACACCTTCAACATGTTCTATCGCGATGAACTCGAAACCACCCGCCTCGCCCCGCTCCGGGAGCGGCAGTTGGTCTAGCCAAACAGCGTCCCCTGCGCCGGCGCCACCGGCGCAGCCATCGCCTGTGCCTCAGCCGCCGCCACAGCCATCCGCGGCGCAGCCACCGCCTGGTTCAGCGGAAACACCGCCCCTTCCCAGTTCCGGCCCCTCCGTCGCGCCAGCACCAGAGCTTCTTCCGTTCCCGCGCTCTGCGCCACCAGCGCACCCTGCTCATCCCATATCGCCGAGCGCCCCGCCGGCACCCATCCGCCCGTCTCTGCAGCATGGTTGGCCATCACCACCGTCATTCCGTGCTGCCGCGCATAGCCGGCCAGCAACCCGGTCTCCACCCCATAAACTTGCTCCCGCAGCAGCACGCTCGCCGCATAAATCGTCGCCCGGTGCGCCGCCGCGTTCGCCGCATGTTCCGCGTGCGTAATGTCGTTGCAAATCGCGCTCGCCACCAGCAGCGGCCCAATCTTCAGCACCGGCCCGCCCTGCCCCGGCTGAAAATGGTCAAACTCCGCCCCGGCCAGATGCTGCTTGGTATGCACCACCACCAGCCCATCCGGCAAAATCGCCAACTGCCCAATCGACGGCTTGCCGCCCGCATTCGCAATCGGCGCACCCACCAGCAGCGTCAGCCGCAGCTCCCGTGCCGCCGCGCGTAGCGGCTCCAGCGCCACACTATGCGGGCTCAGCGCATTCTCCGCCGCATACTCCATCTGATACCCGGTCAGCGACAGCTCCGGAAACACCAGCAACTGCACACCCAGGCTCGCTGCAGCCGAGGCATAGCGCAGGTGGCGTTCAACATTGCTTGGGAAGTCTGCCGCGGCGGCGTACTGCGCCGCGGCCAGGATGCGAGCCATACCCTATTATGACGCGCTTGCGGCACCCGAGACGCGCGCCAACCCCTCGCGGCACAGCTTCACCAGCGCCTGCGTCAGAATCGGCGAGCCATTCAGCGACTCCGGCCGGGACAGGCTGATGCCGAGCTTCTCCGCGTGCTCCTTGAAAGCGATGTCGATGTCGTACAGAATCTCGACGTGGTCGCACAGGGACCCGATCGGCTGCAGAATCACATTCTTCACGCCCTGCTCCGCCAGCGCGTTCAGGGTGTCCTCCACCGCAGGCCCAATCCACGGCCCCCCGCTCGCGCCCTGGCTTTGGAAGGCAAAGTACCAGTCCTTCACCTCAGGCACCAGCGCGGCCACAGCCTGCGCGGTGAACTTCGCCTCCACCGGGTACGGGTCGGGCGTGGACTCACCCCCAGCCGGCGCGCCATTCGGGCCCGGCCGTCCGCTCGGCCACAGGATAGGCTGCCCGGCACTCGCCGCCGCTGCCTGAATCGTCCGGCACGGCACGCTGTGCGCGGTAAACAGCACATGGACCGGCTCGGCCGACTCAGCCTTCACCTTCGCAATCGCCACCCGCAGCCGCTCCGCAAAGGCCTCGGCCAGCAGTTCCTCATGCGCCCATCCATCCACAAAATCAATCGCAATCCCGCCAGCCTCGGCCATCACCGCCCGCCGATACAGCCCCGTAGACGTCCGCGAGTTCTGCGGAGCCAGGCAAATCGCAGCAATCTGGTCCACCCCGTCGGCCCGCATCTGCCGCACCACGTCGGCAATGTACGGCCGCCAGTTGCGCATGCCCACATACACCGGCTCGCCCAGCGCAGCCGCCAGCAGCTCGCCCTGCTCCATCGTCAGGTCGGTCAGCGGACTGTGCCCCTTCGGCTCGCCAATCAGCGAGTACCGATGCTGAATCTCCTCAACCACATGCTGCGGCATCGGTCGCCCGCTCACCACGTTGCGAAGATACTCGGGAATTTCGTCCACCGTGTTCGGGGTACCGTGAGCCAGAAGCAGAACGGCGCGTTTAGCCAATTTTCACCTCAACCGAAGGACGCGCGGAGGGGTGGGTTGGTTGCACAAAGTTGGGGCTCAACCGGTGAACCATTTTCACCACCTCAATCACGTTCTCCACCGGCGTTCCCGGAACAATGCCGTGGCCGAGATTGAAAATATGTCCGGGCCGCCCGGCAGCCTGTGCCAAGATCTGCCCCACGCGCGTCTCAATCACCGGCAGCGGTGCAAACAGCGTAATCGGGTCCAGATTCCCCTGCACGCCGCAGGCATAATCCACACTCTTCCACGCCCCATCCAGCGGCGTCCGCCAGTCCAACCCCAGCACGTCTGCACCGGTCTCCCGCATCGCCGGCAGCAGGCTCGCCGAATCCACGCCAAAGTAAATCACCGGCACACCCATCTCCTGCACCGCGCGGATAAGACGCTTCGTCACCGGCAGCACGTAGTCGCGGTAATCAGCCACGCTCAGCGAACCCACCCAGCTGTCAAAAATCTGGATAACGTCCGCGCCGGCATCCACCTGCTGCTTGCAGTAGGGGATAAGGACCTCGACAATCTTGTCCAGCAGCTTCTCCCACGCGCCCGTGTTGGAGTACATCAACTGCTTGGTAAAGATGTAGTTGCGCGAGCTTCCGCCCTCAATCATGTAGCTCGCCAGCGTGTAGGGCGACCCGGCAAAGCCAATCATCCCCAGCTGGCCCTTGAAGTGCGCCTGCACCTTCTCAATCGCCTGGCCCACGTACTCCAGCTCGTTCGCGCGGTGCGTCTGCAGCGCGTCAATGTCCTCAGGCGTGCGCAGCGGCTTGTGCACGCACGGGCCCTCGCCGGCCACAAACTCAAAATCCAGACCCATCGGCTCCAGCGGCAGCAGCAGGTCAGCAAAGATAATCGCCGCGTCCACACCCAGCTTTTCCGCTGCGGTAATCGTCACTTCAGCGGCAACATCGGGCTTCTTGCAAATCTCCACCAGCGTGTGGTGCTTGCGAACCTCGCGGTACTCGGCCATGTAGCGGCCGGCCTGCCGCAGAAACCACACAGGGGGGCGGTCCACAGGCTGGCGAAGGCAGGCGCGGACAAAGCGGGTGGCGCTGTTCATTTCCAGCGCAGAAGCGGACAAATCAATCGTAGAGCTCATATACCCCTGATTGTACCGGGAAGGAGAAGGGGCAAAAACGTGAGCTACGTCACGTGCGATGCGTAGGCTCATTCGCCAGCAGGGCTTCGTGGAGAAGCATCTTCAGGTACGTCTGGTACCGAAGCCCCTTTCGCTCGGCTTGCGCGCGGGCAAGCGCAATGTCCTGCGGCGCCAACCGGATGGTCGTGGTCGGCAAAGCAGCTCGGCAGACAACGGAGCCACGAGTCAGCTCACCGACTGCAGCTCGCCGCTCCAGCTCGTCCGCCAGCCGGTCTTCCTGCCCCGGCCACCAGGCAGCTTCTTCAGCCTCGGAATGGAACTCCGGCATGCCTGATGATTTTTCGTTGGCCATTTCGCTTGACTCACTCTCTGATCATGCTAAACTAGAGTCTCTGGTCAGCCCTAGACCTAATTGTGCGGGCCAGACTACTTAGGGATCCCTGCGGGGGTCCCTTACTACTTTTAGCTCATATCTCTTAGAGGAATCCAAAATATGAAACGTCATGCAATTTTTGTTGATGCGGGATATTTGTTTGCTCAAGGGGCGGTCTCCCTCGAGTCCATCGTAATGCTTGGCCGAAACGCAAAGCGTACAGACCTGAAACTAGATGAAATCGAGGTATTCAAACAGCTTAAGGCAATCGCAAAAGAACGCAACCCGGCGGCCGAAATCCTCAGAGTCTATTGGTACGACGGTGCTCGAAACGGCCCAACAGTAGAACACTTGGCGATAGCAAACATGCAAGACGTGAAGCTGAGGTTGGGCTCCATCAACAGTTCTGGGGAACAGAAAGAGGTTGACTCCCTTCTGATTACGGACTTGATTGATCTCGCGCGGAATCAGTCCATTTGCGATGCAACGCTAGTCGCGAGCGATAGTGATATTCGAATCGCTGTTCAGATTGCCCAGAGCTTTGGGGTCAGAGTTCATTTGGTCGGCTTGGAGCCAAGCAGAGTATCTCAATCCCCTCTGCTACGGCAGGAAGCTGACACCGTTCATGAAATTGCCCGGGCCAATGTTGCACAGTTCCTTACGATCTTGCTG
>Ga0316224_1002427_pt1 | contig 17308 bp, 19 predicted proteins | sample TBH18013metaG_FD_206254 | JGI IMG/M metagenome (GOLD analysis project Ga0316224, IMG submission 206254) | Freshwater microbial communities from Trout Bog Lake, Wisconsin, USA - TBH18013 | ecosystem: Environmental > Aquatic > Freshwater > Lake > Hypolimnion/Profundal zone | place: USA: Wisconsin... | reverse complement strand
AGCTTGCGAACCGCCAGCCGTTAAATTCACTTGCTGGGGATAAGACAATACCAATTCAGTGGCAATATTCTTGGTAAAAAAGTATGAAACGTCAAACTCAGGAATCACTTGATTTTTTGCATTGATGTTATCGGTCTGCGCAACGCCAGACTGGGCGTTATCCCATAAAAGATCAACCGCGCGTACACGAATCATCCATGGATTATCACTGTCAGTCGATTGAGCCTGTGATGCAATTGGTGCCAATGAAGCTACCGCTGCCATGGCTGCTACTAAAGTTTTAATACGCATGATGATTTCCTTTTTGTTATCAATGTTGATGGGGATATTTTCAAATTGATAACAAATAAGAAATTTGATGCAAATCAAATCAGAAAGTCATACCATTTATCGATGTGCAAATTAACAACGGTATTTCGAGCAAATTTTGATCCAGATCAAATCACGTCGACTGTGCGGCCAAATAATGCAGAGCCACCGCTTCTGCAACTTTAATACCGTCAACTCCTGCCGATAGAATGCCGCCTGCATAACCCGCACCCTCACCTGCCGGGTACAACCCTTTGATATTTACGCTCTGATAATCATTTCCTCGCGTAATCCGCAAAGGCGAAGAGGTTCGAGTTTCAACCCCAGTCAGAACAGCATCTTTCATTGCAAAGCCTTTAATTTGCTTCTCAAATGCGGGAATAGCCTCTCGGATGGCCTCAATGGCATAGCTCGGCAAGCTGGAAGCCAAGTCCGTTAAATGCACCCCTGGCTTATAGGATGGGATCACGCTGCCGAACTCTGTTGAGGGTCTCCCGGCCAAAAAATCACCCACCAACTGGCCTGGGGCCTCATAGGTACAACCACCCAATTCATAAGCCTTAGACTCAATGGCTCGCTGAAACTCGATACCCGCCAGTGGGCCACCCGGATAATCTTCCGGAGTAATGCCCACCACAATGCCAGCATTAGCATTACGCTCATTGCGAGAATACTGACTCATACCGTTAGTGACTACTCGATTAGGCTCAGAGGTTGCTGCCACCACCGTCCCGCCGGGACACATACAAAAGCTATAGACTGAGCGACCATTTTTTGCATGATGAACCAACTTATAGTCAGCGGCACCAATCAATGGATTACCTGCATGCGGGCCTAAGCGCGCTTGATCGATTAATGACTGAGGATGCTCAATGCGAAAACCTACCGAGAAGGGTTTAGCCTCTAGATAAACACCTGCTTGATGCAAAGCTGCAAATGTATCGCGGGCGCTATGTCCCAGCGCCAAGACAACATGGTCCGCAGGCAGATCGGGGTGACCCTCGATTTTTACCCCCCGAATACGATCCTCTTGAATATCAAAACCAATTACCTTTTGGGAAAAGCGAATCTCCCCACCAAGCTCAATAATTTCCTGGCGGATTTTTTCAACCATACCCACTAATCGAAATGTACCAATATGGGGTTTCGCTACATAAAGAATCTCTGCTGGGGCCCCAGCCTTCACAAACTCATCTAGAACTTTGCGACCATAAAACTTCGGTTTGCCATCTGAAAAAGTGCCCGCACCTCCCTCGCCAAATTGCACATTGGATTCTGGGTTAAGGACATTTTTTCGCCAAAGCCCCCAAGTGTCTTGAGTACGCTCGCGTACTGGCTTGCCACGCTCCAAGACAATCGGCTTGAACCCCATTTGCGCAAGCAATAAGGCCGCAAAAATTCCGCATGGGCCAAAGCCAATCACGACCGGCCGTAAAAATTTCTCAGACTGAGTAATGGCAGGATGGCGCACTACAAAGTGATAACTCGTATCAGGTGCAGACTTAATATGTACATCACCCGCAAACTTCTGAAGCAGGCGCTCCTCATTCTTTACCGACACATCTACCGTGTAGATAAAAGCTAAGGCGACATTTTTCCTGGCGTCATAACTCCGCTTGAAAACTATGAACTCGACCAACTCGCCGGGATCGATCTGGAGCCGCTTCAAGATAGCCTCCTCCAGCGCCGCTGGCGGATGGTGAATAGGTAAACGCAGTTCGGTGATACGGATCATGGGGCTCTACAATACAGAGAAATAGGGGCTATTTTAGAAAATAATACTGCCTTCGCCCTTTCTAGATCTTTTCAAGGCGATAATGCGCCATGGCTCTACGCGCAACCATTCACAAAGTCGACCTTCATGTCGCAGATTCAGACCGCCACTACTACGGCAGTCATTCCCTTACCATTGCTAAACACCCCTCAGAAACTGAAGAGCGGATGATGGTTCGAGTCATCGCTTTTGCCTTACAAGCACACGACGACTTAACCTTCACCAAAGGTCTGAGCGATACCGATGAACCCGACCTATGGATTAAGGACTTAACGGATGCGATTAAGCTCTGGGTTGAAGTGGGCCAACCAGATGAGCGCCGTATTCTGAAAGCATGTGGCCGAGCAGAGCATGTGGTGGTCTATTGCTATGGTGGCCATACAAGCAAAATTTGGTGGGAGGGCATTGCCAATAAGCTAACGCGCGCCAAAAACCTATGCGTTATATCAATTCCAGCCGAACAAGCCGATGCCCTAAATGCTTTGGTGGAGCGCAGCATGGTGCTACATGTCAATGTGCAGGATGGTGAGGTCTACGTCTCATCAGATCATGGCCAAGTGACCATCTCTCCTGAAATCTGGCGAAACGAGCAGTAAGCAACACGTCAAAAAAATGAAGTCCCTGGTTCTAGATACCAATATTTTGCTCGATATTTTTGTTTTTCAGGATGAGCGTGCTGCCGACTTAAGGAAAGCACTACTTTCCAAAGCAATTCGCCCTTTTTCTAGTCAGGCCACACTCATAGAGTTTGCCGATGTATTGAGTCGCCCTCTCTTTTGCCTAGAGGCTAGTGCCCAAGAAGACATCCTGAGTCAGTGGAAGGGTATGAGCTACATACTCAATGATGCTGATATCCCCGCATCCCCCTGGAAATGCTCCGACCCAGATGACCAGATATTTCTCGATCTGGCCTACTTCAATAGACCTTCTACGCTAATCAGCAAAGACCATGCGCTATTAATCATGGCAAAAATAACTGCTAAAACAGGGGTCTGCATTAGCAAGGATTACAACGCTTTTCTGATAAACGACGGAGACTAACTGCTGAAGGTCAACTAAAGATCGACCTTGCATGAAAGTTGTTGCGCTGCCTGAGCAGCAATCTCAAATGAACGCAAGCGGGCTGAGTGATCAAAAATTTGACCGGTCAAAATTAACTCATTTGCGCCAGTTAAGTCCATCCATCTCTGCATTTGCTCTCCCACAGTAGCGGGATCGCCCACAGCAGAGCACTGCAAGGCACGACTAGCAGCAATCTTTTCCTGTGGCTCACAAAAATCATCCAGATTCTCGATCGGGGGCGGTAATTGGCCACGAGTATTGCGACGCATGCGAATGACATTCTGCTGCAAAGTAGTGAAAAGATACTGAGCCTCTTCTGCTGTATCCGCTGCAACAACATTCATGACAAATGCACAATACGGTTTGGCCAATTGCGCAGATGGCTTAAAAAGAGTGCGGTATGTTTGCATCGCTTCCAAAAGCTGCTCAGGGGCGAAATGAGAGGCAAAAGCATAAGGGAGGCCAAAATGCGCTGCCAATTGTGCGCCGTATAAACTCGACCCCAAAATCCAAATAGGCACTTGTGTATCCGCCCCAGGAATAGCTTTGACTGCCTGCCCCTCCTGAATCGGACCAAAATAGTGTTGCAACTCTCGCACATCTTGCGGAAAACGATCGTCGCTCCCCAGCAAATCGCGCCGCAATGCTCTGGCAGTCATTGGATCGGTTCCTGGCGCACGCCCTACCCCTAGATCAATCCGCCCCGGGAACAAGGATGCCAAGGTGCCAAATTGCTCAGCAATCACCAAAGGAGCGTGATTGGGCAACATAATTCCACCAGAGCCTACCCGTATACGGCATGTGCCTGCTGCCACATGCCCAATTACCACTGCCGGCGCCGAACTGGCATTACCGGTCATATTATGATGCTCAGCCAACCAGTAGCGTGTATACCCCCAATGCTCAGCGTGCTGCGCCACATCCAGTGTATTGCGCAAGGCATCGCCAGCCGAAAATCCCTGGGGGATCGGCGATATATCTAGAATGGAGTACAAGGGAGAAGATGGATTGGAATCAGCCATCCAAAGATCATACCGAGAAAGTACTGTTTTCACATGAATGTCAACCAAAGAATCTCACCAGATGGTGGCTTGTTTAAGCCGGGCACCACCTTGAAGCACCGCAAGACCGGCGGACTCTATAGGGTAGTTTTATTGGCAAATGTAGAGGTCAATTTAGAGCCTGCATACGTTTATGAATCGATGCAGACCCATGATTTTTGGATTAGACCCCAGCTAGAAATGGAAGATGGACGCTTTGAACAGATTGCAGAGTAAATATGACTGACGAAACCACTAATCGCCTTACCGATCTTGAAATTAAAATTAGTTTTACAGAAGACTTGATGGAAAAACTCAATCAAACCATTTACCAACAACAGCAACAAATCGAGTTTTTATACCGCGAGCTTAAGGCCATTAAAGAACAAGGCGGCAATGAAGGTGGGGCCACGAGCGACAATCGCCTGCTCGATGATATTCCCCCGCATTATTAGACAACTGATACTATTTACTGATATTGATATGAATAAGGAAAAATGATCATGGGCAATTTAATACCTTTTCTGATTCAGTGGGGCCTGACATCACTCTCTTTATGGGTGGCTAGTTATATTTTTAGCGGCCTACGTTTTGCTGATGGCAGCTCACTTCTGATTGCCGCCCTGGTATTGGGTTTTGCCAATGCCATTGTGAAACCCTTACTCATTCTCTTCACCTTGCCGCTAACCATTTTATCTATGGGCATCTTCTTATTGGTGATTAATGCTCTAGTGTTAATGCTAGTAGCAGCCCTGGTAAATGGATTTACCATCTCTAGCTTTTGGACTGCCTTTTTTGCGAGTCTCTTTATTTCGGTCTTCAGCCTCTTTGTCGGCGGCTTAGTCCTCTAATGACCCCACTCTACTCGCCGCTAACTGGGTAGATATCAGCCCATGGGTGGAACGCATCGCGACAGGGCTGCACTTTTTTCATGATTGATTTTGCATTTTCAGCAACCAAGCTTGCACCACCGGTCATGATCCCTAAACCAATCGATAGCGCGCTATGCATCACCCCCGCTTGATTGATGCCAGCCCTTGGATTCTTCAAGGTACCCTGCAGCTTTACCAGTCCGGCCAAGTCTAATCCCGTAGTCAAGCCTGATTTTTCCCGAGGGTTGATGCTCAGATTTACCCCTTCAGTGGCAAGATTTACGCCGCCAGAAAGGATCACATCCAGACGATCCGTTTGCACCCCTACGCTATCATCAATGGTAATTTGCCCATCCTTAATGGGGAGGTATGCCACCGCGCACTCCAGGCTCGTTTGGGAGCTCTTCTTCCGTAAGGGGTTAATAGCATCCAATACCGTCATCACAAAATCGCCCGCATCATTTAAGAAGGTATTTGGTATCGTAGCCTGTCCGATGGTCACCTGCATCTTTCCAGTAGCACCCCCCAGTAATTGATGTACGCTGACACCTGACCCCCTCAGATCAAATGCCACCCTCATCTCGCCACCCTGTACTTGAGATTTTGGATCAATGCTTCGATACACATTTTCCAAGCTGAAATTTTTTCCATACCCTTTTAATGCCAACTTGGGAGTGAGACCTTGAAACTGAGTCAACTGTCCTTGCATTTGCACTAAACCATTGCCGACCCCAAATGCCAAGCTCCGAAGATCAATCCGATCGCCCTGAAAAATCAGGCTAGCATCGACATGCTTGAGAGTGAGATGATTGGGAAGTGTCAGCTGATCAATTTGCATCGCCACTTTCCCATTTACGTTGGGGAGCCAATCCAGGGTCAACGGAGTACTGCTAAATAGGTAAGGAGAAGCGACAGAAGCTTTGCGCACGGGAGGCAACCCTCCTGACGAAGCAGTCGCTCCTTGGGTAGGCAATGCCCCTTTTTCTAAAAACGGGACAACATCCCATGATTTTGAGCTCACCAGTAAATCCAAGTTCAGCAAACCAACTGGTGACTTGCTCGTAGTGCCCTTCACTAGAATTGACTTCCCATTTACAGAAAAAGCGGCATCGATCTGTGCAGTAGTAGGACGCAGACCCCAATCACTCAGCAATTCATAGAGCGAGGTAATTTGAGCTTTAGCGCTGACATTCCAAGGGCCAGACCGAGCATTGAGCTCAACTTCCGTCTTGTCTGCGCTTTGAATCAAGGATACATGCGGCAAGTCAAACTGATGATTCACCCCATTGGCCTCTTCCATGTGAATATGTGCATCAGAGATCTCAATCTTATGAGGCGCAAAAACCGCTCCGCCATCAGATATCAAGCCACCATCTGGCGCTACTGCATCAGCATCTTTCGCGCTTGGGCTTGCGGGCGTAAAAATCCAATTCTGAACGCCCTCGCGGTTTTTCTGTAAATACAAATCCAAACCATTCACTCGCAACGTTCCAAGCTCAATCCGCCGCCTCAACAAAGGCCAGATCCGAATTCCCACTTCAATCCGCTTTAGCGTGACCATTTCAGTTTGAGAGGCCCAGGGGGCATTGGTCAATGAAACCCGCTCCGCAGAAACTCCCAGCGCTGGGAAGAAGGTCAGCTCAACAGGTCCATCAATATTGATATCGCGCCCAGTCGCCGCCTTAACTGAAGAGCCAATCCAGCGCGCCAATGCAGCCGGATGAATGAGGGTGCTGGCATACCAAGCCCCCGCAAAAACCATCGTCAGCACCGTGATTACAACGGCCAAGAGGGTGAATTGTTTGCTATTCCTCATCAAGCCATTCTACCGGCCGATCAGACATATCTTCACCAGCAAGCGGTGGACTAAAATGAACATTTCTATTTAGACTATCTGATGAACACCAGCGCCAATCTTCCAAAATGCCCCGCCTGTCATGAAGACATGACCTACCCGGATGCTCAAAACTATGTATGCGCTCAATGCGGCCATGAGTGGCCTATGGTAGGCGAAGTCGAGGAGCTGGAGACTGGACTGATTGTCAAAGATGCAAACGGCAATCTTTTGGCTGATGGGGACACTGTTACCTTAATCAAAGATTTAAAAGTAAAAGGGTCTTCTACGACCTTAAAAGTGGGCACCAAAATCAAGGGTATTCGACTCGTATCTGGCGACCATGAAGTAGATTGCAAAACAGAGGCCGGCAATATGCTATTGAAGGCCTGTTTCCTCAAAAAGGCTTAATCAATGAGTAGGGCCAGTCGCCCTACTCCCATCCAACGATTACGCACTTGCCTTTTTCAAAATTGCATAAATCTGGTCTTTTAATAGTAGCTTTTCTTTTTTCAGCACTTCAATTTCCTCTGGAGTGCTGGGCTCAGAATGATTCTCCATTTTCTGAATCTTCCCATCCAACTCATTGTGTTTGTCAAACAAATGAGAAAAGTGACGATCTGCCGTTTTTAACTTGCTAATTAATTCGCGATATTCAGGGAACATAACTTCTTTTCTAAAGTGGGTTATTCAAGACTGCCTGTTTTCAGTGTAGCAAGATGATTGGTAAATTCAAAGACCCAATCTCCATTCCCATAATCAATCTCCGCTCTTCTTGATATTGCCAGGTAAATCCTGATACACAAACCAGTAAAACCGCATAAAAAGTGCAGTAATATGATCACGTGCGGTTTGCACATCACTAGCAAAAGAAGGGTAATCAGCCATGGCTACAAAGAAGTCACCAGCAACGAAGAAAGTAGCTACTAAGTCGGTAAAAAAAGCCCCTGCCAAGAAGGCCGTCAAAAAGACTGCTGCGAAAAAGGTAGTTGCGAAAAAGGCAGCGAAGAAGGTAGTTAAGGCGCCTATAAGCAAAAAGATTATTGCCAAAAAGCCTGCAGCAAAAAAAGCCGCCGTTAAGAAAGCCGCCGTCAAAAAGCCGGTTGCAAAAAAAGTTACAACAACAAAGAATGCTAAGCCATTAAAGGTAGATCAATACGGCCTTCAGTCTGATGATGAGTTTTACGGTCTTTACTTTGCACGCTCTACTAAAAAAGGCATGGTAGAAGTAAAACCATGCACATTCTCCCTGATGTACTGGTGGAAAGGCCTGCTCGGCTACCCCGATATGATCGAGATTTCAAAAGATAGCAATACCGCAATGTTGCAGTTTGAATCCACCTTTGGAGGTGGTGACTCTGGCGAAACCGAGCTTACCGAAAAAGATGTATTCGATGTAGACCACATCATCGAAGTCGACGAAGAGGAAATGCTGATCTCGCTCTACTCATATGTACCCATTCCAGTTCCTGAGAAATTAATTGGCGCATTAGGCTTATCCATCTTAAATATCAATCCAGAGACACGCTACGGCAGCTTGGAACTTTGTTCCACCGAGAATGAGGACGGCCAAACAGAGCACTTCTTGCGCTATCGGGTAGCAACCTACTTGCGCGGAATCAAATCTGGAAAAGTAGAGGCTATTGAAAGCATGATCACTAATGGCTCAGAATTCTTCGGCCTGGCAATTGATGCAATGTGCGTGAATAAATCTATCAAGAAATGGCTCTTAAGTTAATGCTATTGGTATTGACTAAAAGCCGCACCGATAAATGTAGGTAACAGGGAAGCGGTCGTTAACCGTAGGATGACTGGTCAAAATGATGGCGGTCCGCTTTCCTAGCTTTTTACACTCGGCAGTCGCAACTTCTTGCACCTCAGATTCTTTGGCTGATTTTGGAGCATGCACTCCCACAGTTCCATCCGACAGGTAATAGACCGAGAAATCGCTTGCTGGCGTAGAGCAACCGAATAGTAATTCTGATGCGATCATCAGCATAGCTAAGCGACAAATCTTCATTTACACCTCACAATTGATCAAGATTTTGGTAATTTTGGCTAAATATCTCACCGCTACATCTTACCCCGGCATAACCCTGGTCGCCTCTAATACAATGGGCAAAATATGGAAAACAATACAAAATTAGAGCGCGGCCTCGGCCAGCGCCAAATGGAAATGATTGCCATCGGTGGCTGCATTGGCACCGGTCTATTTATGGGCTCAGGCAAAACTATCTCCTTAGCAGGCCCTGGAATTATTTTTATTTATGCCATCACCGGATGCATTTTGTATTTCGTGATGCGAGCGATGGGTGAGTTGTTGGTTCACAACCTTAGCTACAAATCTTTTGTTGATTTTGCTGAAGACATCTTGGGACCCTCTGCTGGGTTCTTCGTTGGCTGGTCTTATTGGTTTGCTTGGATTGTGGCTGCCATTGCAGAAATTACCGCGATTACAGGCTATGCCTCGTTTTGGTGGCCTCACCTTCCCCACTGGATTTCTGCGCTATCCACGGTCTTGCTGCTGCTAAGTTTGAACTTGTTAAGTGTCCGTGCATTTGGTGAATTGGAGTTTTGGTTATCCATTATTAAGGTGATTGCCATTATTGGCTTGATTTCCTTAGGTCTTTGGCTGGCTGTAAGCGGCTTTATTTCTCCAGAGGGTATTCAGGCTCAAGTCAGCAACCTGTGGTCCTATGGAGGCTTCTTCCCCCATGGAATAAGCGGTTTACTCAACGGGCTCCAAACCACCATCTTCGCCTTTGCAGGGATGGAAATTATTGGCACCATGATGGCGGAAGCAAAGGAGCCCAAAAAAATGATTCCGGAAGCTATCCGCAAAATTCCATGGCGCATCATGATTTTTTACATTGGTACAGTCACCGTCTTAATGATCGTAACGCCTTGGAGTAGCATCCCATCGGATAAGAGCCCCTTTGTTGGCATGTTCTCGCTAGTAGGGATGATCGGTGCTGCATCGGTAGTGAACTTTGTAGTGATGAGTTCTGCTACCTCATCAAGCAACAGCGGCATCTTTGCCACCTCGCGCATGCTGTATGGCCTAGCCAAGCAGCATCATGCTCCCGCCGTATTTGGCAAGTTATCTACCCACCAAACCCCTACTGGTGGCATCTATCTGGGCACAGCACTTATTCTTTCAGCCTCCTTGCTGCTGGCAACCATGGAGTCCATGATGGAGGCCTTTGAACTAGTAGGTACCGTTGCTGCCTTAATTTTTATCTACATTTGGTCAATGATTCTGATTTCGTATTTAACATATCGCCGGCGTTTTCCACAAGCGCATGACGAGTCAGAATTTAAGATGCCCTTAGGCAATGTAATGCCCTATGTGGCATTGGCTTTTTTTGGCGTCGTCCTCTACGCCTTAACACTGAGCAGGGATTCACTCATTGCCCTGTATGTACTGCCCACCTGGTTTATTGGTCTTGGCCTGGTTTATTGGCTAAAAACGCGCCATAGCGAGGCCCAGAAGCAACTCATTACACACTTCAAAGCCAAAGTCATTCGACAAAACAACGCTGCCAAAGCCTATCGAGAAAGTCTACGCCAGCGCTAAGCTGCCGTTGCCACCAACATGATGATCCAAATTCTGAATTTCATACTGCAAACGGCTGTCAGCATTTTTGCCGGGGCCTGTCTCTTGCGTTGTTATCTCCAGTGGCTAGGCTTCAACCTCGGAGGAGGTCATGGAAAATCAATAGGTACATACCTGCTACCGCTGAGCAACTGGATCGTTCTGCCATTACGAAAAATTGTTCCGAGCCTAGGGCGCCTAGATACTGCCAGTCTAACGGCAGCCTATTTGCTGATTTTTCTTAAAGCGGTCACCCTCACACTGTTCATTGACACTCCAATTGCTGTGACGCCTCTATTGGTTTATGCAGCCTTGGACCTTGCACAACTCGCCCTCTCGGGACTCATTGGCATTGTCTTTGCAAGCGTCCTACTTTCTTGGGTTGGCCCAGGATCACAGATGCAATTTCTATTGGCATTATTGGTCGGACCTTTGTTGGCCCCCATTCGTAAAATCCTGCCGAGCACCGGCCCTCTGGACTTCTCCCCTCTGGTTTTGCTAGTCGGATTGCAGGTTCTTCAGATTATTTTGAATAATCTGAAGTAAAACATGCCCTAGCAAGCGATTTTTAAGGGTCTGGGCGATAATAAAACACGTTTTTGACTATTTCTATTCGGAGTTTGACCATGCCTGCTTACCGCTCGAAAACCTCAACCGCTGGCCGTAATATGGCAGGGGCACGCTCCTTATGGCGTGCCACCGGCATGAAAGACGATGACTTTAGCAAACCGATCATTGCGGTAGTCAATTCATTTACGCAATTCGTACCAGGTCATGTTCACCTAAAAGACTTAGGTCAATTGGTTGCTCGTGAAATTGAAGCAGCAGGTGGCGTAGCAAAAGAATTCAATACGATTGCAGTTGACGATGGTATTGCCATGGGTCACGATGGCATGCTCTACTCCCTACCAAGCCGCGACCTCATCGCCGACTCTGTGGAATATATGGTGAACGCCCATTGCGCTGATGCAATGGTTTGCATTTCGAACTGCGACAAGATTACGCCCGGCATGCTCATGGCTGCTATGCGCTTGAACATCCCGGTCATTTTTGTTTCTGGCGGCCCGATGGAAGCGGGTAAAGTGCGCTTAGCCAATCCTGCAACACACACCATAGAATTAAAAAAACTGGACTTGATTGATGCGATGGTGATGGCCGCTGACAGCAAAATCAGTGATGCTGATTTAGCGGAAATTGAACGTTCAGCTTGCCCAACCTGCGGATCCTGTTCGGGGATGTTTACAGCCAACTCGATGAATTGCCTCACTGAGGCTTTGGGACTGTCTCTGCCCGGCAATGGCACGATGCTTGCCACCCACGCTGATCGTGAAAAACTCTTTAAACAAGCCGGACATGTGATTGTGGATTTATGCAAGCGCTATTACGAGCAAGAAGATGCATCCGTGCTGCCTCGCTCAATGGGTATGAAGGCTTTTGAGAATGCCATTGCACTGGATATTGCCATGGGCGGCTCAACCAATACCATCCTGCATATTTTGGCAATTGCTCAAGAAGCCGAAATTCCCTTCACCTTGGCAGACATTGATCGCATCTCTAAAATCGTGCCACAGCTTTGCAAAGTTGCCCCCAACACCAATAAGTACCACATCGAAGATGTACATCGCGCCGGTGGCATCATGGCGATTTTGGGAGAACTCGATCGTGCTGGCCGCTTGCATACCGATGTCTCTACTATTCTTGGTAAAAATCTGAAAACGGTATTGGATGAATGGGATATTGCCCGCAATCCAAGCGAAGCCGTAAAAACCTTTTACATGGCGGGTCCAGCCGGCATTCCAACGCAAACTGCGTTCAGTCAAAATACCCGTTGGCCCAGTCTTGACCTAGATCGCGCCGAAGGATGTATTCGATCCTTTGATAAAGCCTTCAGCACGGAAGGTGGTTTGGCCGTCCTGAAGGGCAATATTGCACTTGACGGCTGCGTTGTCAAAACCGCCGGCGTTGATGACAGTCTGCTTGTATTTGAAGGCCCTGCACACGTTGTGGAGTCTCAAGATGAGGCGGTTGAACACATTCTTAACGATCAAGTGAAAGCCGGCGACATTGTGGTTGTTCGTTACGAAGGTCCCAAGGGTGGACCAGGCATGCAAGAGATGCTCTACCCAACAAGCTACATTAAATCCAAGGGCTTAGGCAAAGCCTGTGCTTTATTAACAGATGGACGTTTCTCTGGCGGCACTTCAGGCCTATCAATTGGTCACTGCTCACCTGAGGCGGCAGCTGGTGGCGCCATTGGCCTCGTCAAGAATGGTGATCGTATTCGGATTGATATCCCCAACCGGAGTATTAATGCATTGGTAAGCGATGAGGAGCTAGCCAAACGCCGAGGCGAGCAGGATGCGCTGGGTTGGAAACCAGCCTCGCCGCGCCCTCGCAAGGTATCGGCAGCGCTCAAAGCCTATGGCCTACTAGCCACCTCAGCCGATAAGGGTGCAGTGCGTGATCTATCTTTACTAGGCTAAGCACCAACGCTCTTCATCCCCCACCGAAGAGCGATTTCCTACAATATGACGTATAAGATTGCCGTTCGCAAACCCCATAAGATTCATGAAATCGAGGTTTGGCGGCAGTCTGACAAAATCTTCCAGGTAGCCCTTAGCTGGTCTTCTGGATATGTTCTGGTGGAATCCCAACCCCAATTCCCGCAAACATATGATCCGCTGGAAGGGATCGATGTCAATGAAGCATTTAGCCCGATTGACGGCTCTTTCCGCAATGCCTATGCCAAATACACCTTTAGTGAAAACATCACTAAAGGCGAACAAGAGTTGATGCTGAAAATGTATGAAGACTCCATGTATGAGGGACTAGAATCATTGGGCTGGGAACATACCGATTCGCAATGCTGGTTTTATGGTGAGCTAGATATCAGCGAACTAAACTAAAGCCCCGCCCTCACCCTACCCAACGCCACCACTCGATAAAACATGATTTACGCCCGATTTCTAATTACGCTGAAGAATGAATTCCTGAACTGGCGCCTATGGGGCAGTCGAGCGCTAGTCTTAATGTATGCTGCACTAGCTGGATTAACCATTGTGGGTTTTGCCAGACTCGCAGAGCTAGCCTTTCAATGCTTTCTCAATTGGCAATCTCAGTGGCTATGGTTCCCGCTTTTTTGGACGCCGCTATGCACAATTGTCATTGTGTTTCTCACCAAGCAATTTGCACCCGGCGCTGCGGGATCTGGCATCCCTCAAGTCATGGCAGCATTGGATCCAAAGTGCCCCCTTGAAGAACGCACGCTGTTTGTTTCTTTGAAACTCAGTTTTTTTAAAATGGTATTAACAGTAGCGGGATTGTTAGCGGGTCTGTCAATTGGACGAGAAGGGCCCTCAGTACAAATCGCCGCAGGAGTAATGCGCAATGTAAAGCGCTGGCTTCCTTCAAGCGCACAAATATCGGAGGCCTCCTTAATCATGGCAGGCGGAGCAGCAGGCATTGCAGCGGCTTTCAATACTCCTCTTGGCGGCATTATGTTTGCCATCGAAGAGCTATCGAAATCTCTAGAACAACGCAATAACGGTTTAATTATTGCAGCGATCGTCTTAGCAGGCCTAATGGGTGTTTCAATTGATGGCAACAACACCTATTTTGGGGTGATTCATGTCAACAATTTAGATATCGACGTCATTTTGCCCTGCATCCTGGTGGTATTAATCAGCGGCATTTTAGGGGGACTTTTTTCCAAGATGCTGATTGCCGCCCTTCGCTACCAAAAAGGATTCATTGGGAATCTGCGCATGCGGTCTCCACTGCTATTTGCTGGAATTTGCGGTCTTGTGGTGGCAGCAATTGGCTTCTATAGCCATGGAGAAACCTACGGCACAGGTTACGCTCACACTCAGGCCATCATTACCGAAACCGGTACTAGCAGCTACCTATTTGTTCCTCTGAAGTTTGTGGCAACACTGCTCAGCACATGGTCAGGTGTGCCCGCAGGAATATTCGCACCTTCTTTAGCCATCGGCGGCGGAATCGGCAACGCCGTCTCGAGCGCCCTTGCTTTGCCCCATACGCAAATTTTAATTGCAATTGGTATGGCTGGATTCCTGGCGGCAGTCACTCAAGCCCCGCTGACATCTTTCATCATCGTCATGGAGATGATCGATGGGCATGGCTTAGTCCTTAGCCTCATGGCAAGCGCTTTGGTTGCAAGCGGAATATCACGCATGATTGTTCGACCACTCTACCCCACCCTGGCAATCATGCAATTGGGGCGCCTACCTAAGCATGAAAAAATAAAACATCACAAACCCTCGTGATGCTTTAGGAGCGCCTTATTTTTTCCTTGCCTTTGCAATGACTTCGGCTTGCTCGAGAATGCTTTCCAAATCTTCCTCGCTGATATCAAGCGTTTCAGCATTCTGCTTGAGAGCCGCTTCAATATCCCGACGCGTAATCGCAACATCCATTGTGACAGGGGCGGCTAATTTGGCATGATGAGGATAGCTGCGCTTAAAGAGATTATTAAATATCAGCGCCACGATCAATAACAATATTGAATTTAACAAAACTGGAAACAACACAAATTGATAGCCCAGATTTGTAACGCCCGCCCCGCCCAATACAGCAGTTAACGCAACCGCTCCACTAGGGGGATGGAGACAACGCAATCGCATCATGATGCCAATCGCCAAGCCCGCAGCCACCGCAGCAACCCAGCCTGCATGACCAAAAAATAGCGCGCATGTTACAGCCACGGTTGCCGCAACCAAGTTTCCACCAATGATCGACCAAGGCTGCGCCAGAGGGCTAGCAGGTACCGCAAATAAGAGAACTGCAGAAGCGCCCATAGGGGCAATAAACCAAGGGTTTGATGAACCCAAAAATTTCAGTGAGATGAATTCCGAAATGGCTAGACCGCAAAAAGCGCCAATCGGAGAAATCCAATAATCCCTTGCACTTGCAACCATGGGTTGAGGCCAAAAGCGCTTTATCCAATTTATCATCGTCTCCACCTTCTATCGTTATTGTATTTTTGAGGGAAGGTGTATATGCCAACCCTGATTGCTTGACAACTTGGCGGAGAGGGAGGGATTCGAACCCTCGGTACTATTGCTAGTACGCCTGATTTCGAGTCAGGTACATTCGACCACTCTGCCACCTCTCCGAACCGAACGGCAATTATAGCGACGAATAGGTCAATTCATGCGACCTGTGCAATACACCCTAATGGCACGCTTCTGGCAAAACCAGATAAAGCGCCCTCAGAAAACGTATTGGAAGCCGAAAACTTTGACGACTTAATTAAAGCGGCTTAAGCACTTCCAATCCACCCAAATAAGGCTGCAATGCCTTTGGAATGGAGATGCTGCCATCAACCTGCTGCTTATTCTCCAGCAAAGCCACCAAGGCTCTTCCCACCGCCAAGCCGGAGCCATTCAAGGTATGAAGCAACTCTGGTTTACCTTGGCCAGCCTTCAAGCGCGCCTGCATGCGTCGTGCCTGGAAGTCCCCCATGCTTGAGCACGAACTAATCTCACGATAAGCATGCTGCGAAGGAATCCAAACCTCTAGGTCATATGTTTTAGTACTGCCAAATCCCATATCACCAGTACAGAGCAATACCTTGCGGTAAGGCAATTCCAATAACTCCAGAATACGTTCCGCATGCGCAGTCAGCTCTTCAAGAGCCTGCATGGAGTGCTCTGGTTTAGTCATTTGCACGAGCTCAACCTTATCAAACTGATGCTGGCGAATCATGCCGCGGACATCACGGCCATAACTACCAGCTTCTGATCGAAAACAGGGTGTATGCGCTACGAATTTCATGGGAAGCGCATCGGCATTGACAATCTCATCCCTGACTAAATTGGTCACAGGCACTTCTGCAGTCGGAATCAAGTAAAAGTTTTCTACACGCTCTTCACCACCCGCATCCGAGGATTGTGCATCGCCACCCATTTTGCGAGGCACCTTAAATAGGTCTTCCTCAAACTTTGGCAACTGACCGGTACCTCGCATAGATGCTGCATTGACTACATAAGGGGTATAAATTTCTTGATAGCCATGCTGAGTAGTATGAATATCCAACATGAATTGCGCTAATGCGCGGTGCAAGCGAGCAATGGGCCCTTTGAGCACCACAAACCGGGACCCGCTTATTTTGGCAGCAACCTCAAAGTCCAAGCCGAGAGGCGCACCTAAATCAACATGATCTTGAATCTCAAAATCAAAAATAGGCGCCTCACCCCAACGTTTTACTTCCTTGTTTTCAGTCTCATCTTTTCCGGTAGGAACGGATTCATCTGGCAGATTGGGGATGCCCATCAAAAAATCTGCAATCTCTGCCTGCAAAATCGCTAAGCGCGCTGATCCAGACTCCATATCTAGATTGATCTGGCTGGCTTCTGCCATCTCCGCACCGGCATCTTCGCCCTTGCCTTTTTTCATCCCAATAGACTTGGCTAGCTGATTGCGCTTTGCCTGCAATTCTTCAGTACGAGTTTGCAAAGACTTGCGCTCGGATTCCAGAGCATTAAATCTTTCGACATCCAATTGAAATTTACGAGTAGCCAAGCGTGCCTGCACGGTAGCGATGTCTTTACGGAGTAATTGCGGATCAATCATGTGATGCTCTATGGGTTATGAACTAAAAATAGTAGAAATCAGTGCAAATGCAACACTTCAGCACCAGCAGGTGGCACAAAGGTAAATCGACTAGCAGGTAGAGTCACATTTAATTCAATGTGATCCAGCGTAACCAATACCACGCTACCCAAACCGTCGACCAACTCTAATGCCTTGGGTAAGCCATTGGCCATACCCACAGAAATCTTGGTGTAAGGCATTTCATCA
>Ga0316224_1002423_pt1 | contig 17328 bp, 17 predicted proteins | sample TBH18013metaG_FD_206254 | JGI IMG/M metagenome (GOLD analysis project Ga0316224, IMG submission 206254) | Freshwater microbial communities from Trout Bog Lake, Wisconsin, USA - TBH18013 | ecosystem: Environmental > Aquatic > Freshwater > Lake > Hypolimnion/Profundal zone | place: USA: Wisconsin... | reverse complement strand
CAGACTTCGCACAAGCTGCTGATACGGCTTGGCTTTTCTGGTGCATATCGGCCGATACTGTGCATGCACGGCGCTTTTTCCAGGCAATTTCAAGAAGCCCGTATGCACGCGCACCCATTCGGCACACCGATGTTTCCCGATTGGCGTTGGCCGTGTATGATTTCGCACTGAAATATAAGCCAAATTCAGCAATTCATGCTCACACCTCGACCGGCATGCACAGGAAAACGTGAGCCTCGCCAGAGGATTGGCGTTGCTCATGGGCTACGCTTTTATCTGGCAATCTTCGCTGAGATCTCCAGCCGGCCCTATTCCACGCCCTACCCGTTGCATGAAAGAGCGCCAGATCGCGCATCAGCGAAACCCGTCATCACGAGGGCATGCCAAGTCTTTGGGCGCCCGCCATCGCACCTCGCGGCTTTTTATCTAGCCATCACATCCCCACCGCCGATCACCGCCGAAAATTCTACGATCATGGTATGTCAGTGGCTCGGCTGGGTCCCAAATGCCTCCCACAGGAAAGGCTTGGAGAGCTTTTTGGCCTCGGCAAAGGCCATTGCAGAGGCAATCAGAAACGAAGTGCAGGCTAGCGCAAAGTCGCGCGTTATAGGCTGCTCCCGGACAGGGGGAAGGAAGGGGGCAGTCGTTGCGGAGATGAGTTGTTTTGGAGGGCGAGATAAAACGGCGGCCATCCTGTCCTGCCTATGTGGTTGGTTGGATTAGATATTCGCGTATGGCCACAATCTTGCGCGGCCATACGCGCGGAATATATCACACTGTATTTCATGTAAAAAACTGCCGGCCAAAAAACTGCCGGCCACAGGCGAATTTGTACCTGGACCACCGCAGAATTCAACATTCCGATATCAGTGGCGAGGCGCCAATGTCGGCGCCCGAGCTAACAACAGAGGCCGGAAAGGGGGAAGTCATGCCAGATATTGCCTCTGGTATCCCGTGCGTAACCGTTGGCCTGTCGTTTTACGCCAGGCTTCGCGGTAGACTATGGAGCAGGAATGGGCTGTTCCTACCCGGGCGCCGTTGGGCGATTCTGGCGCCATGGCCCGGCAACGTAAAATCCATCCACCCACCGTCGCTGACGAACTCGAAGCGTTGCTCGGCTTACGATGGCCGATGGGACGACCGCCAAAGTACGATCTGGCGACCTGGACCGTCACCGATGACTGGCCCGGCCCAGTGCCGGTAACGGTCGCTGAGGTTGAGGTGTTCGAGCGATATTTCGGCGGCCTGTTCAACGAGCTATTCGGCCCGGCGGACTGATGGGCCAAAATGCTGTTGGGCGGCGAGTCCGGGTGCGATAGGATGACGGCGCAGGAGAACCGCCCATGACCAGCATTTCACCAGCCACCATCACCCGCGCCGCGCTTTACCTGCGCGTATCGACCGCAAGGCAGGCCGAGCATGATATTTCTATTCCCGACCAGAAGCGGCAGGGCGAAGCATGGTGCGCGGCGCGCGGCTATGAACTGGTCGAAACCTTCGTGGAACCCGGCGCTTCGGCCACCAACGACCGCCGCCCCGAGTTCCAGCGCATGATCGAGGCCGGGACAACCAAGCCTGCGCCCTTCGATGTGGTGGTGGTCCATTCGTTCAGCCGCTTCTTCCGCGATCATTTCGAGCTGGAATTCTACGTCCGCAAGCTGGCCAAGAACGGCGTTAAGCTGGTCTCGATCACCCAGGAAATGGGCGATGATCCGATGCATGTGATGATGCGCCAGATTATGGCCCTGTTCGACGAGTACCAATCAAAGGAAACCGCCAAGCATGTGCTGCGCGCCATGCGCGAGAATGCGCGGCAAGGCTTCTGGAACGGTTCCTTGCCGCCCATCGGCTATCGCACCGTCATTGCCGAGCAGCGCGGCGCCAAGGCCAAGAAGAAGATCGAGATCGACCCGCTCCATGCCGATACCGTGCGGCTGATGTTCCGCCTTGCCGCGCAAGGTGACGGCGAAAATGGCCCGATGGGCGTGAAGGCGATCGCCGCCTGGCTGAATGCCAACGCCATCACCACCCGCGATGGCGGCCGCTGGGGCTGCGGCGCGGTTCATATGGTCCTTAGCCGCCCAACCTACACCGGGCGCCACGAATTCAACCGCTATGGCAAGGGCCGCAAGCGCAATCCCGCATCGGAGTTCGTCATCGTCGATGTTCCCGCCATCATCGATCAGGAAACCTTCGACGCGGTACAGGCCCGGATGAAGGCACGGAACCCTAAAGTGGTGCCGCCTCAGGTGGTCGGCGGCCCCACCCTCCTTACCGGCCTGATCCACTGCGCCAAATGTGGCGGCGCCATGACCATCCGCACCGGCAAGGGCGGCCGCTATCGCTATTACACCTGCTCAACCAAGGCCCGGCAAGGACCAACCAGTTGCAGCGGCATGACCGTGCCGATGGAAAAGCTGGACGATCTCGTCGCCAGCCATCTGGAAGAGCGCCTGTTGCAGCCCGAGCGGCTGGAAATGATTCTGTCCGCTGTCATGGACCGCCGTGAGGAGCGCACCACCCGCAAGCACGCCCATATCGCCGAACTCAACAAGCGTGCCACCGAAGCAGACGCACGCCTCAAGCGGCTGTTCGATGCCATCGAGCGAGGATTTGCCGATCTGGACGACGCCGACCTCAAGGAACGCATGACCACCTTGAAGGCCACCCGCGACCAGGCGAGTGTTGATGCACAGCGGGCCACCGCCTCGCTGGAACATACGGGCCACAAATCGATCACCACCGATATGCTCGCAAGATTTGCCAGCACCGCGCGTCATAAAATCAGGATCGAGGGTGCCGGCTACCGCCGCGATCACCTGCGCGCGCTCGCCCAGCGGGTTGAAGTGGCCGAGGGCGAAGTTCGCATCATGGGCTCAAAGTCGCGCCTGTTCGAGGTTCTGACCGGAAAATCAGGCCCCGGAACAAAGCCGGGGCCAGTGCCCAGCTTTGTTCCGAAATGGTGCACCCGACGGGATTCGAACCCATGGCCCCCAGATTAGGAATCTGGTGCTCTATCCGGCTGAGCTACGGGTGCGCCAATCGCGCTCTTAGAAGCGCGGCGCTTGCAAGGCAACCGATCACGTGTGGACCGGCGGCGATCAATTGATCTCGTCTGGCGGGGCGATGGGGAATAAAATCGGCGCTACGGCAATGCCCTCTTCCGCCAGGGCCTGCGCCTCGGCGGGGCTGGCCTGTCCGTGGATGATCTCGGTGTCCTTTTCGCCGTAGTGCATGGCGCGGGCGTCGTCGGCGAAACTCTTGCCCACCCAGCGCGAGGATTTCAGCGCCTCGGCCTGCATCCGGGCCAGCGCGACGAGGGCCGCCTTGGCCTCTGGTGGCAGAGCGGCGGGCGTCATTGCGTTGGCGGGTTCGCGGGGCGCGACGACCTGTTGGTTGCCCTTGCGCGCCAGACGCGGGGCCATAGGCGCCTTGATCACGTCCAATGCGCCGCAATCGGGACAAGCGATCAGCCCCCTCGCCTGCTGGCGGTCGAATTCCTGTGACGAGGCGAACCAGCCTTCAAAGCGGTGCTGGCCCGCGCGGCATTCAAGGTCAAAGACGATCATGCGGATTAAATGGTGATTTCGCGGGCGTTCGCAAGGCTGGGGATTTGCGCGCGGACCTCTGCGATGCGTGCGGGGGCGATTTCGGCAAATGTCAACCCTGCCCCCTCGCCCATGTCCACCAGCACTTCGCCCCACGGGTCCACCACCAAGGAATGGCCATAGGTGGCGCGGCCGTCCTGATGTGTGCCGACCTGCGCCGCCGCCACAACATAGGCGCTGGCCTCTATGGCGCGGGCGCGTTGCAGGACGTGCCAATGGGCGCGCCCCGTCGGCACGGTAAAGGCGGCGGGGATGGCGATCAGGTCGCATTTCTCGCGCGCCAAGGCCGCGAACAGCGCGGGAAAGCGCAGGTCGTAACATATCGCGAGGCCCAGTTTGCCGGCGGGGGTGTCCACCGTCACCACCTGCTCGCCGGGGGCATAGGCGGCGGATTCGCGCCATGTTTCTCCGCTGGCCAGATCGACGTCGAACATATGGATCTTGTCGTAACGCGCCGCGATGGCGCCCGCCGCGTCGATCACGAAGGCGCGGTTGGCGTATCGGCCATCCTGTCGGTCGATCGCCAGCGAGCCCAGCGCCACCCATATGCCCGCCTGCGCCGCCGCCGCGCGTAGCCGCGCCAGTACCGGGTCGGTATCCTCTGGGTGGATGTTGGCGGCGGCGCGTGGGCGGTCGCGGTCGATCAGGCCGGACATTTCGGGGGTGAACAGCATCGCCGCGCCGCCCGCCTTGGCCTCGGCGACCGCGCGCACGAGGGTTTCGGCGTTCCGGGCGGGGTCAATGCCCGCCGTCATTTGCAGGACGGCGATGCGGGTCATGCCAGCCCCAGCATCCCATCCAACCGGCCAGCAGCATCCAGCGCATGCAGATCATCGCAGCCACCGATGGCCTCTCCGGCGATGAAAATCTGCGGAACGGTGCGCGCGCCGGGCTTGCGGGCCTCCATCTCGCGGCGTTTGGGGGTGTCCATCGTGGTGTCATATTCGGTGTAGGCCGCGCCCTTGGCATCCAGCAAAGCCTTGGCGCGCGTGCAATAGGGGCAACCGAATTGGGTATAGATTTCGACAGTTGGCGTGGTCATTGCGGGGTCCCTCTTGAATTGTGGCGGGGCTAACATATCTGATGTGCTGTGTCATGGCCCGGCTGGGCATGGCGCGCAACCACCGCCTGATGCGGCGCCGTATGGGCCGCCTTGGGTATCTGAAATTGCTCAACCGAGGATTTTACCATGAACCGTTTTGATTTCACCCCCCTGTCGCGCAGCACCGTCGGCTTTGACCGGCTGTTTACCCTGTTGGAAAACGCCCACCGCACCGGCGGCGGCGACAATTACCCCCCCTTTAACATCGAGCGCAAGGCCGAGGATTCGTATCGCATCACCTTGGCGGTTGCCGGCTTCAGGCAGGCCGATATCGAGATTACCGCGCAGCAGAACCTGCTGGTGGTCCAGGGGCGCAAACCCGATGAGGCGGAGAATGCCTCGCAATTCCTGCATGTTGGCATTGCCCAGCGCGGGTTTGAGCGCCGTTTCGAACTGGCCGATTTCGTGCGGGTGGAAAAAGCCGCGCTGGAAGACGGCCTGCTGGTCATCGACCTGATCCGCGAAGTGCCCGAGGCGATGAAGCCCCGCAAGATCGCCATCGGCGGCGCGCAGCCGTTGACCGTGGTTGAGGGCGGGAGTCAGGCTGCCTGAAGGGTTTGAAGGGTTAAGGTTCTTGGGGGTGTTACACCCCCAAACCCACGAAATTGTTGGCGTTGGGGTGCCAGCTCGACTGTCATTCTTTGCCGCAAAGCGGCTTTAAAGCCTGCGGCGCAGCAAATGTGGACAAACGGCGCGCGGCACGCCAACGCCGACAATAATGGGAGCGCGAGGGGGTAACCCCCTCGCACCTTCCCCTTAAACCTAAACCACTTAAACCAACCGCGCCTGCTTCACCGCCGCCGCGATAAACCCCTTGAACAGCGGATGCGGATCGAAGGGGCGGCTTTTCAGCTCTGGGTGGAATTGGACGCCGACGAACCATGGGTGGTCGGGGCGTTCGACGATTTCGGGCAGCAGGCCATCGGGCGACATGCCGCTGAAGGCCAGTCCGCCGGCCTCCAGAGCCTCGCGGTAATGGGCGTTGACCTCGTAGCGGTGGCGGTGGCGTTCGGAGATTTCCGTGGTGCCGTAAATCGCCGCGACATGGCTGTTGCCGGCTAGCTTGGCGTCATAGGCGCCCAAACGCATCGTGCCGCCCAGATCGCCGCCACTTTCGCGGGTTTCCAGGCCCTCGGGGGTCATCCATTCGGTGATGATGCCGACGACGGGCTGCTTGGTTTCGCCAAATTCGGTGGAGGAGGCGTCCTGGATGCCCGCCGTGTTGCGGGCGCCCTCGATACAGGCCATCTGCATGCCGAGGCAGATGCCAAAAAACGGCACCTTGCGTTCGCGGGCGAAGCGGACCGACGCGATCTTGCCCTCTGTGCCGCGTGTACCAAAGCCGCCGGGTACCAAAATGCCGTGCATGGGTTCAAGGTGGGCGGCGATTTCGTCATCGCCCTTTTCGAACAATTCGGCGTCGATCCAGCGGATGTTGACCTTCACCCGGTTGGCCATGCCGCCATGCGCCAGCGCCTCGTTCAGCGATTTATAGGCGTCGGGCAGGCCGACATATTTGCCGACGACGCCGATGGTCACCTCGCCCTCGGGCTTGGCGAGGCGTTCGACGATGTCGTCCCAGCGCGCCAGATTGGGCGCGGGGGCGGAAAGGCCGAAATGGCGCAAAACCTCGGCGTCGAGGCCCTCGTCATGATATTGCAGGGGCACGGAATAGATGTTCGACGCGTCGAGCGCGGGGATCACCGCTTCCTTGCGGACGTTGCAGAACAGGGCGATCTTGGCGCGCTCGCCATCGGGCAAGGGATGTTCGCAGCGGCACAGCAGCAGGTCTGGCTGCACGCCCAGCGAGGCCAATTCGCGCACCGAATGCTGGGTGGGCTTGGTCTTTAGCTCGCCCGCCGCCGCAATATAGGGCACCAGCGTGACGTGGACCGAACAGGTTTCCTCGCGGCCCAATTCGTTGCGCAGTTGGCGCAGGGCCTCGATAAACGGCAGGCTTTCGATGTCGCCGACCGTGCCGCCAATCTCGCACAGCACGAAATCGAGGTCATCCGTATCGGCGCGGGCGAATTCCTTGATCGCGTCGGTGACATGCGGGATCACCTGCACCGTGGCGCCCAGATAATCGCCGCGGCGTTCCTTGGCGATGATCGTCTGATAGATGCGGCCGCTGGTGATGTTGTCCGACTGGCGCGCCGAAACACCGGTAAAGCGTTCGTAATGGCCGAGGTCCAGATCCGTCTCCGCCCCGTCGTCGGTGACATAGACCTCGCCGTGCTGATAGGGGCTCATGGTGCCGGGGTCGACGTTCAGATAGGGGTCGAATTTGCGAATCCGCACGGTGTAGCCGCGCGCCTGCAACAGAGCCGCGAGGCTCGCCGCCATAAGACCTTTGCCGAGCGAGGAAACCACGCCGCCGGTGATGAAAATGTACCGCGCCATGGGAGAAGAGCCTTAGCTGGTGATGGGCAATATGGGCAAGCGCCTAGGCGCGAAATCAGGCCGCAATCCACAGTCCTGATCTTTAACGAAACGCACCGCCCCCACCTGAACGGCGGGGGCCGCGAATGTGACGCTGGAATTTACTTTTTCAGCGCGCCGGCTAGCGGGTCGTTGGCTGCCGGTTTAGCAGGCGCCGCTGGGGCAGCGGGCGCCGGAACAGCCTGCGCGGCAGGGGCATTGGCAGCCGGGCGAACCAGCGATGTATCCACCTTTTCACCGCCGCCAGCCTTTACCGCCAGCGCCGCCAGAATGATGCTGAGCACCACGAAAGCCACCGTCAGCCCCGATGTCAGCCGCGTCAGGAAATCCGCCGCGCCGCGCGCCGACATAAAACCGGTCGGGCTGCCACCCACGCCGAGGCCGCCGCCTTCCGACTTCTGGATGAGGATAACACCGACCAAAGCGGCGGCGATCAGCGCCTGAAGAACGGTTAGGAATAGAAACATCTGCGGTTCGCTCTCATCATGCTGGACGGGTTCGGGTGGCCATCGCCTGCCCAAACGCCTTTATGCCGGCGCATCTAGGTGTGTTTGCCGCAAGTTGCAAGGTGCCAGCGGCAAACGGCCCGCAAGGATTACGCCCCTTCGTCCAGCGGGGCGGCGGCGTTGATGATCGCGGCGAAGCTTTCCGCCGTCAGGCTAGCGCCGCCGACCAAGGCCCCGCCAACCTCGTCTACCCCCAGCAATTCGGCGGCGTTGCCGGCATTGACCGATCCGCCGTACAGGATGCGCACCATCGCGCCGGCATCGCCATAGGCGGCGAGCAGCGCGGAGCGGATGGCCTTGTGCATCGCGGCGACGTCCGCCACCGAAGGCACGCGCCCGGTGCCGATGGCCCAGACCGGCTCGTAAGCCACGGACAGGGTTTCAGCGGCGTGTTCGCCCTGCGGCAAGGAGCCAGCCAGTTGCCCCGTCACCACAGCCTCGGCCCGGCCGGCGTCGCGCTCGGCCTCGGTTTCACCGACGCAGAGAATCACCGAGAGGCCAGCGCCTTGGGCCGCCTGTGCCTTGGCGCGGATCAGCGAATCATCTTCGCCGTGGCCGGCGCCGGTGGCATCGCGGGCTGCGCGGCGTTCCGAATGGCCCAGAATAACGAATTTCGCCCCCGCATCGGCCAACTGCGCCGCCGAAATATCGCCGGTATGCGCGCCGCTGGGGTGAAAATGGCAGTCCTGCCCGCCGATCGCGATGTCTGGAACCTCGCTCGCCATTTCGTGCAGCAGGGTGGCTGGGGGCGCAAGGCCGACCTCCACACCGGGCCAGCGCGCGGCGGCGCGGCCAATCGCGCGGGCCTCTGACAGCTGGGCGCGGGTGCCGTTCATCTTCCAATTGCCAACGATATAGGGGCGCAGTGCCATCGATAGTCCCTCATGCTAGACCGAATCCTTGCCCAATTTTTTGGGTTTCCGGCCGTGTTGAGCCGGGGGTTAGGGGCTGGCTGGCGGCTTGTCAAAATCACCTTGGTCTTGGTCGCAACGACACAGACAGTTGTCGCCGGGCATTTTGCCGCCTAAAGCCGCGCAAACGCTTGGGCGCGAAACGCGCGGCCCGCGCACAAGGATAACGGCAAGAGCATGCTTCAGTTCATTCGTGGTCTAATTCACTCGAAATGGGGCGCATGGGTTGCGCTCGGCTTTTTTGCGTTGATCGCGCTGGCCTTTGGGCTGAGCAGCGTCACCGGCAACAACCCGCTGGGCGGCGCCATTGGCGGTGACCGGGTGGCGAGCGTCGGCAATGCCAAGGTCGGCGCGGCGGACCTTGCCAAGGAAGCCAATCAGGAACTGGAGCAGGCCCGTCAGCAAGACCCCAAGCTGTCGATGAAGGCATTTGTGGCGGGCGGCGGTTTCGCCCAGGCCGCCGAGCAGATGTTTGACCGCGTGGCGATCAGCGTCTTCGGCGCGAACAACGGCATCGTCGCCGGCAAGCGGTTGGTGGACAGCGAATTGGCCAAGATCCCCTCCTTGCAGGGGCCTGATGGCAAATTCAGCCAGACCCAATATCGCACCTTGCTGGCGCAAAGGAACCTGACCGACGCGGATGTGCGCACGCAGATCGGCACTGGCTTGGTTGCCAAGCAGATCTTGATACCCGCCCAATTTGGCGCCGGCGCCCCCGCAGAGGCCGTGCGGCGTTATGCGGCCTTGCTGAAGGAACATCGCACCGGCGCGGTGGGGATGTTGCCAGCGACCGCCTTCGCGCCGAAAACGCCGCCCAGCGATGCGGTTTTGGCGGCGTTTTACCAAAAGAACAGCGCCAACTTCATCCGACCAGAGCGCCGCGTGGTGCGTTATGCGGTGTTCGATGCCAGCGCGGTCAGCCATGCGGCCACGCCCAGCGACGCGCAGATCGCCGCCTATTACAACGCCAATGCCGCGCAATATGCGGCGTCGGAAAGCCGCGGCGTCACCAGCCTGATCCTGCCTGATGAGGCCAGCGCCAAGGCGGCGGTCGCCAGCGGGTCGCTCGACGCGGCGGCGCATGCCAAGGGACTGACCACCGCCAAGCTGCCCCCCCTCACCCGCGACGGCCTGTCCGCGCAGACCTCGCCAGAGGCCGCTGCGGCGGTGTTTGGCGCCTCGCACGGGGCGATTGTGGGCCCGGTGAAGAGCGCGCTTGGTTGGTATGTGCTGCGCGTCGATACGGTGGACGCCAAACCGGCGCGCAGTCTGAGCGCAGCGCATGCCGAGATCGCCGCCGCGCTGGCCGTCAAGATGCGTCAATCGGCGCTGTCGGACCTGACCGCCAAGATTGACGATGCGTTTGGCAAGGGCGGCGCGCTGGCCGATGCCGCCAAGGAGCTGGGCGTTTCGCTGACCCAAACCGAACCGCTCACCGCCGATGGTCAGGTGTATGGCAAGGCCGGGGCCACAGCGCCCAAGCAGATCGCCAAGATCATCCCCGCCGCATTCCAGATGGAGCGCACCGGCGCGCCGCAACTGGCAGAGCTGGAAGCGGGCAAGACCTTTGTGATCTTTGATGTGTCGCAGATCGCGACCTCAGCCGCCGCACCGCTGGCCGAAGTCAAAGCCGATGTCGCAACTGCCTATGCGCTGAAAACCGGCACCGACGCCGCGCGAGTGGCTGCGATGAAGGTGCTGGCCGAAACGAAAAAAGGCACCGATTTGGCCAAAGCGATGGCATCTTTGGGGATAGCATTGCCGCCGGTTCAACCGGTGTCGATGGGCCGCGACCAAATCGCCGCAATGGGGGGCCGCGTGCCGCCAGCGCTCAGCCTGTTCTTTGGCATGGCGCAGGGTACCACCCATATGATGCCGGTGCCCGGCAATCGCGGCTGGATCATCATTCAGCTGAAGACCATCCAGCCCGGTACCATCGCTGCGAACGACCCCTTGCTGGCTGAAACGGCCAAGGAATTGGGCAAGATCGCCGGCAATGAATATGCCGATGAGCTGCGCGTCGCCATCCGCAACAACGTCGGCGTCAAACGTAACGAGGCGGCGATCAGCGCGGTGAAAACGCAGCTGGGCGGCGGTAACTGAGCCTGATGACCGACGGGAACGTTGCCTCGCTGGAAAACCGCAAGGCCGCCGCAGAGGCGCTGAAGGCTGGCGGGCCGGCGCTGGTGTGGCGGCGGGTGATTGCCGACACCGAAACGGCGGTGGGCGCGGCGGTCAAGCTGATCGAGACGGGGCGCGGCGATTTCCTGCTGGAATCGGTCGAGGGTGGCCGGTCGCGCGGGCGCTATTCGATGCTGGGCTTGAACCCCGATCTGGTGTTCCGGGGCATGGGCGCCAAGGCGGCGATCAACCGCGAATGGCTGCACGACCGGGGCGCCTTTGCCGATCTGCCGGGCGACAGCCTGAGCGAACTGCGCGCGCTGGTCGATGCCTGCCGTATCGATGTGCCGCCCGCGCTGCCCAAGGCCTTGGCCTGTCTGGTGGGTTATTTCGGATACGAGACGATTGGCCTCGTGGAAAAGCTGCCCCGCGCGCCGCAAAGCCCGCTGGAACTGCCCGATATGCTGTTCGTGCGGCCGACTTTGGTGCTGATCTTTGACCGGCTGAGCGATGAGATGTTCGCGGTGGCGCCGGTTTGGCCCTCTGTGCAGACGCCCGACCAAGCGCTGGAGGCTGCCGAAACGCGCATCGATGAGGCATTGCGCAGGCTGGCCAAGGCGGCGCCGGAATCCCCTGCCCCGACCGATCTGCCCGAGCCCAAGCTGACGCCGACGATGCCCGATGGGCGTTACCGTCAGATGGTGGCGCGCGCGAAGGACTATATCGCGGCGGGTGACATCTTTCAGGTAGTGTTGGCGCAGCGGTTTACTTCGCCGTTTACGCTGCCGCCCTTGGCGCTGTACCGTGCTTTGCGGCGGGTGAACCCTTCGCCGTTCCTGTATTTCCTCGATCTGCCGGGATTTGCGGTGGTGGGGTCCAGTCCGGAAATTCTGGTGCGGGTGCGCGATGGAGAAGTCACCATCCGCCCCATCGCCGGCACGCGCCCGCGCGGTAAAACCCGCGAGGAGGATGACGCCAACGAGGCCAGTCTGCTGGCCGATCCCAAGGAGCGCGCCGAGCATCTGATGCTGCTCGATCTGGGGCGCAATGATGTGGGGCGTGTGGCGGCGGCCGGCAGCGTCAAGGTCACCGAAAGCTATACCGTCGAGCGTTACAGCCACGTCATGCATATTGTGTCGAACGTCGTGGGCCAGTTGGATACGGCGCATCATGACGCCATCGATGCGGTGTTTGCGGGCTTCCCTGCGGGCACGGTTTCGGGCGCGCCAAAGGTCCGCGCCTGCCAGATCATCGCCGAGCTGGAGGGCGAAACGCGCGGCGCCTATGCCGGGTGTGTGGGTTATTTCGGGGCGGATGGATCGGTGGATTCGTGCATCGTGCTGCGCACCGCCGTCATCAAGGACGGCGTCATGCATGTGCAGGCGGGCGCCGGCATCGTCGCCGACAGCGACCCCCTATACGAACAGCGCGAATGCGAGGCCAAGGCCGGCGCGTTGTTTGCCGCCGCGCGTGAGGCGGTAAGGGTGGCGCAAGAGGCTGGGTTTGGGCAGTGAGCGAATTAACTGACATCCAAAAAGACTTGCTGAAAACAGAGTATGATGCCCTCTGGGCGCTCATGAGTAAAAACATAGATCTTATAGAAAAAAATGAGAGGTATGCTGTAGCTGCGTGCGGAGCCGCTATCGCATTTATACTAAGTAAAAATTTTATTTCCATTGGCGAAAATGTTGACACAGTGAAACAAATTGACACAGTGAAACAAGTAGCTGCTTGGGTAGTTTTTATAATACCCTGTCTAGGATGGGTAAGGTATTTTGGCCTTCGGCGCGCGAACGATACAATTTATAGATATTTCAGGGAAAAAATTGAATCGAACTACGCGGCAGTAGGGTATCATACATTCTACAAAGAAATATATTTAAATGGCATCCATCCAAAAGGTGCAGTTGGGTGGTCAAGACATTTATATTGGGCGGCCCTTTCTTTTGCCGCATTGAATTTTCCACTACTGATAAACAATTTCCAAGTATGCCATATTACTTGCGCCAACGCTATTTATGCTTGGATCTTGGCAGTTTTATATTCTTCGGGCAAATTAGAATGATCCTCGTTATCGACAATTACGACAGCTTTACCTTCAACCTCGTCCATTATTTGATGGAGCTGGGGGCGAAGGTGGATGTGGTGCGCAATGACGCCATCACCGCCGCCGAGGCCCTGGCCAGCGGGGCGAATGGGTTTCTGATCTCGCCCGGCCCCTGCACACCGACCGAAGCGGGGATCAGCCTCGATCTGGTGGGGGCCTGCGCGGAAGCGGGCAAGCCGCTGCTGGGCGTCTGTCTGGGCCACCAATCCATCGGGCAGTATTTCGGCGGGCGGGTGGTGCGCGGCGGGTTGATGCATGGCAAGACCTCGCCGGTCAGCCATGACGGCAGCGGGCTGTTTGCAGGCCTCCCCTCGCCCTTTACCGCGACGCGCTATCACTCGCTGATCGTCGAGGATATTCCGGACAGCCTGCGCGTCAACGCCCGCTCCGACGACGGCCACATCATGGGTTTCCACCACACGAGCTTGCCGATCCACGGCGTGCAGTTCCACCCCGAAAGCATCGCCACCGAACACGGCCACGCGATGCTGGCGAATTTCCTGAAGCTGTGCGTGTGACCCCCCTGCCCCCCATCCCTGCGCAGGGCTTTGCCGAGGATGAGGCTGAGGCGCTGTTCGGCAGGGTCCTCGATGCTGACGTCAGCGCCGAGGACATCGCCGCCTTCCTGATCGCCCTGTCGGATCGCGGCGAGACGGCGAGCGAAATCGCCGGCGCGGCGCGGGCGATGCGGACGCGGATGGTGCCCGTCAGCGCCCCCGAAAACGCCATCGACGTCTGCGGCACGGGGGGCGATGGGCATCATACGCTGAATGTCTCCACCGCCGTATCGCTGGTCGTGGCGGCCTGCGGGGTGCCGGTGGCCAAGCATGGCAACCGCGCGGCGTCGTCGAAATCGGGCGCGGCGGATACGCTGGAGGCCTTGGGGCTAAATCTGACCCACGCCGGGCAGCGCGCCGAGCAGACCTTGGCCGACATCGGCATCGCCTTTCTGTTTGCCCAGACGCACCATCCACGCCTCGGCCATATCGCGCCGATCCGCAAGGCGTTGGGCCGACGGACGATCTTCAACCTGATGGGGCCGCTGGCGAACCCGGCGCAGGTGACGCGCCAATTGGTGGGCATTGCGCGCCCCGCCTATGTGCCGATCTATGCCGATGCCTTGCGGCGTTTGGGCACGGAACGCGCCTTCGTGGTTTCGGGCGACGAGGGGCTGGACGAGCTGAGCCTTGCGGGCGGCAATGAATGGGCGGACGTTGCGCATGGCGCGGTGGCGATGAAGCGGGTGTCGCCTGATGACGCCGGCCTTGCGCATCACGGCGTCGAGGCCATTCGCGGGGGCGACGCGGCGCACAACGCCGCCGAGCTGCGCAAATTGCTCGCCGGCGCCGATGATCAAAACCTTGCTTACCGCGATGCGGTGGTGTTCAATGCGGCGGGTGCGCTGATGGTGGCGGGCGCAGTTTCCGACTGGCGCGACGGCGCCGAGGAAGCGCGGGAGGCGCTGGACAAGGGGCTGGTGGCGGCGCTGCTGGATTGCTGGACAGATCAGGTGAAATGAGCAATATTCTCGATACGATTTTGGCCACCAAGCGCGGCGAAGTGGCCGCGCGCAAGGCTGCTGGCCGCGCCTACCCCGCCCCCACCCCGCCGCGCGGATTTCGGGCGGCGCTGGATGCGAAGATTGCGGGTGGAGGCTTGGCCTTGATTGCCGAGATCAAGAAAGCCAGTCCCTCCAAGGGCTTGATCCGGGCTGATTTTGATCCGCCGGCGCACGCGCGGGCCTATGCGGCGGGCGGGGCGGCCTGTCTGTCGGTGCTGACCGATGAGCAATATTTTCAGGGCCACGACGATTATCTGATCGCGGCCCGCGCCGCCTGCGATCTGCCGGTGCTGCGCAAGGATTTCGTTGTCGATCCTTGGCAGGTGGCCGAGGCGCGCAGCCTAGGCGCGGACGCGGTGCTGGCGATTGTCGCGGCCTGCGATGATGTTCTGCTGGGCGAGATCATCGCCGCCGCCCACGAGCACGGCATGGACACGCTGGTCGAGGTGCATGACGACGTGGAACTCGCCCGCGCGTACCGAGCCGAGGCCAACTTGATTGGCGTGAATAACCGTAATCTCAAAGATTTCGTGGTCGATTTTGACAGAACACTTGAGGTGTTGAAGGATGCGCCCAAGGGCATCACCTTCGTCGCCGAGAGCGGCATTCGTGCCCACGCCGACATCGCGCATCTGTCCGAAAACGGCATCCGCGCGTTCCTTGTGGGCGAAACCTTGATGCGGCAGGATGACGTCGCCGAGGCTACGCGGCGTTTGCTGTTTGGCTAAGTTGACGCATCTGGATGCCGCCGGCCACGCGCATATGGTCGATGTCGGCGGCAAGGCGGAAACGACGCGCGTCGCGGTGGCGAGCGGGCGCATTGCGATGAACGCGGCGGCTCTGGCGGCGATCCGGGATGGCACCAACCCCAAGGGCGATGTTCTGGCCACCGCGCGGATCGCTGGCATCATGGCAGCCAAGAAAACCGCCGAACTGATCCCGCTGTGCCATCCGCTGGGGCTCGATTCGGTGAGCCTTGATCTGGCGCTGGAGGCAAGCGGCGTCCGCGCCACTGCCACGGCCCGCATCACCGCGCGCACCGGGGTGGAAATGGAGGCGATGACGGCGGTTTCGGTGGCGCTCCTCACCATTTACGACATGGCGAAGGCGGTCGACAAGGCGATGGTGATCGGCGAGATCCGCTTGGCCGAGAAACGGGGCGGCAAATCGGGCGACTGGTTCGCGCCGGCATGAGTGCGCCGCTGGAGCTGGCGGATGCACAGGCGCGATTGCTGGCCTTGGCCGCGCCTTTGCCGGGCGAGCATGTCGCGGTGGAGGAGGCTCTTGGGCGTTACCTGACGGCGCCCTTGACGGCGCGGCGCACCCAGCCTGCGGGCGATATGTCGGCGATGGATGGCTATGCGGTGCGGGGGCAGGACGTTCCGGGGCCGTGGCGGGTGATCAGTGAGAGCGCTGCCGGGCACCCCTTTGCGGGGCTGGTGGGCAGCGGCGAGGCCGTGCGGATCGCCACCGGGGCCTTGCTGCCAGACGGCGCCGATTGCGTGATTATTCAAGAGGATTGCGCACGCGAAGGTGGCACTTTGCGGTTGACAGGCACCCTGCCCAGCCCGCTGTACAAGCATATCCGCCGCGAAGGTCTGGACTTTCGGGATGGCGCGATGCTGCTGCCGGCGGGGACGCGGGTGGGGCCGGCGCAGATCGCTCTGGCGCTGAGCGCGGGGCATGCTCTGCTGGCGGTGGCGCGCAGGCCGCGCATCACCCTAATCGACAGCGGCGACGAGCTGGCCGTGCCCGGCGTGCCATGCGCGCGGCACCAGATCCCGGCCAGCAATGGAGCGATGCTGGCGGCGATGGTGGCGGGAATTCCGTGCTGCGTGTCGCGGATTGGCCCGGTGGCGGATGATCGCAGCGCGCTGATTGCCGCGTTCGACGCCGCCGCCGAGGACGATCTGATCGTCACCAGCGGCGGGGCTTCGGTGGGCGATCACGACCTGATCCGGCCCGCGTTACAGGCAATTGGCGCCGATTTGGCGTTTTGGCGTGTGGCGATCCGGCCGGGCAAACCTCTGCTGGTGGCAACACGGGCGCGGCCGGGGCGCAACGCACAGATCATTCTGGGCCTGCCGGGAAATCCGGTGTCGAGCATGGTCACGGCCAATCTGTTTTTGCTGCCCCTGCTTCGGCGATTGCTGGGCGCGGAGGCCTGCCTGCCCTTGGGTGTTGGCGCGCGCTTGCTGGGCGAACTGCCCGCCGGCGGCGCGCGGCGCGAGTTCCGGCGAGGCCGCTGGGATGGCCAGAATGTGCGCGACGGAGAGCTGCACGACAGCGGCGCCTTGGCCAGTCTGGCCGCCTGCAACTGCCTGATTGAGCGGGCGCCGGATGCGCCGTCTTGCCATGATGGGGATATAGTGAGGGTCTACTGCATCGAAAATGGCGGTATGGCTTGACGGATCAGGAATTGTTGCTTAATTGTTCCTTATTCGTTCATGCAACGTCGCAATTTTTGCCGCGTCGCAGGCAGGAGTAAAACCATCATGCTGACCCGCAAACAGCACGAGTTGATCCGATTTATTCAGGAACGTCTGGAGGAAACCGGCGTTTCGCCCTCTTTCGAGGAAATGAAAGAGGCGCTGGACCTGAAATCCAAGTCCGGCGTTCACCGGCTGATTTCGGCGTTGGAGGAGCGGGGCTTTATCCGCCGCCTGCCCAATCGCGCCCGCGCGCTGGAGGTTTTGCGTCAGCCCGAGGACGTGACGCGGGTGTTGCCGCGCGCGGCCAATGCCAATGCGGGGGGCGTGAAGCCCGCCGCCAAGCTGGCGAAAACCGTACCCGAGCCAGCCAACGACGTCATCCAAGTGCCGTTGCATGGTCGTATCGCCGCCGGTGTGCCGATTGAGGCGTTGGAAGGGCAAACGATGTTGCCTGTGCCTGCGGCGCTGCTGGGATCGGGCGAGCACTACGCCCTGGAGGTGTCGGGCGATTCGATGATCGATGCCGGAATTCTGGACG
>Ga0316224_1002416_pt1 | contig 17375 bp, 10 predicted proteins | sample TBH18013metaG_FD_206254 | JGI IMG/M metagenome (GOLD analysis project Ga0316224, IMG submission 206254) | Freshwater microbial communities from Trout Bog Lake, Wisconsin, USA - TBH18013 | ecosystem: Environmental > Aquatic > Freshwater > Lake > Hypolimnion/Profundal zone | place: USA: Wisconsin... | reverse complement strand
GGAGGATGCCGGTGGCGTGGGAGGGGTCGTAGAAGAGGAGGAGGCCGGCTTCGCAGCCCGGCTCCACTTCGATATCAACTTCGAGGGTGTAGCTGTGGCCGCCGACGGCGGTGGTTAGGGCGGGGGAGTCTTCGAGGGATTTGCCTTTGGCGGCGAGGACGAGTTTGCCGTCGCCGACCTGGAAGCGGGTGGGTTCGTATTCGTGCCAGAAGCCCCATTTGAGGTCGAGACCGGGGCCGCGGAAGTCGTCGGAGGGGTCGGCAAAGGGATCCTGGTGGGCGCCGGGGATGGGCATTGGGAGGGCCTGGTCGGGCTCGACGCCAACGGGGATGCGGTACCAGCCGTCGGGGGTCCATTCGACGGGGAGGAGCAGGAGCTGGCGACCGAGGGTGCGGTAGCCGTTCTCGTAGCTGTGCAGGGTCATGTACCAGCGGCCTTCGGGGGTGTCCACGAGGCGGCCGTGGCCGGTGCTCATCCAGCGGGCGTGGCGGTCGGTGGTGTGCACGATTGGATTGAGCGGAGACCATTCCCAGGGGCCTTCGGCGCTTTTGCTGCGGGCGGAGAGAACCATGTGGCTGGTGGCGGGCCCGGCGGTGCCGCCTTCGGCGACGGTGAGATAGAAGTAGTCGCCGCGCTTGAAGATTTTGGGTGCTTCGAGGCAGGTGCACTCCATACGGATGCTGGAGGGGACGGGCCAGGGCGGGAGAACGACTTTGGGTGGCACCTTGACGCCGAGGCCGTCGGCAGTGAGCTCGGCCATTTGCCCGCCGGCCATGTAGAGGAAGCGGCGGCCGTTGTCGGCGATGTGGCAGGGGTCAATGGCGAAGATGCCGAGATCGATGGGCTCGGACCAGGGGCCGGTGGGGTGGGGCGCGTGGGTGACGCGGAGGCGGTTGGCGGCGGGGAAGTAGATGTAGAACTGGCCCTGGTGCTCGCAGAGATACGGTGCGTAGACGCTGCCGATGAAGCCGGTGAGGGCGGTTGCGGCCGGGCGCCAGTTCACCAGGTCGCGGGAGTGGTAGACGATGAGGCCGGGGGCGTAATCGAAGCTGGAGTGGGTAAGGTAGAAGTCGTCGCCGACGCGGATGGGGCTGCCGTCGGGGTGGTCGCCACCCATGATGGGGTTGCGGTAGGTGCCCTGGTCGGAGGCGGAGAGGCCGGGGCGGCTGAGGGTGAGGGCGGCGGAGGCAACGAGGGAGTTGGCAACAAACTGGCGGCGATTCATCATGGCCGCGCCAGTGTAGCGGGTTGCAGGGGTTGCGGTAAAGGGATTTACTGTGGAGCAGAGATTCCGGCAGGTCGGTCCCGCGAGTGCTCCGGTACACTGGGAACTGGGATATCCAGGGAATTCATGCGTCCTTTTGCCGCCATCCGCCGCTTTCGCTTCAGCCTGCCCCAGCGCATCGCCGCCGGGCTGCTGGTGCTGTTTCTTGCCCAGGGATTCTGGCTGACCAGCCGGCAGACGCTGACGGACCGGGATTACCAGTACGCACGCTGCGGGCGGGAGATGTGGGAGCGTCCGTCACCGCTTACGGGCTATTACACGAGCTGCGGGAACATCCACGATGGTGTGCTGGCGTACAGGCTGGCGGGGTTGCCGCTGACGCTGAATCTTGCGTACGAGCGGTTTGCGGACAACTTCCGGAAGCCGGAGGACAAGGTGGTGCAGACGCTGGATACGGCGGCGTCGACCTGGGAGCTTCGCCACCAGATGACGCATATCCTGCTGCTGCTGCGGCTGCCGTTTCTGGGCGCGGGGCTGGTGCTGGGTGCGGGGATTTGGTGGGTGACGCGGCGGATGTTCGGCAATCTGGGCGGGTACACTGCGCTGGCGCTTTACGTCTTTTCGCCCGACGTGCTGCGCGCTTCCATTTCGCCGAATCCGGAGATTTTGACCGCGCTGGCGACTTTTGCGGCTGTCTACACGTGCATTGGGGTGGCCCATGACATGCAGGGGCCGAGGCGGAAATGGCGCCCTCGCATCCTGCTGCTGACGGCTTGCTTTGGCGCCGTGGCCGCCTCGCATATTGCCGCGCTGGGGCTGGTTTTCGGGCTGGGGCTGGCTTTCATGCTTTACATTGCGGAGGGCCGACGCAGCCAGATTCTTCCGGTGCTTCTGCTGTCGACGGTGGGCGCGTTCGTGCTGCTGTTTGCGGGATATGGGTTTTCGCCGGATGCCTTCAGCTATGTCTTCCGGTCGGATGCGGCGCATCTGGCGTTCTCGCTGGAGCCGGCGCGGCATTTCTTTTCGACGTTCTCGAACGCGGGCCTTACTATCGCGACGATTGCGGCTTTGTTGCTGTACATCGCGCTGAAGCGGACCATCTACTTTGGCAATACCGCGCCGCTGCTGGCGGCCCTGGTGCTGGGCGTGCTGATTACGGTTGGCGTTCCGGGGACTCCACTGCTGTGGGCGCTGCCCTTTGTCTTCAGCTTTATTGCCGGGGTGTTTGCGGATACCTACGACAACCCGCGCGGGCGAATTGCGATTGCCGCGGCCGGGTCGATTGTTCTGCTGCAGGCGGTCTTCTGCCTGCTGGCTTTGCCGGGACTTCTTTAGGCTGATTTCGCCGGTTTTGCGCCGATTTTTCATGGGTTTCCGGGTTGTGATTTGGGGCTGGAAGGCGGTATTTCCACCCCCTGTTTGGCCCCCGGCGCCGGTGCCTGGCGACACCCCAAAAAGAAATCCGCTAAGTTGCTGATAAATATACATTTATTTCCTCATTTCTGCCTTGCTCTATACCCCCCTGAAGGCCTAAACTGATATAGACCGCCCGTGGAGCTGCCGCAGGCCTTTCCGGCCTTATGCAAAACCCTCCGCCGGCCCCTTTTTCTATGGCAGACGATCAAAACACTGGACTTCCCATCGACCCCAGCCAGCCACCGGCCGGCGGGGCCAACCCTCCAGCCCCAGGCGCACCCAACGACAGCATTCTCCCGGTCAACATCGAAGAGGAGATGCGCCGGTCGTATCTCGACTACTCGATGTCGGTCATCATCGGCCGCGCGTTGCCGGATGTCCGAGACGGGCTGAAGCCTGTGCATCGCCGCATCCTGACCGCGATGGACCGCGAGGGTTTGCAGCACAACAAGAAGTACTCCAAGTGCGCCGGTGTGGTGGGCGAGTGCCTGAAGAAGTACCATCCGCACGGCGACTCGGCGGTGTATGACGCGCTGGTGCGCATGGCGCAGCCGTGGAGCCTTCGCTATCCGCTGGTGGATGGGCAGGGGAACTTTGGATCGGTGGATGGCGACCCGCCGGCGGCCTACCGTTACACCGAGTGCCGCATGGAGCGGATTGCCGGGGAGATGATGGCCGACATCGAGATGGAGACGGTGGATATGTCTCCAAACTTCGATGAGACGACCAACGAGCCCACGGTGCTGCCGACCCGCATTCCGACGTTGATTGTGAACGGATCGAATGGTATCGCGGTCGGCATGGCGACCAACATTCCGCCGCACAACCTGACGGAGATCATCAACGCAACGATCGAGCTGGTGAACAATCCGCGCGCCGGGCTTGAGGGCGTGCTGAAGCACGTGCAGGGGCCGGATTTCCCGACCGGCGGATTCATCTTCGGCCGCAACAACATTGCGGAAGCGTATCGCACGGGGCGTGGCCGCTTCCTGATGCGCGCCAAGGTCGATACCGAGCAGATGACCAAGGAAAAGACGGCGATCATCGTCAACGAGATCCCGTACCAGGTCAACAAGTCCAAGCTGATCGAGCGCATTGCCGAGCTGGTGAACGAAAAGGTCATCGACGAGATCTCGGATGTTCGCGATGAAAGCGATCGCGACGGCATGCGCATCGTGATTGAGTTGAAGCGCGGCGCCCAGCCGGAGATTGTGCTGAACCAGTTGTACAAGCACACTTCGATGCAGGAAAGCTTCTCGATGATTTTCCTGGCGGTGGTGAACGGCGCGCCGCGGGAGCTGGGTCTGGATGAGGCGATTCACTGCTTCATCGAGCATCGTGTTGATGTTGTTCGCCGCCGCACCATCTTCCTTCTGCGCAAGGCTCGCGAGCGCGAGCATGTGTTGGAGGGCTACAAGATTGCCCTCGACAATCTGGATACGGTCATCCGCATCATCCGCGGATCCGGAAGCCGCGCCGAGGCCAGGGAGAATCTGTACACGTGGGGCAAGGGCGTTGAGATTATCGTCAACCTTGACCGCGAGCGGCTCTCGAACGAAGAGCGGGGCCTGACGTATCGCCAGGTGGACGCAATTCTCGAGTTGCAACTGTATCGGCTTACGCAGCTTTCGGTGGACGAAATCCTGAATGAACTGCGCGAGATTCGCGCGAAGATTGATGAGCTCGAGTCCATCCTTGGCAGCGAAGCAAAGCTTCGCGCGGTCATCATCAAGGAGCTGGAAGAGGTTCGCGACAAGTACGGCGACAAGCGCCGCACGATTATCGTGGATGCCACTGCCGAGCTGCAGATGGAAGACCTGATTGCGGACGAGCAGGTTGCCGTGACGGTGAGCCATCAGGGTTACCTGAAGCGCACGCCGATCAGCATCTACCGCCAGCAGCGCCGTGGCGGCACCGGGCGCACCGGCATGAAGACGCGCGAAGAAGATATTGTCGCGCAGCTGATTGTCGACTCAACCCACGCTTACCTGCTGTGCTTTACCAACACCGGGCGCGTCTACTGGCTGAAGGTTTATGAAGTGCCGGACGTGAGCGCCGCGGGCAAGGGCAAGAGCATCCAGAGCCTGCTGAGCCTGCAGCCGGGCGAAAAGGTGGTCACCATTCTGCCGTGCCGCAACCTGGAGGAAGAAGGCAAATTCATCCTCTTCGCCACGCGGCTTGGCATTGTGAAGAAGACTCCGCTGAAGGACTTCTCCAACGTGATGGCACGTGGCATTATCGCCATTGGCATTGAGAAGAACGACGACCTGATTGGCGCCGACATCACGGACGGCTACCAGACGATCTTCCTGGCGACGCGCGAGGGCATGGCTATCCGGTTTGATGAGGAGTACAACCCGGAACGCGGCTCGGGTCTGAGACCGATGGGCCGCGGTGCTGCCGGCAACAAGGGCATTACCCTGCGCCGTGGCGACGAGGTGATTGGCGTGGCTGTGACGGATTCGGAAGCTACGCGCGACCGGGAACGCGACGAGAAGGCGGCGACGCTGGGCCTGACGGATCGGCTGACCCACCTGCGTACGGCACTGACTGAAACTCGCGCGGCGTTGCAGCAGGCTCGCGAAGCCCGCCGGAATGGAGCCAGCAACGATGAAACGCTACGCCTTGCCGAAAGCGCTGCGGAGACAGCGGTTCGCGATGCGTTGCGCGACCTGAAGAAGCTCGACGAGCAGCTTGGGGTTCGCAAGTTCCTGATTCTGTCGGTGACGGAGAATGGATTTGGCAAGCGCACCGACATTGACGAGTATCGCCTGACGGCACGCGCGGCCCAGGGCGTGGTCAGCCTGAAGATCACTCCGAAGGTTGGCAAAATTCGCAATATGTTGCGCGTGGATGAGACCTCAGAGGTGATGCTGATCAGCCAGTTTGGCAAGATGATTCGCATTGACACGAAGACCATCCGCGCCGCCGGCCGATCGACGCAGGGGGTCAAACTCCTGAATCTTGAACCGGATGACAAGGTTGCCGCTGCGGTGGTTCTGGCGCCGGAAGAGAACAAGGACGAAGACGCGGACAAGTAGCGGGAAGTGCATGCTGAACGCGAAGGGCATCCCGGTCGGGATGCCCTTTGCGCGTTGCGGTTTCTTGCGCTACAAGTGCTTCAGCTTCTCTTCGAGGTCAGGTACGTAGCTGACCTGGGCATCGGGTTCGAGGCGGTGGGCGTTGGCCAGGGCGGCTTGCCAGGCTGCGCGGGCCTCGTCCTTGAGCCCTGCCGCTGCTGCCGCATCGCCATGAGCGGTTTGGGCCATGACTCCATCGGGATCCATGGCTGCGGCTTCGCGGGCGAGTGGGAGGCCGTCGGCGGCTTTGCCAACCCAGCCCATGCGCATCGCGGTCTCTGCACGGGCAAGCGCACCGGCCTTGTGCAGGTCGAAAGTTCCGCGGTAGACCATTACGCCGTTGTCGATTTTCGCGTCGGGCTCGCGGGCCTGGAGCTCCAGGTAGGGATTCATGCCCGAGCTGGGCCACTCGCAGCCGCTGAGGTCGCCTGCGCTGATGAGGAGATTTCCAGTGACTTTGGAGGGCACATGCTCTGCCCCGCCCATCCAGAAGGTGTCGGCCGTGGGCAGCATGTGGCAGTGGATTCTGTAGACGGTGGGGTCCACTTCCGGGTTGGCGAAGTAGGCGAAGTAGCACTCCTCGCCGGGATGCTTGTCGATCCAGGCTTTGACCTGGAAGAGCTGCTGGGCCCAGTCGGTGTTGGCATCGCTGAGCAGTTTGTAGGTGTTGCCCGATCCGCCCCAGGCCTCGTTGGCGTAGGAGATCGGGTTGGGCATGCTGGCGAGCGAGGAGATTCCGTGCGCGGCCACGAGGACGACTGCGACCCAAACCCAGCGCCGACCCTGCTTAGCCATTGCGGCCATTGCGCCGCCGGCGAAGATGGCACCGAAGGCATAGAGAGGCAGGATGTGGCGAGCGCCGATGTTCATTCCTGCGGCGATTGCCACAAGCAGGTACACCGCCGAGGGGACGCCGAGGTAGACCAGCGCCTGGGTTTGCCGGAGCTTGCCGGTGGCCACGGCCCAGATGCCGACCGCTGTCATGGCGATGAGGCCGAGCGTGGTTTTAATGACCATGACGGCAGGGAAGTACCACCACTGCCCGTGGGCGTAGACCTTGCCGAAGATGAAGGTGGGGTAGAACTGGGCCATGCGCTTCACGTCCGTGAGCCCCATCAGGTAGGACTCCGGCAGGAGGCGCCACTTGGCAAACCAGAGAACGACGCCGGCGCTGAAGGGGCTGAGCGGCTTGGTGTAGTCCGCGAGGGAGGTGCTGAGGGCAAGGCCGGCGGGTCGGGCTGCGTAGCGGAAGCCGTAGAAGGCCCAGAGCACGACGACGCCAACGACCACGGTCGAGGCGAGCCCGCCCGCCATCCGTGCAGCGATTCGTCCGCGCTGGCCGCGCTCGGCCCGGGCGACTTCCCACGCGGCCAGGACGATGAGCATGGGCGCGAGGAGGATGCCGGAGTGCTTGGTGGCGAGGAGGAGCCCGGCGGTGATGCCGGCTACCAGGAGACGCACGACGCTTGGCTTGTCGACCCAGCGCCAGAAGGTGTAGACGCTGGCGAGGAAAAACAGTGTGACTCCGGCATCGGTGGTGACCAGTGCGGAGTGGCCAAGGAAGTTGGGCTCGAAGACCGCGATGATGAGGGCGATGATTGCGGCTGTTTCGCCAAACCACTCGCGCGCAGCGAGGAAGATAACGAGGGTGAGGGCGAGCGCGAGCAGGCCGGCCATGAGGCGCATCTGGAAGACGAGCTGATTTCGGTCGCCGTCGTTCCGCGCCAGCCAGTCGCGACCGTCGAGGTAGGCTTCCAGCTTGAAGTCCCTGGGCTTCAACTCGGGGAGCCAGAGGTTGCGGCCCAGCAGCGGCACGGTGGCGAGGAGTTTGACGAGTGGAGGATGCTCGGGGTTCAGGCCGTAGTCCCCGGTGTGCCACATCATGTAGCCGGCAAACATGTGGTCGTCTTCATCGAAGGTGAGCGACTCGCGGTGGACGATACCCGCCACCATCACTGCCTGCACCGCCAACAACAAGACCACAATCCACCACACGCGTTTGCTCGTTTTATGCTTCAAAACAGGGTTCCTCCGGGGTCTGATACGAAATCCAACCGATTATTACCTATCTTGTCTACTTCTGGCTCGGTTCTTTCGGCAAACGTGTGTCTTTCTTCCAGCGCCCTGTTATCGGACCTGGCTGCACCACCCTTGCCACTCGAATCCTGGCGCGCACTGGACTAGACTGGGGAAGCTCACGATTCTCCACGAACCCCGCCCTATGACGAGGTCCGTGACCCACAACTGCATAGTTCTGTTGGTGCTCGGCCTGGCGGTACTCTCCGCCTCTGGCGAAACCGCGCCCGCTCGCGGCCACGCCCATGTGAAGGCCCACGCTCCCTCGAAATCTGCCGTCTCGAAATCCGCCTCGCGCTCGGCCCGTGCCGGGAAGGCCAGCCCAACTGCGCATGCGAGCAAGGGGCATGCGGCCGTGGCGACCAAGGGTCATTCGGCTCACCCCGTGAAGGCCAGCGCACATGGGCACCCGGCAGTTGGGAAGTCGCGGCGACCTGCTGCTGCGCCCGTGGAGGATGCTCCCGAGAAGTCGGCACCCGAAACACGTGCTGGCGCCAAGCCTGTTGCCGCAGCGGCCAAAGCACCCAAATCCAACCACACCGAAGTTGCCGACCGCGACACGGCGGAAGCATCCCAACTGGCCACGAGTGTTCCGGTTGCGCGTGGCACGCTTCGCGGACGGCGCGGCCATGGGGCGCGGCTGGTCCATGCCGTGGAGCTTTCCACCAGCCGTCGTGGCTCCCGCGCCCGGTTGAAAGCACGCTGGCAGCACGCGCAGGCGGAGGACGAAGTTGCCACCCTGCGCCCGGCACGTCTGGCCATGCCGGCGCCGCTGCGCGGCTCGTATGAATCGCTTGTCCACCAGAACGAGATGGCCGATGCGGAGGGACTGGAGCGGATTGTGGACGACGCGGACCTGGACAGCCGCATCCAGCAGAAGTCGCTGGTGCCGGTGCCGGTTTCCGGGGGGTTGCAGATCAATCAGGAGCTGCCGGAGAATCGGCGGTATGTTCGGCCGTGGACGGCGCGCTTTCTGACAGACATGGCGCAGGCGCACGGGATACATTTTCCGGGTACGCAACTGCTCGTCACCTCTGCTGTGCGCACGGTTGAGTACCAGCGGCATTTGCGGCTGGTGAACGGGAATGCCGCAGCGGCTGAGGGGGATGTGGCGAGTCCGCACCTGACCGGCGGCACGATTGATATTGCCAAGCACGGGCTGACGCAGAACCAGATTGCGTGGATTCGCAGCTGGCTGCTGCCGCTGCAGGACGCTGGCAAGATTGATGTGGAAGAGGAGTTCAAGCAGGCCTGCTTCCACATTTCCGTCTACAAGACTTATGCGCCCGACGCTGAGTCGGGCCGTCACAAGCCTGCAGCCCCGGCTACCGCCGAGCAAACGGCCGACCCCCTTCCGCCCAAGGGCCGGTAGCGCGGCTGGTTGCTGGGCGCGGAATTTCACGCCCAATCGGCCCCAATCGCGCTACAATCGCGGGCAGGTTGCATTCGTTCCAAATCCAGAAAAGGAAATCCTATGAGCGATTCCACGCTTCCCGTCTCCGAGCCCGAAGTGGGCCTTTCCCAGCTTCAGCGCGTTGTCAGCACCTTCATGGCTCCTGGCAAACTCTTTGCCGACTTCAAGCGGAGCACCAGCTGGTGGTTGCCGTTTGTCATCATGGTTGTCTTCAGTTACCTGTTCGTCTTTGCCATTCAGAGCAAGGTTGGCTGGGACCAGGTCACGGAGAACATGATTCAGCAGAGCCCGAAGATGTCGGCCCAGTTCGAAAAGCTACCTGCCGACCAGCTTGCAACGCAGAAGAAAATCATCACCGCTTCCACGCAGTACGGCATGTATCTCACCCCGGTCATCGTGCTGATCTATGCGGTGGTCATTGCGGCGGTTCTGCTGTTCACCATCAACTTCGGATTTGGCGGCAAGGCAGGTTTTGGCGCGGTGCTGGCGGTGGTGATGTACGGGTCTTTGCCCACTATTCTGCAATCGCTGGTTGGCTCGCTTGGTCTTTTCGCGGGGCTTGGAGAGACCTTCAATATCCAGAATCCAACGGGGACGAACGTCGCCTATTACCTCTCGTCCTCCGATACCGCTCCCGCCCTGTACAAGCTTGCGCAGGCCATTGATCCGATCACGATCTGGTCGATGGTGGTTGTCTCGATTGGATTGGGAGCGGTGGCGGGACTCAAGAACAAGTCCGGCTACACTGCTGTTTTTGGCTGGTGGGCGCTGATTACCCTGATCAAGGTTGGCTGGGCGGCTGCCTTCGGGTCCTAGCATTGCAGGCAAATGCAAGAACGGCGCGAACCCTGCGGTTCGCGCCGTTTGCTTTTTCGGAATGGGAGGGGATTACTCGGTCCAGCGCTTCATGATGAGCGAGGCGTTGATGCCGCCGAAGCCGAAGGAGTTGGACAGGGCGATATCGAAGCTGAGGTCGATGGACTTGTTGGGGACGTAGTCCAAGCGGCAGTCGTCGCCGGGGGTGCCGAGGTTGATGGTGGGGGGCAGCTTCTGGTTGAGCAGAGCCATGGCAGTGATGCCGGCCTCGAGGCCGCCGGCGGCACCGAGGAGGTGGCCGGTCATGGACTTGGTGCTGGAAACCTTGAGGGTGTGGCTGAGGGCGTGCTCGCCAAAGACAAGCTCGATGGCCCGCGACTCATTGCCGTCGCCAGCAGGGGTCGAGGTGGCGTGCGCGTTGACGTAGCCGACCTGCTCGGGTGCGATTCCGGCGTCCTTGAGAGCGGCACGCATGCTGCGCTGGGCACCGGCACCTTCTGGAGCGATACCGGTCATGTGATAGGCGTCGGCGCTCATGCCGTAGCCGATGACTTCGCCGAGGATTTTTGCCCCGCGGGCTTTGGCAAATTCAAGCTCTTCCAGAATGAGAATGCCGGCGCCTTCGCCGAGGACAAATCCGTCGCGGTCCTTGTCAAAGGGACGGCTGGCGGCCTTGGGGTCATCGTTCCGCGTGCTCAAGGCACGCATGGCCGAGAATCCACCGACGGTGAGGCCGGTGACCACGGCTTCTGTACCGCCTGCGATCATGACATCGGCTTCGCCGTGCTGAATCATGCGGAAGGAGTCGCCGATGGAGTTGGCGCTGGTGGCGCAGGCGGTTGCGGTGGCAGAGATGGGGCCCTTGGCGCCGTAGCGGATGCTGACATGCCCGGCGGCCATATTGACGATGGTTGCGGGAATAAAGAAGGGCGAGATTTTGCGCGGTCCACCGGCGAGCAGGTTGTTGTGCTCCCGCTCGATTACCTCAAAGCCGCCAATGCCGGAGCCGATGAAGACGCCGACGCGCTCCTCAATCTCTGGAGTGATGACCAAACCCGACTGCTGCATCGCTTCCTGAGTGGCGGCGATGGCGAGGTGGATAAACCGCCCCATCTTGCGCGACTCTTTCTTGTCGACGAACTGCAGCACGTCGAAGTTTTTCACCTCGGCGGCAAAGGTCACCGGGTAGTCGGTGGTGTCAAAGCCGGTAATAGGCCCGACACCACTGACACCGGCACACAACTGGTCCCAGACCTCCTGCGTCGTGTTGCCCACGCCACAGATAAGCCCCAGGCCGGTAATGACTACGCGACGGCGCACGGCTTACTTGCCCGCCTTGGCGTTCTTCTCGATGTACTCGACAGCGTCCTTGACCGTCTTGATCTTCTCGGCGTCTTCGTCGGGAATCTCCAGGTCAAAGGCCTCTTCAAACTGCATTACGAGTTCCACCACGTCCAGCGAGTCGGCGCCCAGGTCTTCCTGGAAGCTTGCGCTGGGGGTCACTTCGGCCTCATCCACCTGCAGCTGCTCGACGATAATCTGCTTCACTTTCTCTTCGACGGCCATTGGATTCTCCTCAAAACTTTCTCTAGATTCCTGAAATTCAATTCACGGGACAACTTCGCTTCGCAGGCTACCACATTTGCCGGTGTTCGCGAACAGGCCCGTGCGGACACACTTTTCCGCGTGCCCCTGAATCTCCAAGTCTATTGGCCCACACTTGCCTCTGTAAAGCGACTTCCCGCCATCTGGAACCCAGCGAAGTATGACTGTGGGTTGGCGCGGCGGTGATGGGCAATTTTCCGGCGCGGGCAGGTTTTCGACAGGCCAAAGGCGTAGAATTGGCGAAAACGCGCGGAGGCCCCTGGTCGTGGAAAGCTCGCTTATCTTGCTCGCTGGTGTTGTTGTTGCTCTTATCGCAGGGCTGGTCATGGGGCTGCGGATCTCGGCCGCCCAGGTTCGGCGGGAATCTGCGGCGGCACTTGAAAGTGCCCGGCTGCTCCGCGAGCAGGCTGAGGGTGCACTGCGCCAGCAGCTATCTGCGGCACAGGAGGAGCAGCAACGGCTGAGAGCAGAGATTTCAGCTGCTGCGGGGTTGCCGAGTCAACTGGCCGAGGCCAGTACGCTCGCCGAGCAGCGCGCCAACACCATCGCTGAACTGACCCGGGAGCGAGACACGGCCCGGCAGCAACTGCTGGCTGCGGCCGAGATTCAAAGGAACCAGGCTGCGCAGATCAGCAAACTCGAGGCGGAGCTTGCCAACGAGCGGAAGAATCTGGCGGAGAAGCTGGCGCTGCTGGAGACGGCGAAGCAGACGCTGGCGAACCAGTTTGAGGCGCTTGCGGGGAAGATTCTGGACGACAAGGCCAAGTCGTTCTCGGAGGCGAATCAGAAGGAGCTGGGCAATCTGCTGGATCCGCTGAAGACGCAACTGAAGGACTTCCGGGAAAAGGTTGAGAAGACCCATGTGGACTCTCAAACCGGCGTCACCCGCCTGGAAACGCTGGTCGGCACCCTGAGCAACCTGAACCAGCAACTGGCGACCGAGGCGCGGAATCTCTCCACCGCCCTTCGCGGATCGTCGAAGGCGCAGGGCGACTGGGGCGAGTTCATCCTGCGCGACCTGCTGGAAAAGGCCGGGCTCCGCGAGGGCCAGCAGTTCAGCTTCCAGGAGACTTTTACGGCCGAAACTGCTGAAGATGGTAGCCGCGGTAAGGCCGCTCGCACGGACGTGATCGTCGCGCTTCCGGGTGGACGGCATCTGGTGATTGACTCGAAGGTGTCTCTGGTTGCGTATACGGACTATGCGAACGGGGAGACCGACGAGCAGCGCAAGGTCGCGCTGAAGCAGCACCTGGCCAGTGTCCGCGCGCACCTGGACGGACTTTCGCGTCGCAAGTACCACAAGCTCGCCGGCATTGAGTCGCCTGATTTCGTGGTGATGTTCATCCCTGTTGAGCCGGCCTTTCTGCTCGCGATTCAGGAGGGGGGCGAGCTGTGGCGCGAGGCTTACCAGCAGAACATCCTGCTGGTGGGTCCCACCACGCTGCTGTTTGTCATTCGCATTGTGGACAACCTGTGGCAGCAGGAGCAGCAAGCGAAAAGCGTCGCGGACATTGTCGACCGGGGTACCAAGCTGTATGAGAAATTTGTCGGCTTTGTGGATGACCTGCAGGCGGTGGGAAAGAACCTACGCAGCGCCGACCAGAGCTACCAGAACGCGATGGGCAAGCTGTCAGAAGGCCCCGGCAACCTGGTGCGGCAGACCGAGATGCTGAAGCAACTGGGGATTCGGACGAGCAAGCAGGTTTCCCCCAAGCTGCTGGAAACTGCGGGAGTGGACCAGCCGCTGCTGGCTTTGGCGGCTGAAGCGGACGAAAACCAGCCTGGCTAGCTGCGCGCGAAGGCTTCCCGGAAGCGGCGGCAGGTGGTTTCCAGGTCTTCGGGGAGGATGCGGGTTTCGGCGATGGTGGTCATAAAGTTGGTATCGCCGACCCAGCGGGGCAGGACGTGGAGGTGCAGGTGCCCGGCTACGCCAGCGCCTGCTGCCTGGCCGAGGTTCATGCCCAAGTTCACGCCGTGCGGCCGGTAGAGCGCCGTCATCACGCGCTCGGTCTGCTGGGCAAGGTCCATGAGTTCGTGGGCGGTTTCCTGCGGCAGAGCGGCGAGGCTGGCCTGATGCGCGTAGGGGATGACCATGACATGCCCTGATGTATAGGGATAGGCGTTGAGGCAGACGAAGCAGGTTTTGCCGCGGTGCACGACGAAGGCCGCGCTTTCGGCCTCGGCCGCATCCATGCCGCCGGCAATGGCGTGGTCGACGGCGGCGATGAGATTGCAGAAGACGCAGCCTGTTTCGCCGGGCCAGGCATCGAGCTTGGCCGGTACTCCGGCCCGCACCGCCGTATCGGCCGTGGTCACGTACTTATAACGCCAGGGTGTCCAGAGGTGATCCATCCCAGCGAGTATACGAGGCGGGGCCCGGAGTCCTCATCCGAGGCGGAAAAACCACATACTGGTACTCCTTCCCGAATCCCAACCGCGCTGCACCAATATCGCTGCATACCTGTGTGAATATCCGCGTGAAATCAGGCCGGAGCCGCCAGTTTCATTGACTCTGCTTTTCCAGCGAAGCTATACTCTAAGCATATCCTTGTGCCTAGATTCCGGCATTCGGGTACGGCCGACCCAAAGGCCCTTTGCTTCTTGTCCAGAGATTTCAAGGGTTTGTGATGCACTCCGCGACGAAAGTCCTGATGGATGCGCGACACATCCCCGATCATTTCGTGACAATTGTGATGGGAAATTACGGGAGACGGCTGCTGTGCCTCTGTGACTGAAAAGCTCACGCCTGAGGCATCGAACGCGGCAGGAAATTCACGCACCCTGTGGCGACTTTGGAATCCCGGAGCTGGCAGTCATGGCAGACGTCCTCAATCTTGAAACCGAGAGCACACCCCTGAACACTGAACTTGAAACCACTGAACTTGAGTCAGTGACGGAGAATCCTACGCCGTCGCTCGAATCCGCCGCTACCCCCGAAGTTGCTGAAGTTGCAACTGTTGAGGAAGTCGCGGAACCCGTTGCTGTCGCCGAAGTTGCTGAACCCACAGCCGTCGTCGAAGTTGCGGAAACCACCGAAACCGTTGCCCCCGTTGTGGAAGAAGCCCCGGCTCCGGCGCCAGTCGCCGAGACCGTGGTGGAAGCCCCAGCACCGGTCATCGAAGCTGCTGCCCCGGCCGTCGTAGCTGCCCCCGAAGTCGCTCATGATGCAGATCATGATGCCGATCTCTTCGAGGACTTCTCGGCGCAACTGGAAGCCTTTGAGCGCGAGCAGGCTGCAGAAGCCGCCGCCGTCGAGGCTTATGGTGACTCCATCGTCACCGGCACGGTTCTGAAGCTGACCGAAAAGCACGCGGTCATCGACGTGGGTCTCAAGTCGGAAGGTCTTCTGCCCATTGAGCAGATTACCGACCACACGGGTGCCTCGAAGTTCAACGCCGGCGACAGCATCGACGTTGTGATTGAGCGGGAAGAGCCCGAGGGTGGCTACCTGGTGAGCTACGAGAAGGCTCAGCGCCTTCGCGTGTGGGACGTGATCGAGAAGGCTGCCAACGAGAAGACCCCGGTGATTGGCACGGTCATCAGCCGCGTCAAGGGTGGTCTCACGGTTGACATCGGCCTGAAGGCATTCCTGCCCGGATCGCAACTGGAAGTCCGCCCCGTCCGCAACCTGGACGGCTACCTGGGCACCCAGATTGAAGTCCGCGTGATCAAGCTGAACAAGAAGCGTGGCAACGTTGTTGTCAGCCGCAAGGAGATTCTGGAGGAAGAGCAGAACGCCAAGCGTTCGCTTACCCTGGAGCACCTGGAAGAGGGCGCAATCCTGACCGGCACCGTCAAGAACCTGACCGATTACGGCGCGTTCGTTGACCTTGGCGGCATCGATGGCCTGCTGCACATCACCGACATGAGCTGGGGCCGTTTGACGCACCCCCGCGATCTGGTGAACGTCGCTGACGAAATCCAGGTGAAGGTGCTGAAGTTTGACAAAGACAAGCAGCGCGTTTCGCTTGGCTTCAAGCAGCTTACGCCTGATCCGTGGCTGGATGCCGTGGAGCGCTACCCGATTGGTGCGCATGTTCAGGGCCGCATTCTTTCCGTTACCGACTACGGCGCGTTCGTCGAGCTGGAGCAGGGCATTGAAGGCCTGGTTCACGTGAGCGAAATGACCTGGTCGAAGCGGATGAAGCACCCGTCGAAGCTGGTCAAGCCCGGCGACGAAGTGGAGACTGTGGTGATCAGCGTGAACCCCAGCGACCGCCGCATCTCGCTCGGCATGAAGCAGCTGCAGGAAAATCCGTGGGAGAACCTGTCGGATCGTTACCCGACTGGTGCCATCGTTGAGGGTCGCGTTCGCAACCTGACCGACTTCGGCGCGTTCATCGAGATCGAAGACGGCATCGACGGACTGGTTCATGTTTCGAACCTGAGCTGGACCAAGCGCGTGAAGCATCCTTCTGAAGTGCTGAAGAAGGGCGAAAAGGTGAAGGCTGTTGTTCTGGGCGTTGAGCCGGAAAACCGTCGCCTCTCGCTCGGCGTGAAGCAACTGCAGCCGGATGTGTGGGAGACGTTCTTTACCCAGCACCGCGTGGGCGATGTGGTTCACGGCAAGGTTCTGCGCACTGCCCAGTTCGGCGCATTTGTCGAAGTGGCTGAGGGCGTTGAAGGCCTCTGCCATGTCTCCGAAGCGGTGGACGCAAACGGCCAGACGCTGACCCTTGAGCAGGGCCAGGAGCACGACTTCAAGATCATCAAGATGAACGTGGAAGAGAAGAAGGTTGGTCTGAGCATCCGCGCCGTAGGCGAGGAAGCCAGCCGTTCCGAGGTGGAGAGCTACAAGGCTCCCAGCTCGTCCTCTTCGTCCTCCTCCACGACGACGCTTGGCGACTTGGTGAACTGGGACAAGTTCAAGCGCTAACGTGCTTGGACCGAGCAGCTGAAGGAAACCGAAAAGGCCACCCGTGAGGGTGGCCTTTTCGCTGGGCGGATTGATGGGGAACTTGATGATGTCTGATTTGGGATGGGTGCGGGATTGACATGCTGCTTAGAGAGGCGTGTCTTGGGCGAACTCGCGGAAGAACGGCATCCGTCAGGGGCTAAAGAGGCTGCTGAAAAAGGGCGATATTCGGAAGAAAGGCGCGAAAAGCATACCTCAGGGGCTAAAGCCCTATCATTCTATTGGCTTTATCGGCCCGACTGAAGTCGGGCCCTTTCAAAACGGTGTGTGAATTGAGCCTTTCCGCAGACTGTAAAGCCCGCTTCCTCTTATCGAGCATTTTCGGCCCGACTAAAGTCGGGCCCTGACACAAAGGTCCCGTAATCAGGGCTTTTCAGCGGCCTGTTCCGTGCCAGAGTCGAGATCTCGAAGAAGAGTGTCCGCTGCTTCAGCCATGAACACACCCATAAACAACCAAACATCCATTTGCGATACAAGGGGAGGCAGCCTCATCCGACCCGACCCGCTCGCGCTGCCAGTATTCCGGTCAATCCCAGCGCCGCCAGGACGCTGACCATGGCGCAGAGGTAGATAGCCGGATATCCGTAGCCGGCGATGACTGCGCCAGCGCCGGGCCCTACGGCCATCAGCGAAAAATCCATGAAGACGCCATAGGCGCCGAGTGCTGTTCCGCGGTCCTGGGGAGCTACCGGCCTGACCGCCTCCACGCCGAGGGAGGGAAAGACCAGGGAAAAGCCGAAGCCGGTGAGCGCTGCGCCGAGAAAGGCGACGGGGCGCGCGTGGGCGAGCCATAGTGTTGCGAGGCCGAGGCTTTCCACGGCAAAGCAG
>Ga0316224_1002406_pt1 | contig 17428 bp, 38 predicted proteins | sample TBH18013metaG_FD_206254 | JGI IMG/M metagenome (GOLD analysis project Ga0316224, IMG submission 206254) | Freshwater microbial communities from Trout Bog Lake, Wisconsin, USA - TBH18013 | ecosystem: Environmental > Aquatic > Freshwater > Lake > Hypolimnion/Profundal zone | place: USA: Wisconsin... | reverse complement strand
TATCCTTAATAAATATTCTATAATTAGGATAAAAATGGTGTTTTATGCTCCAGTATTTAATCTTACTAACTGTATAAACTTTATGTAAGGTTAAATAAATAAATCCTTTAATATCAAATTCTTTTATACAAATAACGCTATCTCCTTCTTTAATCATTTAAAATACTATCTATTTGTTTATCTCTTAAATCTGCCTTGCTTATGAAGTAATCATCAAAATCTTGCCATTTTTGAATTTCCCATGCGCCTACCCATTGATCTCCATCATAAATATCAATATATTTTTGAGTTATAGATAAGCCATAATATTTGTTATCAACTAAGCCAAAACTGGTATCAAATCCATTATTAATACATTGATATAATTTTATATTAACTATAGTGCCTTCTTCTGGTCCTTTAGGTATTATTTTTTTAATTTTTTTTATCCTCAAAAATACTATTTATTTGTTGCTCACGCCATTCTGCTAAAGTTAAAAATCTATCAGTTCTATCGCCACCTATATAACACTCTCTATTTTCATCTTCTGGAATTAACCAAATTTGTCTATCTCTAGTATCTATTACTTCATAGGATATGCCCGCATTAAATCTAATTTTGCCTGTTCCAAAATGTTTAATAGTTTTAATACAAATAAGTTTATCTCCTGTTTTAATCATCTAATATACTATTTATTTGTTTATCACGCCATTCAGCTAATGGTATAAAATTATTTATAATTTCTGGTTTATTCAAAGGTAAATAATCTTCTATATCAGTATAATATGGATATACCTCGTTAGTATCTATATTAGTAATAGTTATAATATCTCCTATATGAAACTGGTGAATAACTTCATTAGTTTCTCCTAATATATCTGTATCACATAATGCAATCCACTTTTGTCCAATTTTAATCATTTAATATAGAATTTATTTGTTGTTCACGCCATTTAGCTTTGTCATAAAAATATTTTTCTATTTCATCCATAGAATAATCTTCCTCAATTCCATCAAACTCAACACTAATAGGATATTTTATATTTTCATCTGTGTAGATATGTGTTATAATACACATATCGCCTATTTTATGTTCATATGTGCCCATTTCTGGTGGGCCGTCATCTATTATGAAGTCTTGTTTAACACACAATTTTTGTCCTGCTTTAATTTCCATCTAATATAGAATTTATTTGGTTATCACGCCATTCAGCCAATGTTATAAAATATTCATTTATTTTATAAAAATCAAATAAAGTAGATGAATATCCATCTTCGGACTCAACCCAATAACCTTCTTTATCAGAAGTAATATAATATTCATATATTTTGCCTTTTATATTTTCAGTAACTTCACCAAGAATATATGTTTTAATACAGATTAATTTTCCTTCTTCAATCATCTAATATACTATCTATTTGAGTTTCTCTCCATTTTGCCATAGTTGCAAAATAAATATTGAAATCATTATTTTTATTATAATTTATATAAAACCAATATCCACTACCTATATTATTAGTATTCTCACCTTTTATATAAACTTTATAAACACCTCTATCATCAGAAATAGAACTTATTTCATAAGATTTTCCTTTATAATATCGTTGCCCAGATATAGAAAAATTCTTAATACATACTACTTTATCTCCTTCTTTAATCATATAATATGCTATCTATTTGTTGTTCCCTAAACTTATAAAATGGTACAAAATCATAAGATTTACCTATACCATAAGGTGTATGATACTTTCTAATTTTATCATCTAAATAAATATCCAAATAAGTACAAGTTCTCCATTGTATTATATTTGCATAAAATACTTCACCTTTAATTATTTCATTTCTATGTCCAGATAGTTTGCAATCCTTTATGCAAACAAACTTTGTTAATTTACTTTTTAATTCATTCTGTTCCATATTACCTATTTAAAAGTATGTAAAATTATTCCATCAACATTTCTGTTTTTGGAACGAACCTATTTTGTAGGTTGCTTGAACCAAGCAATTTCATATTAATAGCGGCGTTTTTGTCTCTATCAATACTATTTCCGCATAAACAATTATAAATACGATCACTTAATTTTAAATCGTATTTAATTTTACCACAACAACTACATGTTTTGGATGTTAGTTTTTCGTCAACTAATATAATTACTTTATTATATTTAATTGCTTTATACATAACATATTGTTTAAATTGTCCTAAAGAATTAGTATAAAATGATTTTATTAATCCTTTGGTTGTTTTTTTATTTTCTATTATATTTTGTATTTTAATGTCTCCTAAAGCTATATAATGTTCTTTACATTCCAATAATTTATTAGCTTGTTTATGTAAAAAATCTTTTTTAGTATTGGAAAGTCTTTCATATGCTTTGCCTAAATGTTTTTTAACCTTTTTAAATCTTTTTGAACCTTCACCTATATTATATTCCACATCAGTTGCAAAACGATATGTTGTACCATGTGTATATGATTTATTACAAATAATCTTATCTCCTACTTTTAAAGTATAAATTAAATCTCTAGTCATCTAATATAGAATTTATTTGTTTATCACGCCACTCGGCTAAAGTTATAAAATTTCTTTCTAAATCACCATCATTTAAATAAGATAATTCTTTATTAAAAAATATCATAGTAGAATAGAAAACCTCAATAATACTACCTACTTTTAAAAGATTTTCGCTACCTACATTATATAAAGTAGTTTCTTTAATACAAACCCATTTAACTAATCTATTCATCTAATATAGAATTTATTTGTTGATCTCTCCATTCAGCAATAGTTATAAAATATTCAGAAATCTTAGTTTCTAAAATAGCAGATCCAAATATCCATATTCCGTTATCATCTAACCCTAGAATTACATACCAACAATCAGTATATCTACCCGATTTTACAAGTAAATATTGTTTACCTTTTTCTACTTCGCCATCAATATCTTTAAAAGATTTTATACAAATATATTTTTCTGTCTTAGCCATTTAATATGCTATCTATTTGTTGCTCTCTCCATTCAGCAATAGTTATAAAATTATCTTTAAACTTAAATATCCCCTTCCAACCAAAATCATTTATAACTGCTATATAAACATTACTAAATGATTTTTCCTTTTCGTTTTTCTGCCACTGAACTTCTTCTATAATAGCATAACTTTTACCAACTGTAATCGAACTTTTAGCAGGAAAAACGCACATAACCTTATCTCCTTTCTTAATCATTTAAAATAGAATTTATTTGTTTATCCCTCCAATTCGCTTTAATTATTATAAATAAATCAACTATCCAATGATTTTTCCATTCTATTTGGGCATCATCTTCTATATAAATATTATGTAACATATTATACCATATATCCATCTGTTCTAAAGTTAACCTACAAAATTCTGATTCAGTTAATTCTTCACCATCATCTATTAATTCTTCAAAATAAGAAATTAATAATGGCGAATTATTTTCAATTAAATAATCTATTTCCCAATCATTTAATGAACAACCATAACCACCTATATTCTCCTGTATTATATAATCTCTAACATTATTATCTAGAAGATTAAATACTTCTGGTGTACCACATTCATTATTATAATAATAAGATTGTGCCTCTATTAAAAATTGTTCTTTTGTTATATTAATCATTTAATATTGAATTTATTTGCTTTTCACGCCATTCAGCAATAGTAATAAAATGCCTCTTGTGTGCATCTACAAAATAGTTTGCTAAAATACCTTTTAATTGAACACGATAACTATACATAGTCTCCTCTACTAAATATTCACCATTAGTTTCTACCCAGTTATCTAATGCCAACTCTTTTAAAGTTTCACTATCAGCTATACATATTACCTTAATCATTTAATATAGAATTAATTTGTTGTTCACGCCATTCAGCCAATGATATGAAAAATTCATCTATATCTTTCTCATAAATCAAACCTTTACGTATATCATTCCAAGAAATACAATATATATTTTGTTTTCGAGATAAACGCCCAGTTCTTCCATAGAAAGAAAATGAATATTGTTTCCCTACTTCAATGTCATAATTACCAATGGTTTTTTTACACATTAATTTAATCTCCATCTAATATAGAATTTATTTGCTGTTCACGCCATTTAGCAATATCAATTACATATTTATTTATATAATCTTGTGAATGACATATACCAATATAACGCATATCTTCCCTATTATTATAAAAGAACCATGTTTCATTATATTTATCTGCACTCATATAATAAGTTTCCATATTTTTTAATATGTTATTACTATTTTTACTTTCCCCTATATAAATTACTTTAATCCTCTCCATCTAATATCAAATCTATTTGTTTATCACGCAATTCAGCCACAGTATAAAAATATTGGTAAATATAAAAATCATTTTTTATTTCACTAAAATACCTTAGCTCACCTCTATCATCTTCTAAATAAAAATAATCTACGCCATATACAGAATTTATTTTAGATACAGTATATACAGCATCAACAGTATATTCACCAATATCTTCGGTGCTATATGACTTTCGCCTAAACATAAATTTCATTCCTACTGTAATCATACAAAATATTTGTAACAAAGATACGAAATTATCTGAATTTTAACAAATATTTCGCATATTAATTTTTTCATTATATGTTTAAACAAAAAAAAGCCACCAAAATTGGCGACTTTGTAATTTTTTATTTTGTAATTTTTTTACTCCCAACCTCTACATCCATCATAATGCTTGCCAACTATCCAGATTTGTTTCTCACCCAAATCTAAAAAGCCATTATTCACAAATATTACTTTGTCTGTTTGCTCAAACGCCACTGGAACTTGCGCAAACCTTTTACAGTAAGAACAATAATGACCTTCAGAACGCTTATCAATAACAGGCACACCTGCTCTAATTTGCTTCAAAAATGATTGTTGGTATTGCTCTGCTTTTACATCAGCAAAGTATAAATCAATAGCCAACTGCTGCAATTCTGTAAATTCCATGTTTGTAGTTTTTTAGAAATTAACCTAATTGAAATACTGTGCCATGCTTTTCATATTCCCAATCACCTGGATTAAGAATTAATTCTTCTTTCTTATCTGTAAGGAAGTTAACCAGATTTTGTATATCTTTAGGCGACATACACATTATAGCAACCTCAATACAAGAAAAATTAAAATAACCATACTGCTTAGTAGAATGTTTTTTCTTTATTTGGTTAGTAGATTTAAACCATCTGGGTGAACATTTTTCCATAATTTCTTGTGCATCACCATCTGTGGAATTACCATTAAAAATAATAGCATAGATGCATCCATCTGTTAAGTCAACAGATATGGTTTCAGCTTTTTTAAGCCGCTTTACTTGCTTTTTAGTAAGCAAACTTTTTAAGGCAGTTGCCTCTTTTGTTACCCATTTGGCTAACCTAACATATTTTTTCTTTGCCATTTTTTAGTTTTTCTTCAATGAATAATGTGGTATATTTGAGCAAATCCTCTGGTGTTGCATTTTTTTCAGTTGCATAACGCACCAAAAGATTAATAGCAACACAATTAGAACTGCCTTTATTAATTACTTCGCCATTCTCATCAAAAATGAAATATTTCTGCTCACCAACATGTTTATATGGTAATAACAATGACCTGCAATCAGCCAGTTCAATTGATATATCACCAAGAAGATTAGTGAAAAATTCAATATTGCTATCTTTAAAGATAGAATTAAACTTAGGATACCCCATTTTATAACTTTTTATAACGTAATTATTGTTTTTATAAATGTCCTTGCTTGATTTACATACCATTTAGATGTGCCTTCACTCATTTTTAAAATTTCAGCAATCTCATTATGCTTATAACCATCAATATATAATCTAAATACTTTAGCAGTTACTCTTGGTAACTTGCCAATAGCATTTATCATATCTCGATATTCAAGCCTATTATTATCATAAGATGCTGGCTCACAAACCATAATCTCATAACCATCAGTTTTGTCAATTTTTGATTCTAAAGTTCTTTCTTTAAAAATACCTTTAGAACGCTTTGCAGAAGTTGTAATACGCTTATCACTTTTTACCGCATTAGCAACAGCATGAAACATTATTTTCCGCATCCAACCCTCAAGAGAACCTTTATAAGTATATTTATCAATTTTCTTGAAAATTGTTAAAAAACCATCATTCAAAACTTCTTGAGCAATAAAAGGACATTCTATATAACGCTTAACCAAAGACATCATAGACTTATAGTAAGTTTTATATAAAACTTCTTGGTGTCGCCTATCACCAGCAATACACCCACTAATAACCATATAAAGCTCATCAGTTTTCATAAATAGTTTTATTAATCTCTATATGCAAATATAAGCATAATAATTTAGTAACACAAATTAAAATCGCTAAAATTATGTTAAACTATCTCGATAACGAATATGCCAATTCATCCTCAGCAAACGCTTTATTCCAACCATCCTCAAAATCTTTATAAGCATCAGTACCCTTTTCATAAGGATTATAACATATATTAAAATTACGTGGATAACTATTATGTTCAAAATAATAACTATAACCACGATTGTAATAATACATATCACATGCTGTCTGATAATAATAAACATGCCGCCAGAAATCACTCTCAACCACTTCAGAAAATAATTCCTTAAACCTCGTTTGTGTCATTTTACAAATAGTTTTACTGCCTCAATTATTTTTCTATCATTCCTAACATCATACCTCTTATTCCACCAACCAAACGACACACTTATAGATAGCTCGCCATAATTTAATACACCCCAATTGTGATGATCAAACCATTCATCAGGCGTATCTTCATAAACATTATAACCGTCTATGAAATATCTTTTACCATCTATTTTAACATATAATAAAACATGCCCAAATGAGGTTTCAAATAATATTTGTTTTAATTCTCCTTCAGCCCTTGAGCGAGAATATAAAAATGAAAACCCATCACCATCCTCAAAATTTGGAAAATTGTGAAATTCTGCAAGCAATTTTCTCACATCTTTTATTTCACGATATGTATCAACCACAACTATCTTTACATCAACACCTAATTGAACCAAATGCTTATATAAGTACAAACCAAAACGACCACACCCACCATCACTCAAATAAGGTATGTTTTTTTTATTATACTCAACCAATTTGTTCAATCCATCAATCATTTCGGCAATTTTAATGCTTAATGTATATGTGTGCTTGAAAATAAAAATAATAGAAACCGTGCCGGAAACCTATACGAAATTAAATGCTGAAAGATTATCCAACTCATACTTAATATGATAAGCCAATGTTTCACGCCTTTTTACCTCATCAGCCTTACTCCACGCTTTATCAGAAGCATAGCCCTCAAAATATTTACCATTAGACTGTAGTCCCAATATAGGATTTAGTAATTCAACGGCTTCTATCGGCGTATTACACTTGACTGCTAATGCAATAGCCTCAATTAAATTTTTTGGCTCAATAGGCTTAGGCTGTTGCCACTTAATAAACCCTTCAACCGTGAATTTATATTCACAAGTATCACAGATTGCCGAAGTAGTTGCCACCGCATCAAATTTATACGGTGTTTCAGGATATGCAGTTTCGCATAAACTTTCAGGATTATGCATTCTTACTGTCTTACAGCCACACTTAGGGCAATTAATAGTATATTCCATTATTTTCTTAATTTAGCTTTTAAATAATTCGCCGCTGCTACTTTAACCATCTCAGCATCATTACACACCTCTAATAATAAACCATCTTCTGATTTATATACATACCGAGTGTTTGGGTCCCACTCACTACCAGTAGAATGAGTCATATCAAAATTTTTCTGGTTACCACTAGTACTTTTTACAGTATATGTAGTCGCAAATTGTACATCCTTTTCAGATATAACAAAACATTTCCTATCTGCTTCATAAGCAAATGGTACTTTATTCAAGTCTATTAAAACTGCCATAATTACTTAATAAAAAGTTGATAAGTTTTTTACATGGTTCAATATAGTTTTCAATTTTTTACATTGATACACTAAATTGCCACCATTTACCCCACAATAAATTTCTGTCCTATTACCATTACGCCCATAATGCCCAGTCAAATTCCATCCAAGCAAACCACAATAATCCTCAGAATGATGCTCTAAGGTAAAACGATGATTACCAAATTCGTAATTACCTGGTTCAGTAATATCTGATAAGTTTTCTACTTTAATGAATTCCATAGCAATTTAATTAACCGATTTGTCTTACTTTATTACACTTACAACAACGCCAATGATGCTTACGTATTTCTTTATCTTCACCATCAGCCATATAATACACATCATAGTTACGCTTCTTAGAGCATTTACACCATAAACTCACCTCGTAATCTTTCACATCTTGTATGTGTTTACCTTCAACCTCGTTTACTATCTCACCTTTACAATAATAGCAAGCATGAAATGATATAGATTTTTCGGGATAACCAAAAGTTTCACATGTAATTGCTTGAACACCAGAACCTTTACAATGTGGACAATGTGATTTTTCATCCGACAATAACACAAATGAATATGCTATATTAGGATTAGTAGCACACTTAAATGTGATGGTATGTTCATAGATATAAAACCTATTTGTTGGATACTTAGTCGCAAAAAAGTGGACAGAACCTTGAAACGGCTCTTGTGTAGCAACTAAAGTAAACCAATATTCTGTGCCATTGATATTAACACCAAAACAGTCATGGTTTATTTCACAGATGATACCATCATCAAATAATGTATCATTTGTATCTTGCTGGTCTTTATCTTTAACAGGTAAAATATTATGTTCTACTATCTTAATTTTAGAACCAATTTTCAAAGCCTGTTTAAATCCATCAATGTCTGTAAATAATTTCATAGCACTATCATTTATACAAAGATACTACTTTTTAATTACTATGCAACTAATAAAAGTTAAAAAAATGTTAAAAAAACAAAAATAAAAAAGCATCCTGATTTTATCCAATCAAGATGCCTTTTTATTTTTGTTTTTTTAATTACCTTAAAACATAAAACCAACCAGTTTCTGGATACTTTACTTTTTTACCACCACACGTATAAGTTTTACCCATACCTAGCAAAAACCATTTGGTATTGGAAAAAATTAATTTTTCGGCTTCGGTAGAAGCAAAAACATCATACTTTACCACACTACCAGTTATTAACTGACACTCTGTTTCAGAGTCACCAGCAACACTACTCGTAATATATTGTTCTATACCACGATAGCCAGCAGATAATAAATGCAAAGCATATTCACGCAACATTTTTTCCCTCAATATAGGATTAGAATTTTTTTCCATTTTAATTATTTAAAATTACCTAAATATTCATTAGTATCTACAAACTTACCTGTTTCAATGTCGAATACCTGTGACATAATTTCCATCAAATAAGGATGATGTGTAGATATAATAATTTGATTTTTCTTACTCCACTCTAAAATCATTTTTTCCAACTTACCAATAGATTTTAAAGATAATGAAGTTTCAGGCTCATCCAACACAATAACCGAATTCTCTAATTCTAAACCAAAAAGAATATCAATTACTGCTTCACCATTAGAATCATTTGCTGCCATCATCAAATTAACACAATCACTAATTGCACCATTTCTTCCAAAGTACATATCAGCCGAATTTTTCTCGTTCATTTCTTTTTGGATTGCACTTTTATGCAATTCATTAAGCATCATTACACCAGCAGGCGTAGCTCTTAAACTTAAAATTCGTGTATCATTTTTCAAATACTCACCAAATAACTTTTGTGCTTGCTCAGGATTTTCACAACCGCTGAAATCTGGCAACTTAAATTGTTTTAATAAAGTTGTTTTGCCACAACCATTATCGCCAACAATAACAGTAATATCAGAAAAATCTATTGAAAGATTTTGAGGTATAACCTCAAACCAAGTTGTTGTTCTTTTCCGTGAAAACCTATCTTTTGATAACTCAACTCTGGTTTTGCGGCTATTATGCGATTGCCTCGTTGCTTCAAACTCAATTGGCTGAATAAATTTTGAGTTACATCACATGGTATAACCTTATCACCTAACTTTTTATTTACTCTTACAAGTTTTTGTTGCATAACTAAAATTATAAAAGGTTATAAACGCCTACACCAATAACCGCTATTAAAGCAATTATAGTTTGAACATAAAATATAGCATTTGAAGTCCATAGTAGAAAACTATCCGTATCAAACGACATAGCCTCACGGAAAGTCATTTGCCTGAATAAAATATGATACAAAGCGCACAAAAACCACAATACTGCTATTGCTAAATAAACAGCAATACAAACCTTGGTGTCGCCGCTATCCCAAGGTCCACTAGGACCAGAACTTATTGGCATAACAATCGGCATGGTTATCTGTAAAAACATAGTTTTAATCTAATTTTATTTGAAAAATGGTTTATTTGAAAAAATAAGAAATCAAACATTCGTTAATATAATGCCACATCTCTACCTCATCACCAGCCACCACATCAAAATCAAAAGATATAACACGCAAAAAACTTACATACACCAAACAATACTCCGGCGACCCCATCTCAGCACCCATAACCCCTATCTCATAACCATCATTACTACGACAAAACCTTACATTAAATGGCGATTTCTCAAACTGCTCCCTCACAGTTAACTCACATGCCTTTGTTTCAACAAATGATTTATCATTGTAAATACCTAAATCTGCTGCTATACAATCTTCCATGATAGCAGAAGAATAAGCCTTAGATGTATAATTTAATTTCCTCTTTTGCATACAATTTTATTACAATTTAAGATATTTTTACTGAATAAAACTCCTCCACCGCTACCCTTATAGCCTGCTCATGGTATTCACCCCATAACTCCAATAACGATAAATATATCTCGTCTGGAGCATCACATACAACAGCCGAAGCTGCCAAATGAACATCTTTCAACTTTACAATCTCTGCAAAATCTACAATAGCCTTCTTACGCAACTCTGCCATCTGATGCGATACAAAATACTCCCTCTCCCACTCACCATACATTATTACAGCGCCATCAGATAACTTCACACCTTTACAACGATTGGCCCACCAGTATAACTCGCCTTCTAATAGAATATCGTATATAGGATTATAGTCCAACATTTTCTTAGCCTCTTCCAATGTTTTACACGGTGAAGCCACAGTTGAACCAGAAGTAGCTTTATTGCCAGTAACAATACAATATTGTCTCCTGACAATTTCGCCTTGCGAATATACTTTTTGCATCTTATACAATTTATACACAAAAATACACAAATAAACTAAAATAAAAAAACGCTACAAATTTTGTAGCGTTAAAATTATGTTAAACTAAAAATTCCTAATGATCACCCCACTGCCCTCCACTATTATACTGATTATAAGTAGTAGTCCTAACCGCTATAAACTTACCACAACCAGGACAAACTAAATAATCCCCATCCCTCGAATCAGGCTTTATATCACTACTATTATAACTAAATATCTTGCCACAACCACAAATCTTTACATCTTTCTCAAATGTAATAGTTTTCAAATTCATGCTAACCCTATTCCAACCAACAGCTTTATACCTACCTACTAAAATAGTAAATATTTCATCCGTTATACCACTCGGTGTGTCTATCACAACAACACCTTTATTCATAACAGCTTTATCCATTGCTGCATCAATAACTAACTCAAAGGCATCTGCATTAACCTCTGAATGATTCAGAACATCATTATAACTCTTTGCCATCTTTTATTTTTTATAAAATTATTTATACTTTACAACATTCAACCTATCACCTACATTAAACTTACCACAAGTATCATGTATAACTACACTACTAAATGAATAACTACCATCAACATAATAGTTACACATATAATTTGTATATGGACCCTCCACAGAAGTTACAAACATATTTCTAGGCTGATACCTATCACACGATATAATAGATAAACACAAAAAAATACCTACCAAAAATTTAACTACACGCATATAATAATATTTTAAAGTTTTGACAATACATCATTAAATATCTCCAACTGACGTTGCTTAACCTCTGCCGCACGCTCTACACTTAACTTATAACCATTAGCACGATACTCATCCTCAAACCCCTGTAACTCACTATTCATAGATAAATACCTATCAGTATTTACAGCAGGCAATAACGACAAATCCACTCCTTTAAACTTAGATAAGTCAGCTTTCGCCAACCCACGATGCCACCCACTCATATGTCCATCAGGCATGAAATCATACTTTTGCTGCACAATAACCGCCTCACAAGAATATTGTAAAGTATATTTATGTATATCTTGAGTATTACAACCAGTAAACCCAGTCTGATAATATAAAGTATGTACCCAACCTTCCCACTTAGCACCACGACCACTAAACTTAACCAATACAGGCGCATCCAATACTTTAGTAAAGTTATAAGCAAAGCTTCGCTTAATTCAACGCACCAGTTAACACACTAACAAATAAATTAGTAGATACATACCAACCATGCTCAACTAACTTATAAATACCTCTATCAACATACTTAGAAAATTTCTGAATATCCTGAATAGCTTTTAACTTAGCCTCATTCAATGCCAACTCAACTACCTGACTGTGCATAAATAACAATTTTAAACACAAAAATACTATAAATATAACTACTAACACTATTTTATGTTAAATAAATCTTAAAAATTCTAAGGCAAACAATTCTTAACATCACATCACACTATCTTATTTTAAATAACTAACCCTAATTAGGCATTTCTAACTTATTAAAAATCAATCTATTATTCGCTTTGCGAAATTGCCAGAGGCAATATACATATATAAATCTATAATTTGATACTGGTATCATTTGGTTTTTTAGCATTTTGTAAAAACTATTTTGTAATTTTTTATTTCTTTAGTTTACCTGTATAACCATACAACCAAAACTTTACGATATATCTATTTATTACTAACCTAAAATATATAGTCTACACCACTATACTAAAATAAAATAAAATAAAATAACTTAACTTAAGCAAAGCTTCGCTTAATATAAAATAGATAAAATTAAATAAATTTTAACCAATTTTATTTAATAGTAAAATTAGACCTATTGCAGATTTATAGCACTTTTTAACCTAATTTTATTAATATATAAATTATAAAAATAGTGAAAATAAGGCTGAATATGTGTTTTGAACGCCTAATAAAATCAAGCATCTCCACTCGTCCAAATTGCATCTACATCACCACGAAACTGTGGTCACTCAAGCATCTCCACTGATACCAATTATTTGAACAATTTCCAACTATCAAATTTATCAGATTTATTTGATAGTATCCATAATTTGTAACAAAAAATAGTTTCACCTAAATTACTTATTCTTACCTAAAACCATATCGAACCTATTTTTATTTTAACATACTTTAGTAGAAGGATACACCTTAGAAAAATATTTAATGGGTATTCCCATAAGCAAAGCTTCGCTTATAAAAATAATTTTGGATTTGTTTAAGATGTCGCAATTTTTTAAATATGTTTTTTACAATATTGCAATAAACATATTTATTGATTTATAATATGATATAAAAATTTAGCCTTCTCATAAGCTAATTTGGCTTCTATTTCATTAGAATATGAACCTAAATAAATTTTTTTTCCATTAAGTTGTATTTGCGCAATATATTTCTTATTTATCTTATCCCAGTGATATCCTTTACAATTAGTATTATAAGTATTTTCTTTTTTTGAAATATTTCTTAAATTAATCAATCTATTATCAAATTTAATTCTATTGATATGATCAATAGTATCTGGTATTATTCCATGTATATAAAACCAAGCAAAACGATGTGAAAAAAATCTATAAGGAATTTTATCAATTTTTATGCAACATTTTATATAACCACTTTTTTCTACATTATTCATTAATTTTCCTGTATGCGAAAAAACTTCACCTGTTGTTTGATTATACCGCCATCCTTTAGTTTTTATATGTTCAAAGATATATTTTTCATTCATATAAATTATATAAAAATATAAACAAAAGTTATTTTTAAATTATAATATATAATTATATTATTTAGAGTATCTAATAAAGAATTATTAGCCCCGATGTAAGGCTTCACATGTGAAGCAATCAATAGCAAACCTTCTTTGGATTCTTAAATAAGAACCCACATACTTGCTAACGATTCGAGTGGAAAAAAAGTAAAGTTAATCCAGTTACCTTTCTGAAGTGTTGAGAAAAATAAAGGAAAATAATTTTAATTAAGACTACACTTAACCGTCTATAAATGCAAGTAGATAACCTAATCTTTAAATGGGATAAATAGCAATAAGCAAAGCTTCGCTTAACAAGCGAATACTAAAAAGCGATATAAAGCATTATTACAAGCGAATTGAGGGCATTTAATAGCAATTAGATAGAGTATTCTTGCTACGCAAGAAATTGCCAGAGGCAATATTGTTCAGACTATCTGAAAAGATGGTTAAGATTTTTTTTGTCTTATTGTCTCTGACAATATTTTTACCACCGTTAGGTGGCATTTGTGTTTGATAATTTTAATATGTTTTCGTCAGAATTGACGAAAACATATTACGCAAAGCGTAATATGTCAGAGACAATATTTTTTGTCTAATATAAAATAAATAAAAAGAAAGATGGTTATAAATCACAGTGTAAAAAATGTCGTAGTATAGCGGATAAAAATATAGATAGGCAAAAAAAGAAAGAGTATAATCTTAAATATAGAAAAGAAAATAAAGATAAAATGAAAGAGTATAATATTAAATATAATAAGGATAATAAAGAAAAAATAAAGGAATATAAGGAGAATAATAAAGAAAAAATGAATGAAAAAAGAAGAATATATAACAAAAATAAAAAGATAAATGATCCACTATTTAAACTTAAACATAATATAAGAAACATTATCTACAAGTCAATAATAGGAAATGGTTATAAAAAGAATGGTAAAACTGAAAATATAATTGGTATTTCTTATACTCAGTTTAGATTACATTTAGAAAAACAATTTGAGCCATGGATGACTTGGGATAACTATGGTAAGTATAATGGTGAGCCAAATTATGGTTGGGATATAGATCATATCAAACCAATATCTTTAGGTAAAAACGAAGAAGAACTTATAGAATTAAATAATTATATTAATTTACAACCTTTATGTAGTTATATCAATAGAGTCATTAAACGAGAAAATCCTTACTACAATTAAGTAGTAAGGATTAACATTTGGTACGCTGAGAATACACGTCTTAATAAGTGTCTTTAGAAGGATTATTTTTTCCCTTTCGTTTCCATTATACTTTCATATAATAACACTCAACATCGGTTAATTAGATTAACCACTCCTTGAGATACTAAATACTCTCTTTTTACTCCACCTATTCAAGCTTCGACCCCTGAATATGTTTTTAGAAAGATTCATACAAACTTTCGGTATTGTATGACGGCTGACAGCCAGCACGTTAAGTAGATGTCTTTCTTTAGTAACTAAACAACACTTTTGATGTATCTTTTTATAATTCCATAAAAGTGCTTTGTAGATTATGGAACATGTGGTTGTTTCTTAGTTTCCACTCCTTTTGAAGGCAAAAATGCTAAACATGTTCCTGTTGTTCCTCAACAACGATTGTTACGATAACTTCACTTTCTGTTTTTTGGTAAAAACTTTCAGTGTCCACTCCCAACACCACTTGGGTTATGACTTGCATTTCTGCTTTTAAGCCACCATTTCAATTGAATTACGCAATAATAACAGCTGGTTTGCCATCACATTTCACATCCCTCTAGGGGGTCAGTATTTCTACCAACAATTCTACAGATTTTCTTATTACATCTTCCGATGCTCAACCCAGGTTATCTACTTTCCCCAAGTCATTCTAACTTTACCGCCAACAGTTTTCGCCACTTGGTAGTCAGTATCACCATTTGATTAAACAGTGTTCCATTACTGGAAGAATGATATTCTGCTTGCTTACTTAACACCTTTAAAGGTGCGCAATGCACTATTCGCTTGTGTGCCATTGCTTTATGCTACTCTCATAGTTTATTTAACGATTATAAGCAACCGATTTACTTACTTACTATACTGGGCGAACCATATTTAGTGTTCAGTTAATATCCTTTTCGCTATCTTACGACAGTGAATTTCAAAGAACTAAATATTGCCTTACGGCAATTTCGCTATGCGAATAAAGTGGCGAAGAAAGGACTTTAACCTCTGACCCCCACCCTCAACGGATGGTGCTCTTTCTCTGAGCTACTTCGCCTTTTGTGGCTCACTGAGGATTTGAACCTCGTACATCCCATTCGTATTGCTCCGAACTGATGTGTGAGCCGTGGTGGAGAGTAGAGGACTTGAACCTCTTGTTCTAACCTCTGTTTAATAACAGAATAGAAACTCTCCTGGTGGGTATCTAAGAATGTTTAAAGGTGAGAAACAAACTTTTGACACCCGATGGTAGCGTGTACAGGGTTCCAACCTGCATCTCTTAACCGAATAGTTAAGCATTCTGATAACTGATTGCTCAATTACCGCTGTAAGCTACACCGTAAACTAACACGCCATTTGAGGGCAAATGCAGATTTAACTGCTAATCTTGCTGCGATGCTCGCCGCAACGGCGGGCTGTGCTGCTGATTATTTGCCCATTTTGAATAGGGCGGTGTTTGTTTAAAGTTGCGGGTGATTACGGATTTGAACCGCTTTCATTTCTGATATTCTCCAAACTGCGCAAGCTGTCACGAATTATCACCCAAATATTGTCTCCGACAATTTGCGCTTTAGCGCAATATATTATCAAGTGGCTGTTTGTTTGCTTATTAACCATATAATTGCTTAGAAGGTTGCTGTAAGCCACTTTTTATTCAAAGAACTTTGTTGTTTTTATTATAGTGCAAAGATACGAAATTGTTTTCAATCTGCAAAATAATTTTTCAACTTTTTTTCTGTTAACTTACTGTTAAATAAGTGTTTCAGATGTTTTTGTTTTTGTTGTTGTTATTATAGAGCAAAGATACAAAAAGTTTTGAACTTTGCAAAATAATTTTCAACTTTTTTTTCTGTAATGTGATGAACACATTTTAGAAACCAGGATACTCCGATTTTCCAACCACTCGCCTCGGCTATAGGGCGACAGGAGTCGAACCTGTCTTGTTCTGTCTTACAAATAGAAAGTTAGTTAGGCTTGCTGCATGTATCCTTATAAGAACTATCAATGTTTTAAGTAAACAAGTAAAGTAGCGAACAAAACAATACCAATTGCTATCAGTATTAAAGTCCATTTACTAAACTTCATATCAGGTTCATCACCACCTGATAGAGGAAAATCTCTGTCATTTTGTTCGTTTTTATTGCTTATTTTATACAAAAGTACGAAAAAGTTTTGAATTAAACAA
>Ga0316224_1002403_pt1 | contig 17449 bp, 16 predicted proteins | sample TBH18013metaG_FD_206254 | JGI IMG/M metagenome (GOLD analysis project Ga0316224, IMG submission 206254) | Freshwater microbial communities from Trout Bog Lake, Wisconsin, USA - TBH18013 | ecosystem: Environmental > Aquatic > Freshwater > Lake > Hypolimnion/Profundal zone | place: USA: Wisconsin... | reverse complement strand
CGCCCACCCAATCTTCTTATATGTTGGTCGCGTAGCTATTGAAAAAAATATCAACGCCTTCCTAGAAATTGACTTGCCCGGCTCAAAATGGGTTGTTGGTGATGGCCCGGCGATGGCTGGCATCAAAGAAAAATATCCTGGGGTGAATTACCTTGGCGTGCTGCAGCAACATGAATTAGCCAAGGTGTATGCCGCTGCAGATGTATTTGTCTTCCCAAGCAAAACTGATACTTTTGGTCTTGTCCTATTGGAGGCAATGGCTTGCGGTACTCCTGTGGCTGCCTACCCTGTAACAGGACCAATTGACGTTCTTGGAAACTCTACCGCTGGCGCAATGAATGATGACTTGCGTGAAGCCTGTATGCAGGCCCTTAAGATTCCACGTGAAGTTGCCCGTGCACATGCCGAGAAGTTCTCTTGGCGCGCCGCTTCAGAGCAGTTTGCAAATCACCTAAAGCCCGTTCCATCGACAGATGTACACACAACAGCACTCGCATAGGCAATTAAATTTTGACGGCACCCTATAACATTAACGATAACCCTCACAAAGGGAATCGCGGGCTTACCCGCGCCTGGCATGCAGCAAAAAATTCTTGGTGCGGAATGGTTTACGCCTTCAAAGAAGAAAGCTCCTTTCGCCAGGAGCTAACACTACTAGCCCTCATGCTGCCAGTTGCGCTGTTCTTGCGCATATCTAATTTTGAAAAAGCCATTCTCATTTCATCGCTCATTTTGGTGCTGGTTGTGGAGTTATTGAACTCTAGTGTTGAGGCGGCCATTGATCGCATCTCATTTGAGCACCATGACTTATCCAAAAGAGCCAAAGACTTTGGATCTGCCGCCGTCATGTTAACCCTGCTGATCGCAGCCTTACTTTGGCTGACTGCCTGCATCCCACTTGTCTTTAATTTGTAATAAACGCTCACTAAGATTAGCTATAGATAAATAAGGTTACCTATGTCCGATATTCCAAACCCATTCGCAGCCCTTGATATGTTCAAACCGCCTTTAGTGGATCAGCCCAAAAAAAAGAAATCAAATCCCCTAAAGAAGTTGTCCAAAAAACTGACAAAGAAACTCTTCGGCAAAAAATTTGCAACCAAGACACGCAATCAACTAGTCTTAGTGGAGGAAGTTACCCCAGCAGTTTCTGCTGTCAAAGCTAAAAAACCAGGTTTTCAAATTACTTGGGCCAGTAATTCATCGGAAATTAAAGAAGCTCAACGTTTACGCTACAAAGTATTTGCGGAAGAGATGGGGGCCCATTTGGCTGCCAACAGTGAAGGTTTAGACGTAGATGAGTTTGATACCTACTGCGATCACTTGCTCATTCGCGATCAGGAGTCATTAAAGGTTGTTGGCACATACCGCGTTCTACCACCACATAAGGCACAAGAAATTGGCCGCCTATACTCTGATTCTGAGTTTGATTTGACCCGCCTGAATCACCTCAGACCAAAAATGGTTGAGCTAGGAAGATCATGTGTTCATGCTGACTATCGCTCTGGCGCTGTCATCATGGCTTTATGGAGCGGCCTCGCTCAGTATATGCAGAAGCATGGCTACGAAATCATGTTAGGCTGCGCAAGTATCCCAATGGCTGATGGTGGGCACTTTGCAGCCAGCCTATACAATTCATTAGGCAACGATCAAATGGCGCCAGTAGAAAACCACGCTTTTCCAAAGTTACCATTACCATTGGATAAATTGAATGGCGGAATTCAAGTAGAACCTCCTCCGCTAATCAAAGGTTACTTAAAGCTGGGCGCAAAGATCTGTAGCGCTCCAGCCTGGGATCCCGATTTCAATACTGCAGATTTACTAACGATGATGCGCTTATCGGATATCAATCCACGCTATGCGAAGCACTTCTTAGGACAATAAACGAAGAGGTTTATTTCAAGCCCACTTTGTATGAGCGACCAATGCGCTCCCATTCAGTTGCTTCTTTTTGCAAGCTAAATTCCGTCAAGGGATGTTCGTTGGCCCAATCTCTTGGCAGGCTAACCGCGTAAGAACCGTCGTGGTCCGACACTTTGACCTTTGGAAGCTTGCCATCATTTCTGCCACGACACAAAACTTGAGCTAGACGCAAACAAAAGAGCATACGCCAGTCATGAAAACCGACATTATTTGCCAACTTGCCAAGCTTACCGGTATGCCCAATCAGCAGCGCCGCCAAGCGAGCCTGATCATTCTTTGAGAATCCTGGCATATCAGCATTCCCTGCAATATACGCAGAATGTTTGTGGTAGCCATTATGAGAAATCGACAAGCCAATCTCATGCAAATTTGCGGCCCATTGTAGCAAGGCAATATTGTCCGCCCTACTTTCGGTCTCGGATTTAGGTAGCTGAGCTAGAAATTCACCCGCAAGATTTCCAACTCTATGCGCCTGCTCACGATCAACCGCATAGCGCTGCATAAACTGCTCTACAGTCACATAGCGCATGTCATGGTGCTGAGATCTGCCTAGCAAGTCGTAAAGCACACCAATACGCAAGGCAGCATCGGTAACTTCCATCGATTCGATACCAAGCTCGTCAAAAATAGCAATCATGATAGCCAATCCACCAGGCCATACCCCCCTTCGATCATCCTTTAGACCAACCAATTCAATCTGACTAACGTGATCGTATTTCAAAAGGTGTTTTTTCATGGCACGCAAACCATTTCGCGTAATCGAACCATTGCCACCAAAGTCAAAATCGTTGTCCGTAATGATGTCGGCAAGAGCTCGAGCCGTACCAGAAGAGCCGATAACCTGCTTCCAGCCGCTCTTGAGATAAGCGCCAGAGATCACTTGAATCTCCCTGCGTGCAGCTAACTCTGCCTCTTTAAAGGCATGGGCATCAATATTACCGTTCGGGAAAAAGCGCATGCTGTGTGAAACACAACCTATATAAAGACTTTCCAGTAATTTTGGCTCATAACTCTTACCAATAATGAGTTCGGTTGAACCACCACCAATATCAATAACCAACCGGTTACCCTGGACGGCGGGAACCTCATGGGCGGCGCCAATATAAATTAAGCGGGCTTCCTCCACCCCAGCGATAACCTCAATTGAAAAACCTAAAGCCTCTTCTGCATCCCTGACAAACTGCTGGGCATTTTTAGCTACACGCAAGGTATTGGTAGCAACAGCTCGAACCCTGGAAGGATCAAACCCCCTGACGCGCTCACCAAAGCGACGAATGGCTGCCAATCCACGCTGATAGGCATCATTACCTAATAGTTTATTTTCGGTCAGACCCGCCGCCAAACGGACAGATTCCCGCAGGGTATCAATGGGGCGGAGCTGAGTGCCGGAAGGTGTGTTAACAACCTGCGCTACCACCATACGAAAACTATTCGAGCCAAGGTCTACAGCAGCGACAAGATCAGAATCGTTGGATCGAAAATCGACTGGATTGGCTGCCAAGATATTCCCTGTGGATAAATACGCTTATTTGAATATGTCTATTTTATGTAAGAACCATGACATATTCATGAAATTACCGCGTAGTCTACTGGGGAAAGGCTTAGGCGGCCAAATTTTTCTCAGAACTGGAGCAATCAACACTCCCGTAACTACAGAAAATGCAGCAATCGCCAGATTTGGTTTTGAGGATCCCGCCGCACGATGGACAGCGGTAAAACTGCTGGGATGACCCTTCCGGAATCTCGAAGATCTCGCTAGATTTGCAATGTGGGCAACTGACAACGGAATTCAATATTTTAGGTTTCACAAGCATATGCTGAACTACAAATATTTCAGAATAAAGACAATCCTTTAATCTGTTGTGCTTGGACTCCAGAAAGCCTGGTTAACGTACTCTAGGTTGGTAATTTCTTGAATAAGGGCATCCATCCGCCTCCCATCTACCGCTGAATCAGTCAGCACAGCCTGAATCTCCACCTCTTCGCCACCAAACTGATGCACCTCAATATCCTGCGCTTGGTAACCAGCAGCCTCTAGGGTTGCTATGAATTGTTTTAAGGCGACCTTTTGAGAGTACTTGGGGGTAATAATGTAAACAGAGTTGGTGACTTCAACTGCATGGGTGTCTAGCGGCTGCCTATTGATAAGACTGACTATTGGGCGCAATAGAGTATTGGTAGCAAGAACAAATACCGTGGCTAAACCAGCCTCCAGAATCAAATCCGCACCAGCACATGCCCCAACAGCACCGGATGCCCACAAAGTAGCGGCTGTATTGATACCGCGAACATTGCCCTCTTCCCGCATGATGACGCCAGCACCCAAAAAGCCAATGCCCGAAACTACGTAGGCCATCACATGCACCGCCCCCTCGTGACCCAAAAGGCGATTGCCAGCATCAACAAAAATAGCTGCGCCAACGGCAACCAATATATTGGTTCTTAAGCCGGCAGTCCGTTGGCGAAACTGACGCTCTAAACCAATCAACCCTCCAAAAATGAAAGCAGCGATCAGACTGACTGCTGTATCAGCAAGAGATATCAAATCAATGTTGTGTATTGACTCCATAGCACCCCTAAGTTAGCTGGATGAATCTACTTCTGACTCAAGCCTAGCGACTGAACCATTACTTTAAATACCTCGGTATTGTCCATGAAACCATGGAACTTTTCAGACCCAGGCCCCATGGCGCTTAATACGGCATCATCAGCAGTATGCACCCCACTATCCTGATGTGAGGGCAAATTGCCACCAACATGGATTGCATCTTCCTGAAGTTGAACATACTGAGGGTTGGCAACATAAATACCCTCTTCATTCTTAATGGCTGGCACAAAGCTACCATCCAACTTTGGATGCATGGTTTCGTAATGGTCAGGATAGGCGGAATAGAAAAAAGCCAAGCGTTTTGAGACGTTAACTTGATCGGGGTAGCCTTCCATATTAGCCTTCGGGTAATTCGGATAACCCGCTTCAGCATAGATGCCAACCTTTTCTCTCAATGGCCCCGATCTAGCATCATTCACCACGCCAGCTATTGATCCACTATGGGTGTGGTCTGGCGTAACGATAATCAATGTATCTGGATGTGTTTTTGCAAAATCTTTGGCAATCTGAACGGCATTGCTCAGCATAATTGTGTCAAAAGCAGCTCTTTCCCAATCTAAGGGGTGATTGAACTTATCAATCAGGGCTGCTTCAACCATCAAGAAAAAACCATTAGGATTTTTTGATAGGACATTGAGGGCCGATTGAGTCATCTCCGTTAAGTCTGGCTGATTGGGAAATTCTGAAACAGTATTTTTCTTCAGGAATAAGCGATCGAGAGATCCATCCATATTGTCCGGATGAAATACGCCAAATAACTTCTGAGTGCTTTTATCTTCAGAGGCAACCAAAAGCTCTTGTTTGGTGAATACCGTCTGATAGCCATTTGACTTAAAGGACTCAATCAGGTTTTGGCTATCTTTTCGCTTCGAACCCTTGTTTGATTGAGGATAAAAATAGGCAGAGCCACCCCCCAAAATAACTTCAGCGCCACTGGCCAGCAACTGATCAGCGATATATTGTTTGTCCGCACGGCGACGGGTATGCGACACCACGGCCGCAGGTGTAGCATCTTCTAGTTCCGCATCGGAAACAATTCCCACGGACATTTTGGTATTGCGCTTAATTAACTCAGCAATGGTTTCTACTTTTGGATGAGATAGATTATCTGTTGCACGCGAGACATAAACCCCCATCGCATTGACGGCAGTCTTATGACCGGTTGTATAGGCGCTCATGGAGTTGGCTGAATCGGTGATTAAAGAATCCGAACCTGAAGTACCTATCAAAGCAATATTGGGCATATCATCAAACGAAAGCTTCCCCTGATATTTACCCTCAACAATTCCTTTGGATAGAACCCGAGCTGCTGTACGATTTGCAATCGTCATACCATCCCCAATAAAGAGAATGACATTTTTCACTCTTCTCGGGCCGCTTGCGTAAACATCCCAACTAACTTGGAGACTCTCTTGAGCAGCGTTTGCAGTCAAGCTATATTTTCCAGGTTTTGAAATCTGGACATCCCGAAAGATAATTGAGCTCCCTTTGCCATTTTCATTGGAAATGAACTCGGGTTTGGAGGAAATAAACTTACTAAGCGGAGCCCCATTGATTTGAAGCACAAGATCGTCTTGGTTAACAATACTGTTGAGCTCAACTTTAATATCAAATTTCGAACCCACCATGATTGAGGCGTCATTAATGGGATATATAGCAGCCGCATAAATCCCCGAGGAAATACTTACAAGTAATGCAAAGCCAAAAATTTGTATTGGGCGAGAGATGTACATAGTCTTTTATCGAATGTTGAACAAATTAATCCAAGCTCGACTATGTCCCCTCTGAATGACAAATCAATGACAAAAGGAATGGATTCTATTTCAAGGTTTTTTCTTTGCAACCTTAAGTTTTCCAGACTTTACAGCTTCGCGAAAAAGTTCATAGTCAGCCATATTTTGTTTGGAATAGGCTTTAGCAAATGAATACAGGGCTTTATCCAACTCTTTAGATTGACCGCAATACCCAGAGATCATAGCCGCATCACCAGAGCGCGCATGCCCTAGCGCTAAGGCCCAACCGAACAACTTTGCATAATCAGGAAAATTTTGTAAAGAAACGCCACCGGGACCAATCACAATACCGCCCTTCATGTCGCGCAGCTGCCTTAAATAAAAGTCTTGCGAATCACCCATATCATTTCCAACGTTGCCAAAACTTAAAAAGATATCAGGAGCACCTTGTAAAAGTCTTTGACCCGCAACAACACGGCGCCCCATATTTAGAAATGTGGATTCCCCAAGGTAAGGTGTCAGCACTGATTTTTGCGCCTCTTTATATTGCAAAAACAAGGGGTCATTTTCGCTACTCCCCTCAAAATACATAACCATGCAAGTGGTTCCGACACTGCCAACGCCAACCACTTTTCTAGCAAAGTCTTTTAAAGAATAGCGACCAAATAAAACATGTCTGTCGGTGAGCAATGAGCTTGAATAACTCGAGATTGCTTTGGCAGCCAATTTCTTGAAGGACTGCCCATAAGAATTTGTTGAGAGGTGCTCAATCAATGGCGGCCTATTGATAATTTTGCGATTCTTACCCACTAAAGTTGTCAGGCTCTCTAAAACCTGAATATTTCCCTGGCCTTTAGTCTCTTTCAAATACTTATCGAGGGTTTTCTGATGCACCCTATTGAAGTGCTTACGGATATCCTTCTCCCCAATAAATTGCTGAGCCACTTCTAGGTAAGGCATTTGCGCATATTGAGCCATGCGCCTCCGATACTCGGAAGTAATGTGATGCACTATTTTTTTAGAGAGTGCCTCGCCTCCCCCCAGGCTCTCACAGGCAATCACGGCACTCGCAACTAAGCGCTTGATATCCCACTCCCAGCTTCCTGGCAATGTTTCATCAAAATCATTAATGCCAAACACCAAGCGATGTTCTGCCGTTCCAAAAAAACCAAAATTGGAAACGTGCATATCCCCACATAATTGCACGGTAATGTTGGTGCTTGGTTGATTGGCTAAATCCTGCGCCATGATGGCAGCTCCACCACGGTAGAAAGCAAATGGAGACTGCAGCATGCGTTCATATCGAATCGGGATTAAAGATTGAATGCGACTTTTAGCCTGCTTCTCAAGCACCTCAATGGGATTGGCGCGATCTTTGGGGGGCGTATAAATTCCCTGCTCTGCAATAGATACTTTCTTACGTAAATTCTTGCCATCAGCAATGCGCTTAACGATACTGGGCTGATGACCCATGAATGACATGGCGGGATTGAGAGTGGCAAGCCCCACATTTTCAGATTTAATTTTTTTCTTTGGAGAAGGCATAATGATTTGAATTAAAGGCTTTCCTTATGTTACCCCCAATGTAGAGATGCTTGCGCTAACTAATGATGGGGTATATGCAGATATCGTGAGGTCATTTAGCAACATTAGCGCTGCTTCAGAAAATCAAATGAAGTATTGGGGGCATATTGTCATTCACCCAGCACTTGCCATACCAATCGGAACTGTTCGTGGATTAAATCGCCAACCGCATATTGCAGAGCCTGATTACCGGACTTGAATTTCCAGGGGTTGGCACCCTCATAGGTGCGGCCTTTATAGCAACCAACCCCTAAGCCGACAGGAACCAACGGGAATCCGAGGCTTCGATCAACCCAGGGTAGGCATTTACTCCGTGGCGCACCAAAACAAGATATTTGTCATATTAGTTTGGTAGGATTCCAAGAATGATTATTTCCAATAGATAAATCCATGAGCAAATATCAGTACGAGGACGCCGTTAAGCAGCTCCAGGAGTCTGGAAGCATTGGCTTAGAAGACTTTAAGCAGTTATCTTATGATGATCTAAATGAACTCTTAGAAGAGATCAAGGTCTGGTGCCTATACGCAAACGGCAAAACAGACAAGCTACCCAAAGAATCTAAGAAGAAAAAGAAAAAGAAAAAAGATTGAGTCTTAAGTGCTAAAGCCGGGTCTTACTCGCTAATGCGCTCTTTGGGGAAGCGCAAGGTAAACTTACTACCCTTCCCGGTAACGCTTTCGATTAACAACTGCGCCTGATGACGATTGGCAATATGCTTCACAATCGCTAAACCAAGCCCTGTACCACCAGTGTCTCTCGAGCGACTTCTATCCACACGATAAAACCTTTCGGTTAATCGAGGTAAATGCTCCGAGGAAATCCCCGGGCCTGTATCCGTAACCGAGAACTCACCTTGGCCCTGAGGGTTAACGGTCCATTTAGCACTGATAGAGCCTACATCCGGCGTATAACGAATTGCATTTGATACCAAATTACTAAAAGCAGATAAAAGCTCGCGCTCCTCGCCAAGCAATTTGCAAGAAGTTGTCGTCTCAAAGTTAAATGCATGCCTACCTTGCGATAGCGCTTCTGCATCATTCTTTAAGAGCGCCATCATTGTTGGAATTTGCACGGGCTGCATGGGTGCCGGCAAAGTATTAGCCTCGAGATTCGCAAGGGTTAGTAAATCTTCAACCAAGCTCTTCATGCGTTTCGCCTGAGCCATCATCATTTCAAAGTATTGATCTTGCTGAGATTTATTTAACTCTAGGGACTGCACTGTTTCCAAAAAACCCATCAATACAGTAATAGGAGTTCTCATCTCATGAGAAACATTTGCAACAAAGTCCCGGCGCATAGCTTCTGTTTTGCGTAAATCAGTGACATCCTGAATCATGATCAAACGTCGATTTTCTGCAAATGGAAAAATCTGAAGCATCAAGGTCAAATTTGCAGAGGGTCCTATTTGCTCAATTAACAAGGGTTCATCAAATAAACGACCATTGAGATACTTTACAAATTCTGGTCTGCGAATAAGGTAGTTAACCTTTTGCAACGCATCGCGCTTGTAACTGAGTCCAAAAAAGACCTCGGCTATGGCATTACACCATTCGATTTGATCTTGATCATCCAGCATGATGATGCCATTGGGGGATGCCTGAAAAGCCTGTATAAAGCGTTCGTGTTGTTGCTCAATGATTCTGACTTGGTTTTTCATATTTCTCACCAAGCGCTCTAGTCGAGAAAACACATCCTCCCAAAGTCCGCTAGCAGCCGGCATGCTTTCAACTCTGTTCAGCAATATGAATTTCTTTAGCCTGACTAAATTGATATAGGAATAGATGAGCGGTATTGCCAAAACTCCAATACCTGCAGCAATCGCCGCGCTTTCACCCCAACCCAGAAGAGCTAGGTAAGCAGCAATAAAAGCCAAACAGATAAAGAAAAAGAATCTAGTGAAAACGGATAACATGCCGCAATCTTAGAGCATTCAGAATGCAAATGGAAAAAATGAATCCGATAATAACCAGGGGTTAGGTCTGCGTCGGAGTCTTGGTAATGCGATATCCACTACCACGCACCGTTTCAATATATCTATCGCAACCCATGGGGGCCAAAGCAGCGCGCAAACGCTTAATGTGCACATCCACTGTACGCTCTTCAATATAGACCTCGTTACCCCAGATCTTATCGAGCAAATTCGCCCTAGAGTGCACCCTCTCTGGATTAGCCATGAAAAACTGCAAAATACGGTATTCAGTGGGACCGAGAGGAATTGGTTTGGGCTCGCCATTAGGCCATGCGGCCAAAACACGATGCGAAATAGGGTCTAGCTGCAATGGGCCGACTGCCAGCGGGCCGTTCTCCTCTACTGGGGTCTGACGACGCAATAAAGCCTTTACCCTGGCAACCAATTCTTTGGGTGAAAAAGGCTTTGTTACATAGTCATCGGCTCCAGAGTCCAACCCAAGTACCTTATCCAACTCATCACTCTTTGCGGTAAGCATCAAAATTGGCAGAAAACGAGTGCGCTCATTTGCACGAAGCTCTTTGGCAAATTGAACACCTGATTTACCAGGCAACATCCAATCCAAAATTAATAAGTTGGGTAGTTGATCGCGCATCATATTTTGCGCAACATCGGTTTGAAGCGCCTTCTCAACTTCAAACCCAGCATGGGTGAGATTGATAAAAATTAACTCGGCAATTGAGGGCTCATCCTCTACAACTAGTATGCGGTGAGTCATGCTTATCCTTGAGAGATCACTTATTCGCCTCGCGAACCAAATCTTCATGAGGGATATGACGAACATCAGCCCCCTTGGCAACATAAATCACGAACTCAGCGATATTCTTTGCGTGGTCGCCAATGCGCTCAATCGCTTTGGCGATCGTCAGCATATCTAAACCAGTCGTGATTGTGTGTGGATCTTCCATCATGTAGGAAATCAGCTTACGAACAAAAGCGCGAAACTCTTCATCTATCTGACGGTCTTCCTCAACCACAGCGGCAGCTGCAATCGTATCCAAACGCGCAAAAGCATCCAAACTTCGACGCAATAAAGAGATGGCCATCTGACCAGATAAACGAATCTCTGCCACATTGATATTGTATGGAGCGCCAGACTCAATTAAACGCTTTGTTCTCTTGGCAACACGCTCAGCTTCATCGCCCGCTCTTTCTAAATTGGTGATCGCCTTAGAAACGGCCATCACGAGACGTAAATCTCGGGCCGTAGGCTGACGACGCGCTATCACCTCAGTACAAGCCATATCGATCTGAACCTCGAGATCGTTCACGAGCTTTTCATTCTGAATAACGACATTGCAGGTTTCCAAATCCATCTGCGTGAAAGCGCGCATAGCGGTAGAAATCTGAGACTCAACCAAGCCTCCCATTTCAAGCAAGCGACTAGAAAGAGAATTTAAATCGGCATCAAATTGTGATGAAAGGTGTTTATCTGGCATGTTCTATCTCCAATTAACCGAAGCGACCGGTAATGTAATCTTCAGTTTCTTTGCGCTTAGGCTTAATGAAAATCTCATCTGTCTTGCCATACTCAATCAAACTTCCAAGGTACATGTATGCAGTGTAATCCGATACACGGGCAGCTTGTTGCATATTGTGCGTAACGATTGCAATCGTATATTCATGTTTCAACTCATTAATCAGCTCCTCAATCTTCCCGGTGGAGATTGGGTCAAGGGCAGAAGTTGGCTCATCCAATAAAATAATGGAAGGCTTAACCGCCACACCACGAGCAATACAAAGGCGCTGCTGCTGACCGCCGGAGAGCGACAAACCACTTTGATTAAGCTTATCTTTTGCCTCAGTCCATAAGGCGGCTTTATTTAAGGCCCACTCTACCCTCTCATCCATTTCAGAGCGAGACAGGTTTTCATATAAGCGCACACCAAAGGCGATATTTTCATAAATCGACATTGGAAAAGGGGTTGGCTTTTGAAAAACCATGCCAATACGCGAGCGGAGCAAATTCAGATCTTGGCCTGGCTCAAGGATATTCTGTCCGTAAAAATTAATCTCTCCTTCGGCACGTTGGCCAGGATAAAGATCGTACATGCGATTGAGGGTACGCAGCAAAGTTGATTTACCACAGCCGGATGGTCCAATAAAGGCGGTAACCTTACCCTCCTCAATATCTAAATTAATATTTTTGAGACCCTGAAATGCGCCATAGAAAAAGTTGAGGTTGCGCACCTCAAGTGCGTTTTTAGCAGCTCTAGGCTGTTCATTACTTACCACGTCCACCCTACCCCCTTGACTATCAATCTGATTTAAGTCAAACATTGTTTTCATATTAGCCATCACCCTTGAACCTTCTCACGAAATACCACACGAGCAAGAATATTCAGGCCCAATACAGCAAAAGTAATCAACAGTGAAGCACCCCATGCCAAACTTACCCAGTTATCGTATGGGCTCATAGCAAACTGGAAAATAGTTACTGGTAAATTCGCCATTGGCGCATTCATATTGGTCGAGAAAAACTGATTATTCAAAGCGGTAAATAGCAATGGAGCCGTCTCTCCGCTAACGCGGGCTAATGCCAACAAAATACCCGTCATAATGCCGCTTTGGGCTGCCCTCAAGGTGATCATAAAGGCCACCTTCCACTTGGGTGCGCCCAAAGCATAAGCCGCTTCGCGCAAGCTACCCGGAACCAAACGCAACATATTTTCGGTGGTTCGCACGACTACCGGAATAGCAATCAAAGCCAAAGCAATCGTACCCGCCCACCCTGAAAAATGCTTATTCTGCGCCACTACAAGCGCATAAACAAACAAGCCAATCACAATGGATGGGGCGGACAGCATAATGTCCGTCACAAAACGGGTCACACCAGCTACCCGACCTCTATCGCCGTACTCTGATAAATACAGACCAGCCAAGACTCCAACTGGGGTACTAATCAGCGTGCAGCTAACAATCAACATCAAGCTACCGACAATGGCATTCGCCAAACCACCCCCCTCCGTGCCTGGTGCAGGAGTGCTTTCGGTAAATATATTGAGATTAATCGCTGAGAATCCCTTGATGAATAAGACTGACAAGATCCAAACTAGGAAAATCATACCCAGACCCATCGCCAACACAGAAAGAATGAGCCCAATTTTGTTAGTGCGTTTGCGTTTAGCAAATACAGCCTGATCGATATTGGCAACTTGACTCATGTTCTAGTCCCCTGACTCTTCTCCATCCGAATTAGCATTATTTTTGCTAAAGCCAACACTACGAAAGTAATGAAAAAGAGTGCCAAGCCTAATGCAAATAATGAGGAAAAATGCAAGCCAACTTCCGCCTCACCAAACTGATTTGCCAACGTAGAAGCAATCGAGCTTCCAGGAGCAAATAAGGATGGGGAAATTCTGCTGGCGTTACCAATCACAAAAGTCACGGCCATGGTTTCACCTAAGGCCCTACCCAAGCCAAGCATCACGCCGCCAATCACGCCAGTCTTGGTGTACGGCAACACAATATTACTTACAACTTCCCAGGTAGTGCAGCCAATACCGTAGGCTGACTCTTTTAATACAGGGGGAACAATCTCAAACACATCCCTCATCACTGAGGCAATGAATGGCAAAATCATCATTGCAAGAATTAAACCTGCACAGAGCATTCCGATGCCATTAGTTGGACCAGAAAACAAAATCCCTAAAAATGGAATTTTCCCCAAAGTCGCTTGAAGCGCCGGTTCAATATAGTCTCCAAAAATTGGCGCAAACACAAAAAGACCAAACATGCCATAAATGATGGAAGGCACTGCAGCCAACAACTCAATCGCCATGCCCAATGGGCGCTTTAAATACGACGGGCAGATTTCAGTTAGAAATACTGCGATACCAAAACTAAGGGGGACGGCAATAACTAATGCAATGGCAGAGGATAACAAGGTGCCGTAGATTGCAATCAATCCACCAAACTTACCATTGATGATGTCCCACTCGTTGTCAAAGAAAAATCCGACCCCAAATTCTTGTAATGCGGGGCCGGCATTAATAAATAAGGAAACAATAATTCCCAGTAGAGCAAAGAGTACTAATAAAGAGAAGAATTGAGTAATAGCATGAAACAGAAAATCTTGAATACGCTGCTTCCGTGCAATTCTGATTGCCTTGGCACCCGACATGCTCAAAGAGGGCGAAGAATTCATATTCACTTTTGCAAAAGATTAAGAAAAAAAGGCCCCAAATGGATTGGGGCCAGCTTTATATAGATCAGAATTACTTAGCCTGTACTTGCGACCAAACACTCTTGCGAATGAAATCAGTCGTTTTATCAGGTAATGGTACGTAATCTAAATCCGAAGCCATTTTCTTGCCATCTTTGAAACCATAGTCAAAGAACTTCAATACTTCAGCGGCATTGGCTTTGTTCTCTGGTTTCTTGTAAACCACAATAAAAGTAGCGCCTGTAATAGGCCAAGCATTAGCACCAGGAGCATTGGTGATGAAAGTATTCATGCCTGGGAATTTAGACCAATCAGTACCTGCAGAAGCTGCGGAAAATGATGCCGCTGTAGGCTCAACAAACTTCTCTTCAGCATTCTTCATTTGTGTGTAGCTCATATTATTTTTCTTGGCATATGCGTACTCAACATAACCAATCGAATTCTTAATACGCGTTACGTTTGCTGAAACACCTTCATTGCCTTTGCCGCTAACAGTAGAAGCAGCTGGCCACTTAACAGCGGCACCGAAACCCACTGCATCCTTCCAGCTCTTATTCACTTTAGAGAGATAGTTGGTGAAAATCGCCGTCGTGCCAGAACCATCAGCACGAGTAACAACAGTAATATCGCCAGCAGGAATCTGTAAGCCTGGGTTTAGTAATGCAATACGCTTATCACTCCAGTTGGTCAGCGTGCCTTGGAAAATATCCGACAATACGTCGCTTGATAACTTCAATTGACCTGGCTTAATACCCTCAATATTCACAACCGGTACAACGCCGCCAATAATGGCCGGGAATTGAACCATCCCACCAGCTTCCAACTCTTCAAAGCTTAGCGGGGCATCAGTTGCACCGAAATCGACTGTTTTTGCTTTGATTTGTTTAATACCACCACCTGAGCCAATAGACTGGTAATTCAAACTATTGCCTGATTTCACTTTATAAGCCTCAGCCCATTTAGCTAACACAGGGTAAATAAATGAGGAGCCAGCACCAGTCATTTCGGCAGCCATTGCCCCGGTAGAAAGGGATAAGGCAACCGCACCGGCAACTAAAGCTTTTTTGAATACGCGTTTCATGTTGAGATCCTTGTAGGTAAAACAAATAAATGCAATACCGTGACGATACGGATCGTGTATGACCGTTTTATGACAATTTAGTCATAATGATGATAATTCAATGATTTCAACAACTTAGAAAATAATTTACCGCTCTATCGGCACCAAATTAGCAATGCTCTGAGCGGCATTCATGGCGATATCAGCCTCTTTTGCCTCCACCATCACGCGCAATACTGGCTCTGTGCCTGAGGCACGGATCAATACTCGACCAATATCTTTGAGCTCATTTTCAACTTGGGCGATCCGCTTCTTCAAGGCATTATCTGACTTCCAATCGTAACCTGACTTGAATTTGATGTTCAACAGGACTTGAGGAAATATTTCTACCGAGTCTAATAACTGAGCCAAGCTTTGTTTGTTTTGACTCATAGCAGTCAATACTTGAAGTGCGGCAATAGTCCCGTCACCAGTGGAATGCTGATCCAGACATAGCAAGTGACCAGAGCCCTCACCCCCAACAATCCAGCCTTTTTGTTTCAGCACTTCCAAAACATAACGATCACCTACATTGGCGCGCTCAAAACCAATACCCAAGCCTTTGATAGCGGTCTCAACAGCCAAGTTCGTCATTAAAGTTCCCACTACCCCGCCTAGCTTCTGACCACGAGCAATGCGGTCCTTGGCAAGCACATAAAGGAGTTCATCGCCATTAAACAATCTACCGCTCGCATCCACCATTTGCAGGCGATCCGCATCACCATCCAAGGCAATACCAAGATCCGCTCCCACTTCTTTCACTTTAGCAATCAGTGCCCCTGGCGCAGTCGCACCACAGCCATCATTAATATTCCGTCCATCTGGGCTTACGCCGATAGAAATCACTTCGGCGCCAAGTTCATGAAATACAGGAGGAGCCGTATGATATGCAGCTCCATTCGCGCAATCGACCACCAACTTCAAGCCCTTAAGGTTCAAGTCACCCGGGAAAGTGGATTTGCAAAACTCAATGTAGCGCCCTGCTGCATCATCCAAGCGAAAGGCTTTACCCAATTCTTTCGAACTCACACATCCCATAGGCACCTCTAACTCTGCTTCAATAGCCAACTCGAAATCATCCGAAAGTTTGTCACCCATCGCAGAGAAAAACTTAATGCCATTATCTTGATAGGGATTGTGTGATGCTGAAATAACCAAACCGGCAGATAAGCGCAGCGCCTTAGTTAAATATGCAACTCCAGGAGTTGGAATAGGACCACAGAGCATAACATCGACTCCGGCAGCAGCAAAGCCAGCCTCTAGCGCGGCCTCCAACAAATATCCAGAAACACGCGTGTCTTTACCAATCAAAATCTTGCAGCGCTCACCAGGTTTTGCATCACGCGTTAATACTTTTCCAGCAGCATAGCCAAGACGGGTCATAAACTCCGGAACAATCGGAAATATCCCCACTTCGCCGCGTATGCCGTCAGTACCAAAGTATTGTTTTTTCATGAGTTTGATTATAAAACTTGTGGGTACTTAGCTGGCATGATTGAGAATCTTGTTTTTGAACTGCCGCCCTTAATTCCGAATTGCTTCCCAAAGCTTTAAGGCATCGACTGTCTCAGGCACATCATGAACTCGAACAATCTTGGCCCCTCGATCAGCCGCCATAACAGCTGCGGCGATGCTGGAGGCTACCCGCTCATTCACTTCTTTGCCGGTTACTTTACCCAACATAGACTTACGCGACATGCCCGCTAAAGCGGGATAACCCAAGCTTGAGAATTTCTCGAAATCAGCCAACATCCGCAGATTGTGCTCCAAACTTTTGCCAAAACCAAAGCCAGGATCGATTGCGATCCGAGTTTTATCAATGCCTTTTTCAATCAGCAAATCCGCCCTCTCTTTAAGAAAGGCATTTGCTTCGGCAACCACATCTTTGTATTCAGGATTAAATTGCATCGTCAGAGGATCGCGTTGCATATGCATCAGAACGACACCGCAATCAACACTTTCTAAGACTGAGCTGATGGCACCTTCTTGTCTAAAAGCCCAAATATCATTGACGCAATCCACCCCAACCTTTAAAGCTTGGCGCATTGTCTCGGCTTTATAAGTATCAATGGATAAAGCTACCCCGCAATTCTGAAGCGCTTCAATGACTGGCAGCACGCGATCCAATTCCTCTTGAAGAGAAACTGGTTCCGCTCCAGGACGGGTAGATTCACCGCCAATATCAATGAGGTCAACACCATTTTTAATCATTAACTCGGCTCGGGCAATAGCATCTTTTGCAGTTCTGAATTTTCCCCCATCAGAAAAGGAGTCTGGTGTGGTATTCAAAATGCCCATAACCAATGGGCGCTTACTTTTGCCAAGGTCAAAAAGAAAATGCCCGCAACGCCATGTTGCGGGCTGATG
>Ga0316224_1002401_pt1 | contig 17471 bp, 12 predicted proteins | sample TBH18013metaG_FD_206254 | JGI IMG/M metagenome (GOLD analysis project Ga0316224, IMG submission 206254) | Freshwater microbial communities from Trout Bog Lake, Wisconsin, USA - TBH18013 | ecosystem: Environmental > Aquatic > Freshwater > Lake > Hypolimnion/Profundal zone | place: USA: Wisconsin... | reverse complement strand
GATCGCCGCCGTCAACGACGTCTTGCCATGGTCAACGTGACCAATGGTCCCTACGTTACAGTGCGGCTTGTTCCGCTCAAATTTCGACTTGGCCATGTTCTTAAACTCCGTCTTCCTGGTTTAGCCTGCCATCTTGGCGCGGATTTCCTCGGCTACGTTCGAGGGGACATCCGAATAATGATCGAAATGCATGGTGTACTGGGCGCGACCTTGCGACATCGAGCGCAGGGTGTTGACGTACCCGAACATATTCGCCAGCGGGACCTCGGCGCTGATCACGCGGGCGTTGCCACGCTGATCCATGCCGTTGACCTGGCCGCGGCGGCTGTTCAAATCGCCGATAACGTCACCCATGTAATCTTCGGGCGTCACCACTTCCACCCGCATGATCGGTTCCAACAATTTGGGAGCGGCTTTGGCGATGCCTTCGCGGAAGGCGGCGCGGGCGGCGATTTCGAATGCCAGAACCGAAGAGTCGACGTCGTGGTACGCGCCGTCGGTCAAGGTCGCCGAAAAGTCGATAACCGGGAAACCGGCGATAACGCCATTGTCCAAGGACGACTTAAGACCTTTTTCCACGCCGGGAACGTATTCCTTCGGCACCGACCCGCCGACGACTTTATTGGTGAAGATGAAACCGGAACCAACCGCACCGGGTTCGAAGGTGATCTTGACCCGAGCGAACTGACCGGAACCGCCGGTCTGCTTTTTGTGGGTGTAGTCCACTTCGTACTTTTTCGAGATGGTTTCGCGATAGGCCACCTGCGGCGCGCCCACATTGGCTTCCACCTTGAACTCGCGCTTCATGCGGTCGACGATGATTTCCAGATGGAGCTCGCCCATACCCTTGATCACGGTCTGGCCGCTTTCTTGATCGGTGGTGACACGGAACGACGGGTCTTCCGCCGCCAACCGAGCCAAAGCCATGCCCATCTTTTCCTGGTCGGCCTTGGATTTGGGTTCGACCGCCACTTCGATAACCGGTTCGGGAAACTCCATGCGTTCCAAAACGACCAAAGCGGACGGCGTGGGATCGCTTAGCGTATCGCCGGTGGTGGTGTCCTTCAACCCTGCGAAAGCGACGATGTCGCCCGCGCGGGCTTCCTTGATTTCCTCGCGGGAATTGGCGTGCATAAGCAACATGCGGCCAACGCGCTCGCGTTTGTCCTTAACCGTGTTCTGCACATACGATCCCGCTTCGACCACGCCCGAATAGACGCGAACGAAAGTCAACGAGCCGACGAAGGGGTCGTTCATGATCTTGAACGCCAGACCGGCGAAGGGTTCGTCATCGGTGGCGTGCTTCTCGATCTGCTCTTCCGAATCGACCTTGTGGCCCTTGATCGCCGGAATATCGAGGGGAGCGGGCAGATAGTCCACAACCGCGTCCAACAAAGGCTGCACGCCCTTGTTCTTGAAAGCCGAACCGCACAGCACCGGCACGAACGACATGCTGATGGTGCCCTTGCGGATGCACTTTTGCAGCACTTCGAACGAGGGTTCCTCGCCGTTGAGATACATCTCCATGGCGTCGTCGTCTTGTTCGACGGCGGTTTCGATCAATTGAGCGCGATATTGAGCGGCCTTCTCCACCAAATCGGCCGGGATCGGCTGATCCTCGAACTTGGCGCCCAGGGTTTCCTCGGACCAGATCACGGCGCAATTGCGCAGCAGATCGACAAGGCCGGCATAGCCGCCTTCCTCGCCGATGGGCAAGTGCATGACCAAGGGACGAGCGCCCAAGCGATCGACGATCATGTCGACGCAACGATAGAAGTTGGCGCCGATGCGATCCATCTTGTTGACGAAGCAAATGCGCGGAACGCCGTATTTGTCGGCCTGCCGCCACACGGTTTCGGATTGAGGCTCGACGCCAGCCACCGAGTCGAACACGGCGACCGCGCCGTCGAGGACGCGCAACGACCGTTCCACTTCGATGGTGAAATCAACGTGGCCGGGGGTGTCGATGATATTGACGCGATGGTCGCGCCAGAACGTCGTGGTCGCGGCCGAAGTAATGGTGATGCCGCGTTCCTGTTCCTGTTCCATCCAGTCCATGGTCGCGGTGCCTTCGTGCACTTCGCCGATCTTGTAGGATTTTCCAGTATAATAAAGGATACGCTCGGTCGTGGTGGTTTTACCGGCGTCGATATGGGCCATAATGCCGATATTGCGATACCGGTCGAGGGGCGTCGTGCGGGCCATGAAACACTCTTATGCTTGGGTTGAATTACCAGCGATAATGCGAAAATGCCTTATTCGCTTCAGCCATACGATGCGTGTCTTCGCGCTTCTTCACGGCGGCGCCGCGATTGTTGGCGGCGTCCAGCAACTCGGCGGACAACCGGTCGACCATGGTGGTTTCGGACCGCTTGCGCGAGTAATCGATCAACCAGCGGATGGCCAGCGCCTGACGACGATCCGAGCGGACTTCGACAGGAACCTGGTATGTGGCGCCGCCGACACGGCGGGAACGCACTTCCAGGGACGGCTTGACGTTTTCCAGCGCGTCGTGGAACACGCGGACGGGATCTTGGCTGGTGCGCGACTTGATCTTGTCCATGGCGCCATAGACGATGGCTTCGGCCACCGACTTCTTGCCGTCCAACATCAGACAGTTCATGAACTTGGCGATAACCAAGTCACCAAATTTCGCATCGGGATTGACTTCGCGCTTCTCAGCGGCGTGACGACGTGACATTGCTTAATTCCTTACTTCGGACGCTTGGCGCCGTACTTCGAACGACGTTGACGACGATCCTTGACGCCTTGGGTGTCAAGAGTGCCGCGGATGATGTGATAACGAACGCCGGGCAAATCCTTGACGCGGCCGCCACGGATCATCACCACCGAGTGTTCCTGCAGATTATGTCCCTCGCCGGGGATATACGACGTGACTTCGAACCCGTTGGTTAGACGGACGCGGGCCACCTTACGCAGCGCCGAGTTGGGCTTCTTCGGCGTCGTCGTGTAAACGCGCGTGCATACGCCGCGCTTCTGGGGGCAAGCCTCCAAAGCGGGAACCTTGTTGCGCGCCTCTACGGGCTGGCGCGGACTACGGATCAACTGGTTAATCGTCGGCATCGACCTTTTTCCCTCACCAAACAGAACGCGCCCAATAAAATCCCCGGCGACACATTCGCTCGGAGCTTTCATCGGGTTCCTGTGGCCGATCTGTTCGGCAACTCCAGGGTTGTTATGACCCGCATAGTGCCGAAGGCACCGCACGGACCGGCTACAAAATGGCGAAAACCCTTGCTGTTCACGCAGGCAGTCCGCCAAGAAGGCCCGCATCCTATTTACCGACGCCCCCCCCGTCAAGAAAAAGAGTCATCATTTTCTCATATCAACGTCGATTGTCATGTTTTTGCGATGGAACCGGACATTTCCAGGGATTACCTTTGCGGCTTCGTTCCGGAAGGAATCGCCCAATGAACCGAACAGCCCTTTTAACGACCGCCTTGACGCTTGTTTTTTGCAGCCGCGCCAGTCCCGGTTTGGCCGCCGACAGCTTCGAGTCCTTGGATACCATTGTTATCGTCTATATGGAAAACCGCAGCTTCGACAATCTGTTCGGCCTGTTTCCCGGCGCCGACGGCATTGCCGACGCCATCGCGGTGGCGCCCAAGCAAGTCGACCGAGACGGCAAGGTTCTAAGCGTTCTTCCTCGACCCAGGAACACGTCCAGTTCCCCCGCCGAAATCGACTCGCGGTTCCCGGCGGATTTGCCCAACGCCCCGTTCAATATTGAAACCTATGTTCCCATCGCCATGAAAACCGGCGATCTCGTCCATCGCTATTATACCAACCGGGAACAAATCGACGGGGGCAAAAACGACAAATTCGCGGCTTTCTCCGATGCCGCCGGACTGACCATGGGCTATTATGACGGATCGAAAACCAGCCTGTGGCGATGGGCCGAACGGTACACCCTGGCCGACCGATTTTTCATGGGAGCCTTCGGCGGCTCGTTCCTCAACCACCAAATGATGATTTGCGCCTGCGCTCCTAAATTCCCCAACGCTCCCGAAGACTACCTGTCCACTTTCGACGACGGCGGTCACGTCATCAAGGACGGAATCGTGACCCCCGACGGCTATGCGGTAAATACCGTTCATTCCACTTACCAGCCGCATAGCCCCAAAATCGCCGACCCCCGCTATCTGCTGCCGCCGCAGGATGCGCCCACCATCGGCGACCGGCTATCCGGAAAAGGCGTTTCGTGGGCCTGGTATTCCGGCGGCTTCGACGACGCCGTATCCGGCAAGGCCGATTCCCTGTTTCAGTATCACCATCAGCCGTTCGCCTATTACCGAAAATACGGCGACGGCACTCCCGAACGCGCCGCCCATTTGAAAGACGGAAAGGACTTTTTCGCCGCCATCGACTCGGGCGCCTTGCCGCATGTAACTTTCTACAAACCCATCGGCCCCTTGAACGAGCACGCCGGTTATGCCGACGTCGCCAGCGGCGACCTGCATTTGCAATACGTTTTGGACAAACTGGAGAAAAGTCCGCAATGGCCGCATATGGCGATCATCGTCACTTGGGATGAGAACGGCGGTTTCTACGACCACGTCGCCCCGCCCTTGGGCGACCGCTGGGGACCGGGAACCCGCGTCCCCGCACTGGTGATCTCGCCCTTCGCCAAGAAAGGCCATGTGGACCACCATACCTACGATACCTTGTCGATCCTGGCGCTGATCGAGAAGCGCTGGGGACTGAAGCCCTTAGCCGAACGCGACGCCAAGGCCGATCCGTTAAGCGGGGCGTTTGAGTTCCAGAAATAAAGAAGGGGCCTTTCGGCCCCTTCTGTTTTCCTACTCCGCCGCGGGCAAAGCGGGCGGAGCCGCGTCCCCGGTCTCCACATGCAATTCGCGGTCGCGTTTGGCGGCAATCTCGCGCAGACGGTTCATCACCGCGCCGGTACCAGCGGGGATCAGGCGTCCGACGATCACGTTTTCCTTCAACCCCATCAGCGTATCGACCTTACCCGCCGTCGAAGCTTCGGTAAGAACGCGGGTGGTCTCCTGGAACGAGGCCGCCGAAATGAACGAATGGGTCTGCAACGACGCCTTGGTGATGCCCTGCAAGACAGGCGTACCGGTGGCAGGACGTTCGTTGTTCTTGATCGCCTTGTTGTTTTCCGCGTCGAACTCATGACGGTCGATCTGCTCGCCGGTCAGGAAGGTGGTGTCGCCCGGATCGGTGACTTCGACCTTCTGCAACATTTGACGAACGATCACTTCGATATGCTTGTCGTTGATCTTCACGCCTTGCAGCCGATAGACGTCCTGGATTTCCTTGATCAGATATTGAGCCAAGGCGGGCACGCCCATCACCTTCAAGATGTCGTGCGGCACGGGATTGCCGTCCATCAGCGCATCGCCGCGACGGACATAGTCGCCCTCCTGCACCGAAATGTGCTTGCCCTTGGGGATCAGATACTCGACCGGATCGCCGTTTTCCGGAACGACCAGAATGCGACGCTTGGACTTATAATCCTTGCCGAACTCGACCCGTCCGTCGATTTCCGCGATGATGGCGTGGTCCTTGGGCTTGCGCGCCTCGAACAATTCGGCCACGCGCGGCAGACCGCCGGTAATGTCGCGGGTCTTGGAACCTTCGCGGGGAATACGCGCCAACACGTCGCCCGCGTTGACCTTCGCCCCGTTTTCGATGGACAGGATTGCGTCCAACGACAGGAAATAGCGAGCCTCAAGGCCGTTCGGCAGAGTCAGGTGTTCACCCTTGTCGTTCATCAGCTCGACACGAGGACGCAGTTCCGAACCGCGCGGCTGTTGCTTCCAGTCGACCACCACCTTGCTGGCGATGCCGGTGGCTTCGTCCACCACTTCGCGCATGGACAGGCCCTCGACCAGATCGACGAACTGAACCACACCCGACGTTTCGGTAATGATCGGCAGAGTGTAGGGGTCCCATTCGGCCAGCTTGGCACCCTTGGAAACCTTGACTCCCTCATCGACCAGCAATCTGGCGCCGTAGGGAACGCGGTGGCGGGCGCGTTCGCGGCCTTTTTCGTCATTGAGGGCGAGTTCGCAATTACGGCTCATAACGATGTTGGCGCCCGACGAGTTGACCACAACGTTTTTGTTGACGATCACCACCACGGCGTCGCCCACCGCCTCGATCGACGATTGCTCGGCGCCGCGCTGAGCCGCTCCGCCGATGTGGAAAGTGCGCATGGTAAGCTGCGTTCCGGGCTCGCCGATGGATTGAGCGGCGATAACGCCCACCGCCTCGCCCACGTTGACGCGGGTGCCGCGAGCCAGATCGCGACCGTAACAGGTGCCGCAGACGCCATCCGTGGATTCACAGGTCAGAACAGAACGGATCATGACGGTTTCGATGCCGGCGTCGTCGATCAATTCGACCTCGGACTCGCCGATGATCTCGGCGCGACGAACCAAAATCTCTCCGCTGACGGGGTGAACGATGTCGCGAGCGGCCGAGCGCCCCAGAATTCGTTCGCCCAGCGGCGATATGATATCGCCGCCTTCGACCACCGCCGAAACCACCAAGCCTCTGTCGGTTCCGCAATCCTCATCGATGATGATGGCGTCCTGGGCCACGTCGACCAGACGGCGGGTCAGATAACCGGAGTTGGCGGTCTTCAGGGCCGTATCGGCCAACCCCTTGCGGGCACCGTGGGTGGAGTTGAAGTACTCCAGAACCGACAGACCTTCCTTGAAGTTGGAGATGATCGGGGTTTCGATGATTTCACCCGACGGCTTGGCCATCAGCCCGCGCATGCCTGCCAACTGCTTCATCTGAGCGGCGGAACCGCGCGCGCCCGAGTGGGCCATCATGTAAATCGAATTAACGGCAAGACCGGGGTCGAGACGCGAAATCTCCTTCATCATGGCGTCGGCGACGTCGTCGGTGCACTTGGACCAAGCATCGACCACCTTGTTGTACTTCTCACCCTGGGTGATCAGACCGTCTTGATATTGCTGCTCGTATTCCTTGGCCCGTTCTTCGGTGTCGTTGACCAGTTTGTCCTTGGCCAGCGGCACCACCATGTCGTCCTTGCCGAACGAAATACCGGCGCGGAAAGCGTGGCTGAAGCCCAAGCCCATGACTCGGTCGGCGAAGATCACCGTCTCTTTCTGCCCGCAATGGCGATAAACCAGATCAATGACGTTCTGGATATCCTTCTTGGTCAACAGCCGGTTGACGGACGAGAACGGAACCATGGGATGCCTGGGCAGGATTTCCGACAGCAGCATGCGTCCAGGCGTGGTTTCCACGATTTGGATGATGGGTTTGTTGTCCTTGTCCACGGTCCGTAGGCGCGTCTTGATCTTTTGATGAAGGTTGACGGTTTTGACCGCCAGCGCTTCTTCGATTTCAGCGACGGTGGCGAAAACGGGCATGCGATACAGGAACGCCTTGCCCGCCTTCACCGCGTTTTGCAGTTCGGCGACGTTCGCATAGGCGAAGGGCGTTCCCGGCTTGTCCACGTTGAACACGCGGACGTCGTTGGATGCCAGACCTGCTTCCAGCACGGCGGTATCGGCGACCTTCAGCGCGCGGTGAACCGTTACTTCCCGGTTGGAAATCCGGCTAAGCAATCCGTCGGCGTCGTTGACGTCGATCTTGCGATCCACGGCGCCCTGGACATAGAAGAACATCGATCTGTCGGCCAGACCTGCCTTCAATTGATCGAGATTATGGACCGGCAGCGCCTGACCGGGCTGTTCGTCCCGCTCCATGGTGATGTAATAGATGCCCAGCACGATATCCTGAGACGGCACGATAATCGGCTTGCCGTTGGCGGGGCTCAGGATGTTGTTGGTGGACATCATCAGCACGCGCGCTTCCAACTGCGCTTCAAGCGACAATGGGACGTGAACGGCCATTTGGTCGCCGTCGAAATCGGCGTTGAATGCGGTACAAACCAGCGGATGCAATTGGATCGCCTTGCCTTCGATCAGCACCGGTTCGAACGCCTGAATACCCAAGCGGTGCAAGGTGGGAGCGCGGTTCAGCATCACCGGATGCTCGCGGATAACCTCTTCCAGAATGTCCCAGACCTCGGGACGTTCCTTTTCGACCATGCGCTTGGCGGCCTTGATGGTGGTGGCCATGCCGTACAATTCCAGCTTGGAATAGACGAACGGCTTGAACAGCTCCAACGCCATCTTCTTAGGCAACCCGCACTGATGGAGCTTCAATTCAGGCCCCACCACGATCACCGAGCGGCCGGAATAGTCGACGCGCTTACCCAGCAGATTCTGGCGGAAGCGGCCTTGCTTGCCCTTCAGCATGTCGGACAGGGACTTCAGAGGACGCTTGTTGGCGCCGGTGATGGCCCGGCCGCGGCGGCCGTTGTCGAACAATGCGTCAACCGCTTCTTGCAGCATCCGCTTTTCGTTGCGGACGATAATGTCGGGGGCGCGCAGCTCGATCAGACGCTTCAAACGATTGTTGCGGTTGATCACGCGGCGGTAAAGATCGTTCAAATCCGAAGTGGCGAACCGGCCGCCGTCCAGCGGCACCAGCGGGCGCAATTCCGGCGGAATGACCGGCACGACTTCAAGAATCATCCATTCGGGGCGGGCGCCCGATTCGATGAAGGCCTCGACCAGCTTCAACCGCTTGACCAGCTTCTTGCGCTTGGCTTCCGAGGTGGTCTCGCGCAAGTCGATCTTCATCTTGTCGCGTTCGTTTTCCAAATTGATCCCGGACAGCATTTCGCGGATGGCCTCGGCCCCGATCTTGGCCGTGAACGAATCCTCGCCCAATTCCTCGACCGTGCGCTGGTAAGCCTCTTCGCTCAGTAGTTCATGCTGCTTCAGCGGCGTCAGGCCGGGTTCGAGAACGATATAGTTCTCGAAATACAGCACGCGTTCCAAATCCTTCAGGGTGATGTCGCACAGCAGCCCGATCCGGGACGGCAGCGATTTCAGGAACCAGATGTGGGCAACCGGAGAAGCCAGTTCGATGTGGCCCATGCGTTCGCGCCGCACCTTGGCCAAAGTAACCTCGACACCGCACTTTTCGCAGATGATACCGCGATATTTCATGCGCTTGTATTTGCCGCACAAGCATTCGTAATCCTTGATCGGGCCGAAAATGCGGGCGCAGAACAAGCCGTCGCGTTCCGGCTTGAAGGTCCGGTAGTTGATGGTTTCCGGCTTCTTGATTTCACCGAACGACCACGAGCGGATACGCTCGGGCGATGCGATGGAAATGCGAATTTGATCAAACGTTTGGGTATTCCCAGTCTGACCGAAAATCTTCGCCAATTCGTTCATAGAGCTGCTCCCGATCCAAGTTCCGGATAAGGGGGGTGAGACCGTCCCACCCCCGCCTTGGGTTCAAAAATTAAAAAGAACGCTGCGTCAAATCGACGTTAAGACCGAGCGAACGCAATTCCTTCACCAACACATGGAAGGATTCCGGCACCCCGGCCTCGCAATTGTCGTCGCCGCGCACGATCGCCTCGTACACCTTGGTGCGACCGGAAACGTCGTCCGATTTCACCGTCAGCATTTCCTGCAAGGTATAGGCGGCGCCGTAAGCTTCCAGCGCCCACACTTCCATTTCGCCGAACCGCTGGCCGCCGAACTGGGCCTTGCCGCCCAACGGCTGCTGCGTCACCAGCGAATAGGGACCGATCGAACGAGCGTGAATCTTGTCGTCGACCAAATGGTGCAGCTTCAGCATGTAGATATAGCCGACCGTAACCTTGCGGTCGAAGGCTTCGCCTGTCCTGCCGTCGTAAAGCGTGACCTGACCTGACGTCTGCTTGCCCGCCTTTTCCAGCATGCCGCAGATGTCGCTTTCGCGCGCGCCGTCAAACACCGGAGAGGCAATGGGAACGCCGGGACGCAGATTCTTGGCCAATTCGAGAATCTCCTCGTCGCCCAGCGATTTGATCGATTCGTCGAAAATTTCCGGTCCGTATACGTCCTTGAGCTTGTCGCGCAAATCTTCGAGCGCGACCGTCTTCTGACGCACTTGGTCCAAGACCGCCCCGATCTGTTGGCCGAGACCGGCGCATGCCCACCCCAAATGGGTTTCAAGAATCTGTCCCACATTCATGCGGCTGGGCACGCCCAACGGGTTAAGAACCACGTCGACCTGCTGTCCGTCCGCCAGATAGGGCATGTCTTCCAAAGGAACGATCCGAGAGATAACCCCCTTGTTGCCGTGACGTCCGGCCATCTTGTCGCCCGGTTGCAGCTTGCGCTTAACCGCCACGAACACCTTGACCATCTTCATCACGCCCGGAGGCAACTCGTCGCCGCGCTGCAACTTCTCGACCTTGTTCTCGAAGCGCTGCTGCAACCGGTCGACCGCTTGATCGAACGCCCGCTTAAGGCTCTCCACGTCGGCCATGGCCTGATCGTTATCGACGGCGATGTTGCGCCACGCCGACGGATGCAGTTCGTCCAGGATGGGATCGGTCACCGAAGTGCCCGCCTTCATGCCCTTGGGCCCGCTGACCACGTTCCGTCCCAGCAGCGTCTGCTTGAGACGGGCGTAGAACGACCGTTCCAGAATACCGCGTTCGTCGTCGCGGTCCTTCGCCAGTTTTTCGATCTCGGCCCGTTCAATGGCCAAGGCGCGTTCATCTTTCTCGACGCCGCGGCGCGAGAACACCCGAACCTCGACCACCGTTCCGGACACGCCGGGAGGCAACCGCAACGAGGTGTCGCGAACGTCCGAGGCCTTTTCGCCGAAAATTGCCCTCAGCAGCTTTTCTTCCGGGGTCATCGGCGATTCGCCTTTCGGCGTCACCTTACCCACCAGAATGTCGCCGGGCTTTACGTCGGCGCCGATATAAACGATACCCGCCTCGTCCAGGTTCTTCAGGGCTTCCTCGCCGACATTGGGAATGTCGCGGGTGATTTCTTCCTGACCCAGCTTGGTGTCGCGGGCCATGACCTCGAATTCCTCGATATGGATCGAGGTGAACACGTCGTCGCGGACGATACGTTCCGAGATCAGAATCGAGTCCTCGAAGTTGTAGCCGTTCCACGGCATGAAGGCCACCAGCACGTTGCGGCCCAACGCCAATTCGCCCAGCTGGGTGCTGGGACCGTCGGCGATGATGTCGCCCTTGGCGATTTGGTCGCCCACCTTCACCAGCGGCTTTTGCGTGATGCAGGTGTTTTGGTTGGAACGCTGGAACTTCAGCAGATTGTAGATATCCACGCCGGACTCATGCGCGGCCACGTCGGCCGTGGCCCGAATGACGACGCGGGTGGCGTCAACCTGATCGACGATGCCGGTGCGGCGCGCGGTAATGGCGGCGCCGGAATCGCGAGCCACCGCCTGTTCCATGCCGGTCCCCACCAACGGTGCTTCGGCGCGGATCAGCGGAACCGCTTGACGCTGCATGTTCGATCCCATCAAGGCGCGGTTGGCGTCGTCGTTTTCCAGGAACGGAATCAACGCGGCGGCCACCGACACCAATTGCTTGGGCGAAACGTCCATCATGGTGATTTCGCCGGGAGGCAACAGCATGAACTCGCCCGAGCGACGGCACGACACCAAATCGTCGGCAAAGCTGTTGTCGGGATTCAACGTCGAATTGGCCTGAGCGATCGTATAGCGGCCCTCTTCGTTGGCCGACATATACAGCACCTCGGACGTTACCTTGCCGTCGACGACTCGGCGATAGGGCGCCTCGATGAAGCCGTACTGATTGACCCGGGCATAGGTCGCCAGCGAGTTGATCAGGCCGATGTTCGGACCTTCCGGGGTTTCGATCGGACAGATGCGTCCGTAATGGGTGGGGTGTACGTCGCGGACCTCGAAGCCGGCCCGCTCGCGGGTCAAACCGCCCGGCCCCAACGCCGACAAGCGGCGCTTGTGAGTGATTTCCGAAAGCGGATTGGTCTGATCCATGAACTGGGACAGCTGCGACGACCCGAAGAATTCGCGAACGGCGGCGGCGGCGGGCTTGGCGTTGATCAGGTCATGAGGCATGACCGTATCGATATCAACCGAGCTCATGCGTTCGCGGATCGCACGTTCCATGCGCAGCAAGCCGACGCGGTACTGATTCTCCATCAGTTCGCCCACCGAGCGGACGCGGCGGTTGCCCAAATGATCGATGTCGTCCACCTCGCCCTTGCCGTCCTTCAGTTCGACCAGGATCTTGATGACCGCCAAAATATCGTCGCGACGCAAAACGCGAATGCCGTCGTGAACTTCCTTGTCCGAAAATCCCAGGCGTGAATTCATCTTGACCCGGCCCACCGCGGACAAATCGTAACGCTCGGAATCGAAAAACAGGTCATGGAACAAGGCTTCCGCCGTTTCCAAGGTCGGCGGTTCGCCCGGACGCATCACTCTGTAGATGTCGATCAACGCTTCGTCGCGCGACGTGTTCTTGTCGACCGCCAAGGTATTGCGGATATAGGGGCCGACATTGATATGGTCGATAAAGAGCGTGGTTAGGTCCGTAACGCCCGCTTTTTCCAGGATGGCCAAATTGGCGGCCGTTAATTCGTCTCCGGCTTCCAAATGAATTTCGCCGCTCGCTACGTCGATGATGTCCTCGGCGGCGAATTGACCGACCAAATCTTCCATCTGCACCAGAATTTCGGTCACGCCCGCTTCACGCAGCTTTTTGCCCAATCTGGGCGTCATCTTGGCGCCGGCATCGGCAACCTTTTCGCCGGTCTTGGCGTCGATCAGATCGCTGACCAGCTTGGCGCCTTTCATCCGTTCCGGTTGGAAGTCGGTCTTCCAGCCCTTGGGGCCACGGGTATAATGAACGTTCTCGTAGAAATAATTCAGAATATCCTCGGCCGTCAGTCCGCGAATCTCGACGGGGTCGACGGTGCGTCCCTCGGCGGCGCGTGCGTCGCGCAACGCCAGCGTGGCGTTGGAATCAAGCGCGTAGAGCAGCGTCGTCACCGGCAACTTGCGGCGGCGGTCGATGCGAACATAGACCAAATCCTTGGCGTCGAATTCAAAATCCAGCCACGAGCCGCGATAGGGAATCACGCGGGCGGCGAACAGATACTTGCCCGAGGAATGGGTCTTGCCCTTGTCGTGATCGAAGAACACGCCGGGAGAACGATGCATCTGACTGACGATAACGCGTTCGGTCCCGTTGATGACGAATGTGCCGTTGGCGGTCATCAACGGCATGTCGCCCATATAGACGTCCTGTTCCTTGATGTCGCGAACCGAACGGGCTCCGGTGTCCTCATCGACGTCCCAGACCACGAGACGCAAAGTCACCTTAAGCGGCGCGGCAAAGGTCATGCCGCGTTGCTGGCACTCCTCGACGTCGTACTTGGGCGCTTCCAATTCGGATTTGACAAACTCCAGGGTGCCCCGCTCGGAAAAATCCTTAATGGGGAAAACCGATCGGAAAACTTCCTGCAAACCGACATTTCCACGCTTTTCGGGCGGAACGTTCATCTGCAAAAAGTAATCGTAAGAGCTTTTCTGCACTTCGATCAAATTTGGCATCGGCGCCACCGTCGGAATACGCCCGAAACTCTTGCGCACTCTTTTACGGCCCGTATAGGAATTTGCCATTGCCTGTCCTCGTCTTCGAATTGGTTTAACTACACGGTCTTCCCGTTCATGACGGACGAATCCCGCTCCACCCCGGTTCCCCCTGCACGCCAACTCGAAAACCGGCAGGCGTCAGAGCCCAAGGCTCTCCCGCCAACCGGTTCCCAAAATCGGCTTTGCTTGCGCAAAGGCAGTCTATTTGATCTGCACCTTGGCGCCTGCTTCTTCCAATACCTTCTTGATCTTCTCGGCTTCGTCCTTCGAGACGCCTTCCTTGACGCTCTTGGGGGCGGCCTCGACCAAATCCTTGGCTTCCTTCAGACCCAAGCCGGTGATCGCACGGACTTCCTTAATCACGTTGATCTTCTTTTCGCCGGCTTCGGCCAGGATGACTTCGAATTCGGTCTGTTCTTCAGCGGCGGCGGCGGCACCAGCGGCAACACCGGCAACGGCGGCGACAGCCACCGGAGCGGCGGCGGAAACGCCCCACTTTTCTTCCAGAAGCTTCGACAATTCCGCCGCTTCCAACACGGTCAAGGCGGACAATTCTTCAACGATCTTACCAAGATCAGCCATTTCATACTCCTTTAAGATAGCTTTCAGTTCCAGGATACTTAAATCAGAACACCCTTACGCAGCTTCACCCTGTTTCGCTTTTGCGCTCAGCACGCGAGCCAATTGGCCCGCGGGCGCCTGCAGCACGCCGGCGATGCGTGTAGCCGGGGTCGAGATCATGCCGATCAGTCGGCCACGCAGTTCGTCCAAAGACGGCAGCGTCGCCAATGCCTTGACTCCGTTAACGTCCAGCACATTGGTGCCCAATGCGCCGCCCACCAGAACCAACTTTTCATTGGTTTTGGCATAGTCAACGGCAACCTTCGCGGCGGCGACGGGGTCCTTGGAAAAGGCGATGGCCGTCGGGCCTTTGAACAGGTCGGCAATTTTCTCGTACTCGGTCCCCGACAGGGCAAGACGGGTAAGGCGGTTCTTAACCACTTTGAAGCTTGCGCCGGCAGTCCGCATCTTGCCACGAAGGTCGGTCATTTCGGCCACGGTCAACCCGCTATAGCGGACAACCACCACCAAACCGACCTCGCCTAATGTTCCATGCAGAGAGCCGACCCACTCTTTTTTTGTAGTACGGTCCACTTTTCCGTCTCCATTAAACAAGACCCCGATCCGGTTTATGAACCGGGGTCCATTGCCCTATAGCGCCACGGGCGTTCATTCCCATCGGCAAAATGCCGAATGACAGCGACCGCCAGCAGCGCCGGTGGCCTGTCCCAGAAGCATCAAGCCTCGCTTACCCGTCTCGACGGGCAAGAGAAACGGTTCTCTTCTGTCTACGCAGGCGGGAAATCCCATCAAGCCAAAAGGCGCCTACGGTCTCGGACAGGGTGGCGGCCCTTCCGGTAACGGAAGAACCGCCCATCCCCCCGAAAGGGGAAACTTAAAAACCCAACCGGCTATTGCGCGGTCGAGGCGACATCCAGCTTCAGGCCGGGTCCCATGGTCGACGACAACGACACCTTCTTCAAATAGGTGCCCTTGGCCCCGCTGGGCTTGGCTTTATTGATGGCGTCCATGAACGCCCGGATATTGTCAACCAGCTTGTCTTCGGCGAAAGACGCCTTGCCGACGCCGGCATGAACGATACCGGCCTTTTCAACGCGGAACTGAACCTGTCCCGCCTTGGCGGCGCGAATCGCTTCGGTGACGTTGGCGGTGACCGTACCCAGCTTCGGATTGGGCATCAGGCCGCGCGGCCCCAGAACCTTGCCCAGTTTACCCACCACGCCCATCATGTCGGGAGTGGCGATCACTCGGTCGAAATCGGAAAAACCGCCTTGGATCTGTTCCGCCAATTCCTCGGCGCCAACCACGTCCGCCCCGGCCTTTTTCGCTTCCTCGGCCTTGTCGGCCTTGGCGAACACCGCGACCCGGATCGTCTTGCCGGTTCCGTGGGGCAGTTCCACCACGCCCCGGACCATTTGGTCGGCGTGACGGGGATCGACCCCAAGGTTAAGGGCGATTTCAATGGTTTCATCGAACTTGGCCGTGGCCCGTTCCTTGATCACCTTGACCGCTTCGGTCAAGGGATAGAACTTGGCCCGGTCGATATCGGCGTATGCCGCCTTCAAGCGTTTCGGTTGCGCCATGATTCTACTCCAGCACCTTGAAGCCCATCGACCGAGCCGATCCTACGATCATGCTGGCGGCGGCTTCGATGTCATTGGCATTCAGATCGACCATCTTCGTCTTGGCGATCTCACGGATCTGATCCATGGTTACGTCACCGACGGTTCCACCCTTGCCGGGGGTTTGCGATCCCTTGTCCTTCTTGGCTGCTTTCTTCAGGAAGTAAGTCACCGGAGGAGTCTTGGTCACAAACGAGAATGTGCGATCCGAATACGCGGTGATAACCACCGGAATCGGCATCCCAGGCTCCAAGGCCTGAGTCTGCGCATTGAAAGCCTTACAAAATTCCATAATGTTAAGGCCGCGTTGACCCAGGGCCGGACCGATCGGCGGCGATGGATTCGCCTTGCCCGCCGGAACCTGGAGCTTCACATAGCCCACGATCTTCTTCGCCATTTCATCATCCTCTGTCGTCAGAGTGGGCGGTGCGGCCTATGGCTGGCCTTCCGCCCTTTCGCCCGTCCCGGACCATCCGGGAAAGACCACCCATGAAGAAAAGCCGGTTAAAGCTTCTCCACCTGGGTGTATTCCAATTCCACCGGCGTGGAGCGTCCGAAAATCGACACCGCCACCTTAAGGCGGGCCTTCTCTTCATCCACTTCCTCGACCAAACCGTTGAACGAGGTAAAGGGACCGTCGCTGACCCGCACTTGCTCGCCCACTTCGAAGGTGATCGAGGGCTTGGGCCGCTCCACCCCTTCTTGAACCTGTTGTATGATCCGCTGCGCCTCGACCTCGGTAATGGGAACCGGACGACCCTTGCCGCCCAAAAACCCCGTCACTTTGGCGGTATTCTTCACCAAGTGCCACGTATCGTCGGTCAAATCCATTTTGACCAGAACGTAACCGGGAAAGAACTTCCGCTCGGAATTCACTTTCGCGCCGCGCCGGACCTCGACGACCTCCTCGGTCGGAACCAGCACCTGTTCGATCAGTTCGCCCATGCCCTTGGAATCGGCTTGTTCGCGAATGCTTTGAGCAACTTTCTTCTCAAAGCCGGAATACACGTGAATGACGTACCAACGGGCAACGGCCATCTCAAACTCCAAGACCGAAAAGCAAACGAACCAACCACGCGAACAGTTGATCCACCATCATAAAAAACAGCGCGGCGACAATGACCATGATCACCACCATCAAGGTGGAAATGCCGGTCTCATGCCGGTTCGGCCACGTAACCTTGGCCACTTCCTGACGAACCTGTCGCGCAAACTGTACCGGGGATAGCTTAGTTGCCATTGTTCATTACTTCATATCGCTCTCGCGACGCCTTTCCCAACAGGGCACAGCACCATCAGCCCAACGCTTCGCCCTGGCAGGAGTGGAGGGGCTCGAACCCCCAGCCCCCGGTTTTGGAGACCGGTGCTCTACCAGTTGAGCTACACTCCTAAAGCCGGGATGCACGACTCCTTTTTGGAACCGTCCATGGGCTGGTACGGCCAAGGCCAAGCCTTATACGCGAGCATGCCTGTTCTGTAAATGGTAATTAAGTGCCTCTGAACAATAATTACAGGGGTGGTTTCCGGATACCGGAAAACCACCCCCAAACCCTTGACGCAATAACCGCCAACCTACTCCAGGATCTTGGCGACGACGCCAGCGCCGCGCATGCTCCGCATGCAACGATGCGATTTGTCGGCGTGGCGTCGTACCCTTCTCCTACTCCAGGATCTTGGCGACGACGCCTGCGCCGACGGTACGACCGCCTTCGCGGATGGCGAAGCGCAGGCCCTCATCCATGGCGATCGGAGCGATCAGTT
>Ga0316224_1002392_pt1 | contig 17531 bp, 14 predicted proteins | sample TBH18013metaG_FD_206254 | JGI IMG/M metagenome (GOLD analysis project Ga0316224, IMG submission 206254) | Freshwater microbial communities from Trout Bog Lake, Wisconsin, USA - TBH18013 | ecosystem: Environmental > Aquatic > Freshwater > Lake > Hypolimnion/Profundal zone | place: USA: Wisconsin... | reverse complement strand
TTATCTTTATATCTACCTTCCATCCCTAATTCTTCAAAATAAAATTCTAATGAACCAGGCACAGTATAACTCAATTCCTTATTTATCTCTTCAAGTGTCCAAAAATTAAGTACAAGCCGTTCTAATCTTACTTGATACATTTCCAAATATAACGGCAGCATATCGAGTTCTAACTCCGCCAAAAAATCTTCTATTTCTTTTATTTCCATAATTCTTTTTTTAATAATAATAATTTGATAATAGGTGTTAAGCAAACGACCCAACAAAGAATTGTAGGGTCGTTTATCTTCAATAGGTATATGTAAACTAGAACACTACCTTTTCACTAGAAGTGACTTTCGATGGCTCAGCAATCCATTTCTTTTGAAATGAATTTTCTTTACTCATTTCAAGTATCGATTGTAAATCACCTGCACTCATAGATCCGACATTTGAAAGAATACCAACAATTACCTCAGCTTGTTTTTCTTCTGCATTCCTTTCAAATGATTTAAATATATCACGAACAGCTTTTGGTAAAGAGCGAAGGTCTGGTGTATTATCACTTTTAAAAGTGATTTTATCTATATCAATTGAACCCTCTAGGAAAACATTAGACAAATGCTTTTTAAACAATTCTTTAAAATCCTCTCTAGTTATAACACTTTGCAAAAACAATAATTTTAAATCATTATGCAAGTCTTCGGTCAATTCTTGTTTTTTAGCATTAACAGCGTTACGAGCTGCTTTTGAGAATTTTCTTAAGTCTAAGCGAGTGATGTTTGAAGTTTTCATTTTTCTTTGATTTATATAATTAAAACAAAGGCATTATCGTAGTACCGGTTCACGGATTTGATATGCGGTTTTCTCGCAGAAGATAGAGTTTATTGAGAGTGCTTCATTCTCATAATAACATTTAAAAAGCGCTTTTTAAAGTTGTTATTTCTTTCGATTTATTGTGCTACAAAGATAAAGACAATGATTTAATTTGACAATAGACGAATAATCGCGAACACTCCGATTTCATTCGTAAAGCAAAAATGTTTCACACTAATGTTTTACACCGTTAAAGTAAAAAACCCATAAATAACTTATTTTTAGTTACTTATGGGTTTAACCATTTAATTTATCGTGGAGAATATCGGAGTCGAACCGATGACCTCTTGCATGCCATGCAAGCGCTCTAGCCAGCTGAGCTAATCCCCCTTGTTATTTAAAGGATTGCAAATATAGGGCTTTAAAGGAAAACCTCAAAACAATGTTTTCATATTAGGGGAGCAAAAGCAAAAAAACATTTTCAAGTGGCCAATCTCCGCAACAATCCTACACCAAAAACTCAAACAAGGTTTGATCTCTGTTTAGTTCCAATACTTCAAAGCGGTGTGCTTCCATGCGTTTTAGCAAGGCAGGGTAATCATCGGCTGATTTAAGTTCGATCCCTACTAAAGCCGGTCCGCTTTCCTTTGATGTTTTTTTGATGAACTCAAAACGGGTAATGTCATCATGCGGACCCAACACATTGTTTACAAACAATTTCAACGCTCCGGGCCGCTGCGGGAATTTGATGATGAAATAATGTTTCAGGCCTTCATAAAGCAAAGATTTCTCCTTGATCTCCTGCATCCGCTCAATGTCATTATTGCCTCCGCTAATAACACAAACTACTTTTTTACCTTTTATTTTATCCTTGCAGGTCTCCAGTACAGCGACAGATAATGCACCTGCTGGTTCAACCACAATGGCATCTTCATTGTATAGCTTTAGTATGGTAGTGCAAACCTTTCCTTCGGGCACCAACAGCATTTCATCTAATACATCACGACAAAGCGCATAGGTTAATTGTCCCACTGTCTTTACCGCAGCACCATCAACAAAGCGGTTTATATCGGGCAAACTTACCGGACCGCCATGTTCAAATGCCTTAAGCATACTTGGCGCGCCTTCGGGTTCAACACCAATGAGATAAATATCAGGGTTTTGTTGCTTTAGATAACTCCCTGCGCCTGCTGCCAGGCCTCCGCCGCCAATAGGCATAATAACCACTTCGGTACCGGGCAGATCTTCCAGTATTTCAACGCCAACGGTGCCCTGACCCTCAATGATGCTGTAATTATCAAAAGGAGGTATAAAAGTCATCTGGTGGGTCCTGGTATATTCCAGTGCCTCCAGCAGGCAATCATCAAAAGTATCGCCTACCAGCACTATTTCCACATGACCATTGCCAAACATTTCTGTTTGTGAAATTTTTTGTTTGGGTGTGATCTCCGGCATAAAGATCACGCCACGGATATTCATTTTATTGCATGAAAAAGCAACGCCTTGCGCATGGTTACCGGCACTGGCGCATACCACACCGCGGCTAAGTTCATCGGCACTCAACTGGCTGATCATGTTATAAGCGCCACGCAATTTATAGGAGCGAACGATCTGCAGGTCTTCCCTTTTCAGGTACATCTCGCAATCGTATGTTTTGGATAGCGCGGCATGAAATTCAAGCGGCGTGTGTTTTACTATGTGCTTTAAGCGCTGTGCAGCAGCTTCGAAATCTAATAATCCATCAGTCATTTTTGATGATTTGTTTCCCTTTTGTATTTGTATTTCCTGTTTTGGGAATATGTTTTTGCAGGGCAAAGGTAAGATTTAGAAATGCACCGCAAATGTAATAAGAGAAATTATCGGGATGGAAATGTCTTCCATTTGCACGACCGGGGTACTTGCAGGTGACAACACCACAGGTGTTCGGAAGATCAAAAAAGGGTGTCGTGCTGAGGCTCTCGAAGCATGTGCGTTGGCATCGCGAACTATGCATTAACGGTTATGCATGGCGTAAAGGCCTTTGCCCGCATGCTTCGAGAGCCTCAGCATGACACCCCATACAATATTTGTGGAAAACAATTTATCTTCCGAACACCTATAGTGACAATACCAACAAGGGCGTAGTTAAAGATGTCAACCTGGAATATCTCGACATTATTTTTTATACCCGGCGGGTAATGCGGTTTAAAGTAAATGTGCGTGGGTAGAGGGTGTTTCGGTTACCTTTCTTAAAATATAGTGTGAAATTCGAATTCCAAAATCCTGTAATAATGCCCGATTACTACTTTTATCACATTTTCCATTGTCGGTTCTTTCATTATCTTGACCAGGTCGTTTCATTAACTTGATCATAAACTGTTTTCAACCTCATGAAATTAAAGATATTACTAATCACCGCTATTACTTTCTGTTGCGGGACACAGTTACTTGCCCAGGCACAAATACCGCAGGAAGACTACGAACTGGGCGCGAAGCTGATTGCGCCATTAAATAGCATCGGCAACAACCTCGACTTTGCAACCGCGCATCTGGATAATTTTTACAAGATTCGTGACGACGCCAACGTTGTTGTATATCGATACCTGCCAGACACGGCGGTGTATGTGGGCTTCAGAAAAGACGCGCAAGGCATTGTAACTACTTTATCGCTGCTCTTGCCGCACCATTATTTAACAACAATAACATTGATGCTGACGAATTTAAAAATGAATTTGCTTAAAACGACAGACAAGAAAGATTTCGCTGAATTTCAAAACGAACAAAACACCGCTTATTTAAATGCGGAAGCAGGGCCGGGGATGATGGTGTTAATTATGAACAAACGGGAAGGAAGTTAGGTTAAACAACCGGAAATTGCTAAAGTACCTTATTTTGTCTGAACCATGATTCACTTGATTTCAGGATTAAAGGATAGATGATGGCAAACACATAGGCACCACCCCCATATAACCCCTTCCTGCATTTTGACGTCTCAACTAAAAAAATTAAATTTCTCGCCCTTGTTGGTGTTGTCACCAACAACATGGACAGTTTTCGATGCGGGGATTTGCGAAGTGGCATTGTACGTCATTTTAAGATCTCGGTAGATGCTGGTGACAACACCAAACTGGGCGTAAATTATCTGAATCAGAATTTTCAGAATTATTGAATTCACAGAATTTTAGTTGGGCATTCTGCTAATTCTTAAATTCTGAAAATTCTGATTCAGACAAAAGAATTGCAAGCAGTCCACCTATCCGCAAATCGGCATATCCGCACATCAAAAATCCGCACATCTGCACATCAATTCTCCCATTTCAGGAAGAATTCCGCCCCTTTACTATGCATGCATAAAAAACGTACCGAATACCGTTTTGAACTTTGGTATAAATTGTTAAATATTTTATATCTTTGTTTGTTGTTTTAACGATACTATATATCGAATTAAAAACGTAATGCCAAATTAAATACTAATTAAAGAAATTTTTTTTAAGCCTTGTGAATACTTGCCGCTATATCTACCTTACGAATAACAAATTACGAAACCTGGCTAAAGGCCAAAAATCATAAATTTTTTATACAAATAGCTGGTTACAGCATACTAAAACATGAGCGCACCAAACGAAACGACAGCAGCGACAGAATTAAACAAGTACAGCAAAACATTAACCCAGGACCCAACCCAACCGGCGGCCCAGGCTATGCTTTATGGTATTGGTTTAACCGATGAGGATTTGAAAAAAGCGCAGGTGGGTGTGGTCAGCATGGGTTATGATGGCAATACCTGCAACATGCACCTGAATGGTCTGGCAGCAATAGTTAAGGAAGGTATCTGGGCCGAAAACCTGGTGGGTCTTATATTTCATACCATTGGCGTTAGTGATGGCATGAGCATGGGCACCGATGGCATGCGTTATTCCTTAGTTAGTCGTGATGTTATTGCCGATTCTATTGAAGCGGTTTGCGGCGCACAGTATTATGATGGCCTGATAGCGTTGCCGGGTTGCGATAAAAATATGCCGGGATCGGTTATAGCTATGGGCAGGCTCAACAGGCCGGCTATTATGGTGTATGGCGGTACCATTAAACCCGGTCATTATAAAGGCGAAGATTTAAACATTGTATCGGCATTTGAGGCCCTGGGTCAAAAATTAGCAGGTAATATTACGCCAGAAGATTTTTTGGGCGTGGTAAAACATGCTTGTCCCGGTGCGGGTGCTTGCGGCGGTATTTATACGGCCAATACCATGGCTTCGGCTATTGAGGCATTGGGGATGAGTTTGCCTTATTCGTCATCAAACCCGGCTTTAAGCCCCGAGAAAAATGCAGAATGTTTAGCAGCAGGCAAAGCGATAAAACTATTGCTGGAACGCGACATTAAGCCATCCGACATTATGACCCGCGCGGCATTTGAAAATGCTATTACCGTGGTGATGGTGCTTGGCGGATCGACCAATGCGGTGTTGCACCTTATAGCGATAGCAAAAAGCATTGGCGTAAAATTAACGCAGGATGATTTCCAGGAGATCAGCAACCGGATCCCAGTACTGGCCGATATGAAGCCAAGCGGTAAATACATGATGGAGGACCTGCACAAAATAGGCGGTGTTCCGGCGGTAATGAAATACCTGCTGAAATTAGGCTGGCTGGATGGCAGTTGCTTAACTGTAACCGGTAAAACCATTGCCGAAAACATGGCCGATGTGCCCGAAATTGATTTTGAAACACAAACAGTGATCCGCCCGGCTGAAGCGCCGATAAAGGCGACAGGCCACTTACAGATACTATACGGCAATTTGGCCGAAGGTGGCAGCGTTGCCAAAATTACAGGTAAAGAAGGCACCAGCTTTGAAGGCCCTGCAAGGGTTTTTGATGGAGAGTTCGAACTGATCCACGGCATCCAAAGTGGTCGCGTTAAGGCAGGCGATGTAGTGGTGATCCGAAACATTGGTCCTAAAGGCGCGCCGGGTATGCCCGAAATGCTGAAACCTACAGGCGCAATTTTTGGCGCGGGCCTGGGTGCTTCGGTAGCATTAATTACCGATGGTCGTTTTTCTGGCGGTACACATGGTTTCGTGGTAGGTCACATTACCCCCGAGGCATTTGACGGCGGTTTGATAGCCCTTGTAAATGATGACGACAGGATTGAGATTGATGCCATTAACCGCACCATGACCTTGAAAGTTTCGGAAGCAGAAATTGCGGCACGCCGAGTCAAATGGGTGCAGCCGGCCTTAAAAGCAAAAAACGGACTGCTATTCAAATACGCAAAAACAGTTAGCACAGCTGCAGAAGGCTGCGTTACTGATGAATTTTAGCCCCCTGACCCCCTAAAGGGGGAAGCATGGCGGCGAATATTAGAGAGTTGAAATAGAAGTGATAAAAAAAGCAATTCCTATTTACAGAATTGCAAATCAAAAACTCCTCCGCCATTGAGCGGAGGTTGGGGGGCAATATGGAAACACAAACAATCGGTGAAATAGCAGAGCAATCGGTGAAATCACAAAAAATAGAGTTATCAGGATCGCAGGCGTTGTTAGATGCTTTGATCATTGAGGGTGTAGACACCATTTTTGGCTATCCGGGTGGCGCAATTATGCCCATTTACGATGCTTTGTATGATTATTCAGATAAGTTGAACCATATCCTGGTCCGCCACGAGCAGGGTGGCATCCATGCAGGGCAGGGTTATGCACGTACATCAGGTAAAGTGGGTGTGGTATTTGCTACCAGCGGGCCCGGAGCAACCAATTTGGTTACAGGTTTGGCCGATGCGCAGATAGACAGTACCCCATTGGTATGTATTACCGGACAGGTTTTCGCGCATCTTTTAGGTACCGATGCTTTCCAGGAAACTGATGTGATCAATATCACTACTCCGGTAACCAAATGGAACTACCAGGTAACCGATGCCACCGAAATCCCCGAAGTTATTGCAAAGGCTTTTTATATTGCCAAAAGCGGCAGGCCCGGTCCGGTCCTTATTGATATCACTAAAAATGCACAGATCCAGAAATTCGACTATAAAGGCTATGCCAAATGCGATCATATCCGCAGTTACAGGCCAAAACCAATTGTACGTCCGCAATACATTAAGGAAGCTGCTGAGCTGATCAACAATGCCAAAAAACCATTTATTATTTGGGGACAGGGTGTTATTTTAGGAAGTGCAGAGCAGGAATTTAAAGCTTTTGTTGAGAAAAGCGGGATCCCCGCTGCGTGGACGGTTTTAGGCGCAGGCGCTATCCCTACCGATCACCCGCTGAATGTGGGGATGCTGGGCATGCACGGCAATTATGGCCCCAATGTTTTAACCAACGACTGCGATGTGCTTATCGCGATAGGCATGCGTTTTGACGACCGTGTAACCGGCCGCCTTGATAAATATGCAAAACAGGCCAAGGTGATCCACCTGGATATTGACCCGGCCGAGATTGATAAAAACGTGAAGTCAACCGTTCCGGTTTGGGGCGATTGTAAGGAAACATTGCCATTGCTTACTGCGCTGGTTGAAGGTAAAAATCATACCGAATGGCTCAATAAGTTCAACGATTACACCCAACAGGAATATGATGCGGTAATACATGCTGAATTAAACCCCGAAACGCCTGAAATGACCATGGGTGAGGTGATAAAACAACTGAATGAAATAACCAATGGCGAAGCCGTTATTGTTACCGATGTTGGTCAGCACCAGATGGTAGCCTGCCGTTATGCCAAATTAAATAAAACCCGCAGCAATGTGACAAGTGGTGGTTTAGGTACAATGGGTTTTGCCCTTCCTGCCGCAATCGGGGCCAAGTTTGGCACACCCGAGCGCGATGTTGTAGCAATTATAGGCGATGGCGGCTTCCAGATGACCCTTCAGGAATTAGGCACCGTTATGCAAAGCAAGGTTGATATAAAGATCATCATCCTTAATAACCATTTCCTTGGTATGGTACGCCAGTGGCAGGAATTGTTTAATGCACGCCGCTATTCATTTGTGGATATTGAAAGTCCGGATTTTGTTGCCGTGGCCGCAGCTTATGGCATCGCCGGTAAATCAATATCCGACAGGGCCGACCTACCATCTGCATTAAAACAAATGATGGATACTAAAGGCGCTTTCCTTTTGGAAGTAAATGTTACCCGGGAAAATAATGTATTCCCGATGGTACCGCAGGGATGCAGCGTAAGTGAGATCAGGCTTAAATAATTCACATCACCGAAAGGGGAATAAAAGAAAATTAAAATGAGCAACCAGGATATAGAGAAACAGGAATTTAACATCACGGTTTACACAGAAAACCAGATCGGTTTACTTAACCGGATAGCGATCATATTTACACGCCGTAAGATCAATATCGATAGCCTGAATACTTCTCCGTCGGAGATCGAAAGCATTCACCGCTTTAATATTGTGATCACCGAATCGGAAGATGTGGTACGCAAACTTTGCCGCCAGATAGAAAAACAGGTAGAGGTTTTAAAAGTATATTATCATACCAATGCCGATGTGATCTGGCAGGAATTGGCTTTGTATAAAGTATCTACAGATGTTATCGCCGAAAAGGTGAGCGTTGAACGCTTGCTGCGCGAAAACGGCGCCCGTGCAGTAGTGATCCGCAAGGACTATACTGTATTTGAAACTACCGGTCACCGCGAAGAAACAGATAACCTCATCAGTATTTTACAGCCATACGGACTGATTGAGTTTGTACGCAGCGCAAGGGTAGCCATCATTAAAGATAGCGAAGGCTTCAACAGCAAACTGCGCGAGTTTGAAAGACTGGAACCCGGTGAAGATGTGATAGAAAACGAATATTTAAACAAAGGGGAAAAAGTGTTCTCGATGTAAGGCCCCCCGTCCCCCTGAAGGGGGAAGTATGGTGGCTGAGCAGACTCATTAGAAGAAGGAAATAGTACAACACATAACGCATTTTGTTCCCCCTTTAGGGGGTTAGGGGGCTGTAGCTCATGCTTGAAGAAATAAGACAACAATACCCAATAGCTTACAACGCTATAAAAAAAGCTACTGAGGCTAATGGTTTTACCATGCCTTCGGAGGTGTTGACCTGTTCTTTACTTAAAACACTGGCGGCTACAAAACCGGGCGGTAAGTTTTTGGAGCTGGGCACCGGCACTGGCTTATCTACTACATGGATATTGGATGGGATGGATGAAAAATCGACATTAATATCAATTGATAATGATGAAACGTTTTTAAACATCGCTAAAGAAAATCTTGGAGTTGATAAGCGTTTAAGGTTGATATGTACCGATGGCGGCGAATGGATAAAACAAAATGCCGGCAAAAAGTTCAGCTTTATTTTTGCTGATACCTGGCCGGGTAAATATTTGTTGCTGGATGAAGTGCTTGATATGGTTGAAAAAGGCGGCATTTATATTATTGATGACATGCTGCCCCAACAAAACTGGCCGACGGGGCATGCTGAAAAAGCAACCCAGCTGATAGCCGACCTTGATAGCCGTGACGATATAATATTAACAAAAATGGGCTGGGCAACCGGGATAGTGATCATAACAAAAAAGTAGGTGAGTAGTGAACGGTGAGTGGTGAATGGTTGAAAAACCGGACGAGTAACAATCTTTAATAGTAAACAAGAAACCATAATTCAATAAACTAAAATCGGTGAAATCAAAAAATCATCGGTGAAATCAAAAAAAACAAGATGGCAAAATTAAATTTCGGCGGATCTGAAGAAAACGTAGTAACCCGCGAAGAGTTCCCTTTATCAAAGGCACAGGAAGTATTAAAAAACGAAGTTGTAGCGGTAATTGGCTATGGCGTTCAGGGTCCTGGTCAGGCGCTTAATCAAAAAGACAATGGCATTAACGTAATTGTTGGTCAGCGTAAGGGCACAAAAACATGGGATAAAGCAATAAATGATGGCTTTGTACCCGGAGTAACCCTTTTTGAGATTGAAGAAGCCCTTGAAAGAGGAACTGTGATCTGCTATTTGTTAAGCGATGCTGCACAAATTGCTTTATGGCCAACCGTTAAAAAACATTTAACTCCAGGCAAAGCTTTATATTTTTCACATGGTTTCGGGATCACTTTTAAAGAGCAAACAGGCATCATTCCTCCGGCCGATGTTGACGTATTTTTGGTTGCTCCAAAAGGTTCAGGTACTTCATTGCGCCGTATGTTTTTACAGGGTCGCGGCTTAAATTCAAGCTTCGCAATTTTCCAGGATGCTACTGGCAAAGCTAAAGACAGGGTTATTGCTTTAGGTATTGCCGTAGGCAGCGGTTATTTGTTTGAAACAGATTTTAAGAAAGAAGTATTCAGCGACTTAACCGGCGAACGCGGTACTTTAATGGGCTGTATCCAGGGTGTTTTCTCAGCACAGTATGACGTATTACGTGCCAATGGCCACTCGCCATCAGAAGCATTTAACGAAACAGTTGAAGAGCTGACCCAATCCCTAATGCCATTGGTAGCAGAAAATGGTATGGATTGGATGTATGCCAATTGCTCAACTACGGCACAACGCGGAGCATTGGATTGGTGGAAAAAATTCCGTGACGCCACTAAACCGGTATTTGAAGATTTATATAAAAGTGTTGCAACTGGTGTTGAGTCACAACGTTCAATTGATTTAAACAGTCAGCCGGATTACCGCGAAAAACTGGATGCAGAATTAAAAGAACTGCGCGACAGCGAAATGTGGCAGGCAGGCAAAACTGTACGCAGTTTAAGGCCGGAAAACCAGGTTGTAGAAGCGTAAGGGAAGATATGAGATGGGAGATTTGAGATATGAGACAGGGGATGTATTTGAACGCGCTAAGTTTTTGTCTCAATACTCATATCTCCCATCTCATATCTAAAAAAAGATGATCCTCGAAGTAGCCATACTAAATATAATCCCCGGTCAGGAAGATGCGTTTTTAAAGGCATTTTCCGAAGCGAAGGAGATCATATCAAAAATGGCAGGTTATATTTCGCATCAGCTTAAAAGGTGTATTGAAAATACAAGTCAGTTCATCTTATTGGTTGAATGGGAAAAACTAAGCGACCATACGGAAGGCTTCAGAGGATCAAACGAATACCAGCAATGGAAAAGGTTATTGCATCATTTTTATGATCCGTTTCCTACGGTGGAGCACTATGAAGAAGTAAAAATTAAATAATTTGTCATTGCGAGGCACGAAGCAATCGCGAACTGTACATGCGGTAATGCAATGGCGACGAGATTGCTTCGTGCCTCGCAATGACAAAAAAATAGAATATGGGACTATCTAAAAAAATATTAGTAATACCTGGTGATGGTATCGGCCCTGAGGTAACAACCTGGGGAAAGGCCGTGTTGGATCAAATTGGCAAAACATTTGGCCATACGTTTACATACGATGAGGCTTTGATGGGCCATGCGGCTATTGAGGCTACAGGCAGCCCCCTGCCTGATGAAACTTTGGCTAAAGCAAAAGCCAGCGATGCCATTTTGTTTGGTGCGGTTGGTCATGCTAAATATGATAATGATCCATCGGCGAAAGTAAGGCCGGAACAAGGGTTACTGGGGATCCGGAAAGGACTGGGTTTATATGCCAACCTGCGGCCTATCATGCTGTTTGATGAACTGCTGAATGCTTCGAGCCTTAAACCGGAGATCTTAAAGGGAACCGACATCTTATTTTTCCGCGAGCTTACCGGCGACGTTTATTTCGGTGAGAAAAAACGCAGCGCTGATACCGCATCCGACCTGATGATCTATCACCGTTACGAGGTGGAACGCATAGCCATAAAGGCTTATGAAGCCGCGATGGTAAGGGGTAAAAAATTATGCTCTGTGGATAAAGCAAACGTGTTGGAAACATCACGCCTTTGGAGAGAAGTTGTTCAGGAAATTGCCAAACGCTATCCTGAAGTTGAAACAGAGCACATGTTTATTGACAATGCGGCCATGCAACTGGTTAAAAACCCTAAAAAGTTTGACGTTGTATTAACCGCGAACCTTTTCGGGGATATTTTAACAGATGAAGCATCGCAAATTGCTGGTTCAATGGGTATGCTGGCATCGGCCTCTATAGGCGATGGCACAGGTTTCTTTGAACCTATCCACGGTTCGGCACATGATATTGCAGGGCAGGATAAAGCAAATCCGCTGGCATCTATCCTATCGGTAGCCTTGATGCTGGAGATCGGTTTTGGTTTAAAGGAAGAAGCAAAAAGCATCACCGATGCCATTGATAAAACCCTGAAAGCAGGATACCGCACAGGTGATATCGCGGACAGCAATACAGATAAAAGCAAAATATTAGGTACCAAAGCCATGGGGCAAAAGGTGCTTGAGTATTTGTAATAAGGTTGGAAAGGTTATAAACGTTGTAATTGTTGAAAAGGCTAAACGACGCAACAGCCTATGACCAATGACTAAAAAGAAAATACAATAGTAAGTGTTAACCGATGTAAAATGCGGGATAGAAGATTTGAAAAATCTCATATCTCATATCTCACATCTAAAATCTAAAAAGAAATGATACACGATCCAAACCGAGTCTACGTTTTTGATACCACACTTCGTGATGGCGAGCAGGTACCGGGCTGCCAGTTAACAACCCCTGAAAAAATTGAGATCGCAAGAGAATTGGAGGCATTGGGTGTTGATATTATTGAAGCAGGTTTCCCCATTTCAAGTCCGGGAGATTTTCAAAGTGTTGTTGAAATATCCAGGGCAGTAAAAAACCCTACCGTTTGTGCATTAACTAGGGCCAACCGCGGGGATATTGATGTAGCTGTTGAATCGCTGAAATATGCCAAACATCCGCGTATCCATACCGGTATCGGTTCATCTGATATGCATATCAAACACAAATTTAACAGTACCCGCGAAGAAATACTGGAACGCGCTGTTGATGCTGTAAAATATGCCAAGCGTTTTGTTGAGGATATTGAGTTTTATGCGGAAGATGCAGGTCGCGCAGATATACATTTTTTAGCGCAGATGATTGAGGCCGTGATTGCCGCCGGGGCAACTGTTGTTAACATCCCGGATACCAACGGCTATTGCCTGCCCAACCAGTATGGCGATAAGATCCGTCATTTAAAAGAACACGTACAAAATATTGATAAGGCTATTATCTCCGTGCATTGCCATAACGATTTAGGTTTAGCTACGGCAAATTCCATAGCTGGTTTGCAAAACGGTGCACGTCAGGTTGAAGGCACCATCAATGGCATTGGCGAGCGTGCGGGCAACACCTCTATTGAAGAAGTGGTGATGATATTAAAAACCCACCCGGTTTTAGGGTTGCATACCAATATCAATGCCCGTAATTTTTACGAGCTGAGCCAAATGGTAAGCACGCAAATGCGAATGCCGGTGCAACCTAATAAGGCAATTGTGGGTAGCAATGCCTTCGCGCATAGCTCGGGAATTCACCAGGATGGTTTTTTAAAGAATCGCGAAAATTACGAGATCATCCGCCCTGAAGATGTTGGCTTCCCTAATGCAACCATCGTACTTACCGCCCGCAGCGGAAGGCATGCTTTAAAATACCACCTGGAACGCCTTGGTCATCGTTTAGACCGTGCCGACCTTGATGTGGCCTATAAAAGCTTCCTTACCCTGGCCGATAATAAATTGGATATAAACGATGATGACCTGTTATTGCTTGTTAGCAGCAATAACCTGTATAGCCAGTCTTTTGAAAAAGTTAGTAATAAATAAGAATTTAAAAATGAGCAAGACATTATTTGATAAGGTGTGGGACACACACGTTGTGCGAAAAATTGAAGGTGGACCCGACGTGCTTTTTATTGACCGCCATCTTATCCATGAAGTTACAAGTCCGGTAGCCTTTTTAGGCTTAAAGACCAGGGGTATAAGGGTATTATACCCTGAGCGTACATTTGCTACAGCAGATCATAACACGCCCACCATAAACCAGCATTTGCCGGTTGCCGATCCGCTTTCGGCTAACCAGTTACAGGCATTGGAGTCAAACTCAAACGAATATGGCATTAGCCACTGGGGTTTGGGCCATCAAAAAAATGGAATTGTTCACGTAGTAGGTCCCGAGTATGGTATAACACAGCCCGGCGCAACAATTGTTTGCGGCGACTCGCATACCTCTACACATGGTGCCTTTGGCGCAATAGCTTTTGGTATTGGTACCTCGGAAGTAGAAATGGTGCTTTCTTCGCAGTGCATCATGCAGCCAAAACCTAAAAAAATGCGCATCAATGTTAATGGCAAACTCGGTAAGGGTGTTACACCTAAAGATGTTGCCCTATACATTATTTCACAGCTTTCAACCTCAGGCGCCACAGGATATTTTGTAGAATATGCAGGTGATGTTTTCGAAAACATGAGCATGGAAGGCCGGATGACGGTTTGTAATTTAAGTATTGAGATGGGTGCCCGTGGCGGGATGATGGCTCCGGATGAAACCACCATCAATTACGTGAAAGGCCGTGAATTTAGTCCTAAAGGTGCGGCTTGGGATAAGGCTTTGGCATATTACAAAACCTTGAAAACCGACCCGGGAGCTGTTTTTGATAAAGAATTAACTTTTGATGGTTCGACTATTGAACCGATGATCACCTATGGCACAAACCCGGGTATGGGTATGGGGATCTCACATGCGATTCCTGATGCGGCTAATACCGAAGGCGGCGCAGCATCGTATGAAAAATCACTCAATTATATGGGCTTCGCAGAAGGAGATTCAATGATTGGCAAAAAGGTGGACTTTGTTTTTGTAGGCAGTTGCACCAATGGGCGAATCGAAGATTTCAGGGCCTTTACCTCACTTGTAAAAGGCAAGCATAAAGCCGATGATGTTACAGTTTGGCTGGTTCCCGGTTCGCATATTGTAGAAGCGCAGATCAAAGAAGAAGGCTTGCTTGATATTTTAACCGAAGCCGGATTTACCCTGCGTCAGCCGGGTTGTTCAGCATGCCTGGCCATGAATGATGATAAAATCCCGGCCGGGAAATATGCAGTAAGTACTTCAAACAGGAACTTTGAAGGCAGGCAGGGGCCGGGTTCAAGAACCATGTTGGCGAGTCCATTAGTTGCAGCCGCAGCTGCCATCACAGGCGTGGTTACAGACCCAAGAACATTAATTGAAGAACTGGTTTAGGGTAGAGATTAGAGACCGGAGATTAGAGATTAGACAAAATAAATCAATTAGTCATCCGTGAAATCATAAAAATTAATGAACGAATAAATCATCGGTGAAATCAAAAATAAATCGGTGAAATCAAAAAATATTAAGATGGCTTACGATAAATTTAATATACTGACAAGCACTGCCGTACCGCTTCCGATAGAAAATGTGGATACCGATCAGTTGATCCCGGCACGCTTTTTAAAAGCTACAGAACGTGTTGGTTTTGGGGATAACCTTTTCCGCGATTGGCGGTATAATCCTGATAATACACCTAAAAAGGATTTTGTACTGAACAGTCCGGTTTATGGCGGTAAAATTTTGGTTGGAGGAAAAAACTTCGGATCAGGATCGTCAAGGGAACATGCTGCATGGGCGGTTTACGATTATGGCTTCAGGTGTGTGGTATCAAGCTTTTTTGCTGATATCTTCAGAAACAACTGCTTAAATGTTGGCGTATTGCCGGTACAGGTTAGCGCTGACTTTGCTGAGAAAATATTCACAGCTGTAATCGCTGATCCGAAAACGGAGATCGAAGTGAATTTGCCCGATCAAACAATTACGCTTTTAGCTACAGGAGAAAAAGAAACATTTGAGATCAGCCCTTACAAAAAGGATAATATGCTGAACGGCTTTGATGACCTGGATTACCTGCAAAGCATCAAAACAGAAATCCAGGAGTTTGCAGCAAATCTCCCGCTTTAGTTCTCGCCTCACCCTGCCCTCTCCAAGGGAGAGGGTTCTTAGAAAGGAGCGAAGTTAAAGTCCTCTCCTTGCGCCACCGCTAAAGCTAAGGCGGCACGCGGTTGGAGAGGATTTAGGTGAGGCCGCCTTTGGAGAGGACTATTAATAAAGCGATTTGATTTTAAAAGAGATTCATGAAGGCTTCGCCGTTTAGGTGAGGCAATAACACCAATATAACCAAAGAAATTCCTGTACATGGAAAGAAGGAAAATAGAGATAATGGACACTACACTCCGCGATGGCGAACAAACATCGGGGGTGTCATTTTCCATTTCGGAAAAATTAACAATAACCCAGTTATTGATTGAAGAACTCAATGTCGACAGGGTTGAAATTGCTTCTGCACGTGTATCTGAAGGAGAATTCCAGGCGGTTAAAAGCATTTTGATCTGGGCCGAAGAAAACGGCTATACCGAGCGTATCGAGGTGCTTTCGTTTGTGGATAATGGTGTTTCCATCGACTGGATGGTGAATTCCGGCGTTAAAGTTCAGAACCTGTTAACAAAGGGCTCATTAAACCATTTAACACATCAGCTCAAGAAAACGCCTGAACAGCATTTTTCTGAAATAAAACATGCGATTGAACTTGCTCAAAGTAAAAACATTTTAACCAATGTTTACCTTGAAGACTGGAGCAACGGTATGCGCAATTCGCCGGAATATGTGTATCAGTATTTGGATTTTTTGGTAACACAACCCATAAAAAGGATCTTGTTGCCTGATACGCTCGGCGTATTAACGCCTTTTGAAACTTTTAGTTTTATAACAGATCTGAGAGCAAGGTATCCAAAGGCCCACTTTGACTACCATGCACATAATGACTATGACCTGGGTACAGCCAATGTTTTAGAAGCGGTAAAAGCCGGAGCAAATGGTTTGCACTTAACCGTAAATGGTATGGGCGAAAGAGCGGGAAATGCCGCAATGGCCAGTGCTGTAGCTGTTATTAAAGATTTTGTGCCCGAGGTGGAGATTGGAATTAAGGAATCTTCTATTTATAAGGTGAGTAAACTGGTTGAAACATTTTCTGGCGTAAGGATTCCTTCAAATAAGCCGATTGTTGGTGAAAATGTGTTTACCCAAACGGCAGGTATTCACGCTGACGGGGACAATAAAAACAACTTATATTTTAACGACCTGCTGCCTGAGCGCTTTGGAAGAAAAAGGGAATATGCCCTCGGGAAAACCTCCGGAAAAGCTAACATTGAAAAAAATCTGCAGGAATTAGGCTTAAAACTCAATGATGCCGACCTGAAGAAAGTTACCCAGCGTGTTATTGAACTTGGGGATAAAAAAGAAACGGTAACTAAAGAAGACCTGCCCTATATCATCTCTGATGTTTTGGATAGCAGCCTTTACGAGGAGAAAGTTAAAGTAGAGTCGTATGTATTGGTGCATGCTATGGGTTTGCATCCATCCGCAACCATCTCTGTAAAGATAGACGGTGAAAAGTTTGAAGAGAACGCACAGGGTGACGGCCAGTTCGATGCATTTATGAATGCGCTGGCAAAGGTTTATGCCAGGAAAAAAAGAAGCCTGCCAAAGCTTATCGACTATGCGGTTAGGATAGCTCCCGGAAGCAGTTCAGATGCGCTATGCGAAACCATCATTACCTGGGAAACAGATAAAAAGAAATTTATAACCCGTGGTTTAGATTCGGATCAGACTGTATGCGCAATTAAGGCTACACAGAAAATGCTGAATATTATTTAAGGGAAGAACCAGGAGGCAAGAATCAAGAGCCAGGGCATTCTCCGCCCTTGCAGGTGTTGTCACTATAGGTGTTCGGAAGATAAATTGTTTTCCACAAATATTGTATGGGGTGTCATGCTGAGGCTCTCGAAGCATGCGGGCAAAGGCCTTTACGCCATGCATAACCGTTAATGCATAGTTCG
>Ga0316224_1002383_pt1 | contig 17576 bp, 12 predicted proteins | sample TBH18013metaG_FD_206254 | JGI IMG/M metagenome (GOLD analysis project Ga0316224, IMG submission 206254) | Freshwater microbial communities from Trout Bog Lake, Wisconsin, USA - TBH18013 | ecosystem: Environmental > Aquatic > Freshwater > Lake > Hypolimnion/Profundal zone | place: USA: Wisconsin... | reverse complement strand
CCGAGCAGCCGGCCTTGCAGGTCAACGGCCAGTATATCAAGGATCTGTCCTTCGAAATCCCGGCCGCGCCGCAGGTGTTCATGGAATCCGAGGGTCATAATCCCGAAATCCCGATCCATGTGGACGTCAATGTCACCAACCTCGCCCCCCATCTGTTCGAGGTGGTGCTGCACCTGCGCATCGAGGCCAAGCTGCCGACCAAGCCGCTGTTCATCGTCGAGCTCGACTATGCCGGAATGTTCACCGTCAATGTCCCGGAAGAGCAGGTCCATCCGGTGCTGATGATCGAGTGTCCGCGCCTGCTGTTCCCGTTCGCCCGCAACATCGTCGCCGATCTTACCCGCGACGGTGGCTTCCCGCCGCTGATGATCCAGCCGCTGGATTTCGTCGCGCTGTATCGCGCCCGCCTCGAGGAAATGGCGGCCCAGCAGACGGCCGGCAACGCCTGAGAGTTTGTGAAAGAACGCCCATCTGGCATCACCCTGACGGGAAAACACCAATCTTCTCAAAGGGTGTTCTTTCGCAAGTTCGATTGATTGACAAACTCTGAGGAGGAGAGTCCGACGCGGTGCGGCGAATTTTCAGCGCCGCGCCGCGGCGCGGGCGATCATCATCAAGGCTCGCGAGGTGATCTCGGCGGCCGGCATGCCGGTGGTCTTGCAGTCGGCCTCGGCCTCGGTCAGAACCTCCAGCGCCTTGCCCAGCCGATCCGCCGGCCAGCGCGATAACTGGCGGCGGAACCGCTCGGCCGCCTTGAAGATCACCGGCGGTTTCAGGGCCGCCATGGCCTGATCCACCGACTTTCCCTGGGCCAGGTGGCCCGCCGCCAGATGCAGCCGCAGAAAGTGCCGCGCCACCGCCCGCAGCATGCCCACCGGATGCACCCCTTCGCGCAGCAACCGGTCCAGCACCCGCTGCGCCCCGGCGTGATCGCCATCGGCGGTGGTCAGGGCGAGATCGTCGAGGCCAAGGGCGGCGGTATCGCCGATGCAAGCGGTGGCATCAATCAGGCTGACCCGGCCGGGCTCGCCCATATACAGCGCCAGCTTGCCCAGTTCGGTGCGGGTGAGGCGGCGGTCGCCGCCGAGATGCTGGATCAGATAGGCCATGGCGTCCGGTTCGGCCATCAGCCCGGCGGCCTTCAGCTCGTCTCCGATCACCGCCGCCAGCGATCCGCCTTCATCGCCGTAGCATGCCAGGGCGGCGGCGTTGTCGGCGCCTTCGAACAGCTTGCGCAGGGAAGAGCGGGGGCCGAGTTCGCCGCCCTCGATCACCACCAGGGCCTCGCCCATGGGATGGGCCAGAAACGCGGCGAGCGCCGCGCTCTGACCATCGCCGGCATCGCGCAGCACCACCACGCGGCGCCCGCCGCCCAGGGCCAGGGCCGCGGCCTCGTCGGCAAGGCAGGACGGCTCGGCCTTGAGCGCCGCCGGACTCAATTCGGCAACCCGGAACGGGTCGGAGGTATCCTTGACCACGGCCTGCATCAGGCGCTGAACCCGTTCGCGCACCAGACCGAGATCGGGTCCGAAGACCAGCACGGCACGCATGGATGGGTCGGGCGCCCGAAGAAACGGCTCGATCCGCGCCCCGGCGAGTTTCACCGCCGCTCCACCCCACCGCCCGATTCCTCGGCTTGGGGCGGCGGCTCGATGGGTTTGAACGCGCTGATCTTATGAAAACGGGGATCGTTGGGATTGGCCTTGTAGCGGGTGAGGGCCGCCGCCACCTGGCTGCGGATTTCGTCGGCCAATTGGGTGATCGCCCGGGCCTCGGCATCGCGTTCCGTGGCCAGACTGGTGTAGCGCGGGCCGAGATAGTCGAAGTTGGCCACCGTGGTGACGGTGTTGGACAGAATGCTGGTGCCGTCGCCTTGCAGACTGATATTCGCCGACATGGTCAGGCTGCCCAGGGTGGCGAAGGAATCCCGGCGATAGCCCAGATCGGTGAAGCCTTCCGTCACCATGACCTTCAGGGAGAAGCGGGGATCACCCGCCTCGCCCCGCGGCGTGATCCGCTGCACCAGGGCATTGCGCAACTGCTGTCCCAGCCGATCCTTGATCGGGCTGATGGCAATCTCGGCCAGATCGGAGGTAATCCCGCTTTCCGTGCCGCTGTCCTTGGCGTACATGGGGGCGAAACCGCAGCCTGCCGGCCCCAGCACCAGGATACTGATCACGAGAAGAGCGATGCTGGCTGGAGCGAAGCGACCATGCCCGTTGAGGGCGCCGCAGCGGTGCCAAAGGCACAAGCGAGGAGAGCCAAGCGAACGGAGTTCGCGCCGGCGCCTGAGGACATTGAGGAAAACTGCTCTAGACCACCACATTGACGATCCGGTTCGGCACGACCACGACCTTGCGCGCGGGTTTCCCCGACATTGCCGAAATCACCTGGGGTTGCGCAAGCGCCGTCTGCTCCGCCAGGGCGGAATCGGCATCGACGGGCAGGATGATGGTGGCGCGCAGCTTGCCGTTGACCTGGACCGCCACGGTGACCGAATCCTCCACCAGCAGCGCCGGATCGGCATCGGGCCAGGCGGCCTGGGCCAGCAGGCCGGCCCCCCCCAGGGCGGCCCACATCTCCTCGGCCAGATGGGGCATCATCGGCCCGATCAGCAGACAAATCGTCTCCAGCCCATGCCGGCGCATCCATGCCGCGTCGTCGCCGTCGCCCTTCAGTTCGCCCAGCAGATTGGTGAACTCCCGGATACGCGCCACCGCCTTGTTGAAGTGGAAGCGTTCCAGGCCGGTTCCCACCGCGTCGATGGTCTTGTGCATCTCGCGCAACACCGCCGTTACCGCGGCATCCTTGTGGGCCGGTTCTACCGCGCCGGCCGCGGCGATGCGACCGGCGGGGGTGCTCACCATGCGCCACAGCCGGTTGACATAGCGCCAGGCGCCGTCGATGCCGGCCTCGGTCCAATCGAGATCGCGCTCGGGCGGGCTGTCCGACAGCATGAACAGGCGCGCGGTATCGGCGCCGTAGCCGTCGATGATGCCGGCGGGATCGACCACGTTCTTCTTGGACTTGCTCATCTTCTCCGAGCGGCCGCCGGTCACCGGCGCGCCGGTGTCCACATGGACCAGGGTGCCGTCCGGTCCGGCGGTCACCTCGGTGGGAAACAGCCACTGGCCCTCGGCGGATTTGTAGGTCTCGTGGCAGATCATGCCCTGGGTCAGCAGGCCGGCGAACGGCTCCTTGACGCCGAGATAGCCGCAATCCTTCAGCGCCCGGGTGAAGAAGCGCGAATAGAGCAGATGCAGCACCGCATGTTCGATGCCGCCGATATACTGGTCCACCGACATCCAGTAATCGGCCGCCTCCCGGTCGAAGGCCACATCGGCGTGATCGGGCGAGGTGCCCCGGGCCGGCGAGGTAAACCGGGCGAAATACCACGACGATTCGAAGAAGGTGTCGAAGGTATCGGTCTCGCGCCGGGCCTTGCCGCCGCAGGTGGGGCAGGCCACATGCTTCCAGGTGGGATGATGGTCGAGCGGGTTGCCCGGTTGGTCGAAGGTGACATCCTCGGGCAGGCGGACCGGCAATTGGTCCGCCGGCACCGGCACCACCCCGCAGCTGTCGCAGTGGATGATCGGGATCGGACAGCCCCAATAGCGCTGGCGCGATACGCCCCAATCGCGCAGGCGGTAATTGACGGTCCGGTTGCCCCGGCCCATCTCCTCGATGCGGCGGATGGCCTCGGCCTTGGCGGCATCCACCGCCAGTCCGTCGAGAAAGCGGGAATTGATGGCGATGCCGTCGCCGGTATAGGCCTCGCCCTTGGCGATGGCGGCGGCCACCGCCTCCCGGTCCGCGGCCGGCTCGACCACCTGGGTATGGCCGAGACCGTATTTGTTGGCGAAATCGAGATCGCGCTGATCATGGGCGGGGCAGCCGAAAATGGCGCCGGAGCCGTAATCCATCAGCACGAAATTGGCGACATAGACCGGCAGCGTCCAACTGGGATCGAAGGGGTGAACGGCGCGCAGTCCGGTGTCGATGCCCTTCTTCTCGGCGGTTTCCATGGCCGCTTCCGAGGTGCCCATGCGGTTGCATTCAGCAATGAACCCGGCCAGGGCGGTGTTCTCGCCCTTGGCCAGATCGGCGGCCAGCGGATGATTGGCGGCGATGGCGATGAACTTGGCGCCGAACAGGGTATCGGGCCGGGTGGTGAAGACCTCCAGCCGTTCGGCGGTGCCCAAGAGCGGATCGGCAACCAGATCGAACATCAGCCGGGCGCCGTCGGAGCGTCCGATCCAGTTCTCCTGCATCAGGCGAACCCGTTCGGGCCAACGCTCCAGCGTCGCCAGACTGTCGAGCAGATCCTGGGCATAGGCGGTGATCTTGAGAAACCACTGCGACAACAGCCGCTTTTCCACCAGGGCGCCGGATCGCCAGCCGCGCCCGTCGATCACCTGTTCGTTGGCCAGCACCGTGTTTTCGACCGGGTCCCAATTGACCCAGGATTCCTTGCGATAGACCAGACCGGCCTTGAGGAAATCCAGGAACATTCTTTGTTCGTGACGATAATATTCCGGTTCGCAGGTCGCCAATTCACGGCGCCAATCATAGGACAGCCCCATGGATTTGAGCTGCTCGCGCATGGCGGCGATATTTTCCCGCGTCCATTTGGCCGGGTGGACCTTGTTCTGAATGGCGGCGTTCTCGGCCGGCAGGCCGAAGGCGTCCCAGCCCATGGGATGCAGCACGTTGAAGCCCTTGGCGCGCTTGTAGCGGGCGACCACATCGCCCAGGGTATAGTTGCGCACATGGCCCATATGGATGCGCCCCGACGGATAGGGGAACATTTCGAGGACGTAATATTTTGGCTTGCTGCGGTCCTCGCGGGCCTCGAAGCAGCCGCGTTCGTCCCAGACGCGCTGCCACTTGGCCTCGGTTTCCTTGACATTATAACGCTCGTCGGCCAGCGACATGGGGTCGTCCGTCTTGCAGGGGGGAAAAGCAGGATGGGGAGGGCTACTCGGTGGTGACGACCCGCAACTGGCGCGCCCGCGTCAGGATCGAGTTCTCCAGGTCGACAGCCATGCGGGGATCGACCTTGACATCGGTCCAGCCGCCGTTGGCATCGCGGATCTGCTTGAACAGCGAGACTCTGACGCCATCGGCCCGCAAGGTGCGGTCAAGGATGAAGACATTGACCTTGTAACGCTCGTTGGGGGTCTCGGGCAGCTGGTACCAATCGGTGATGATGGTGCCGCCGAACGCATCCGCGGTGGTGATCGGCATGAACGAGATGGTGTCGAGCGAGGCGCGCCACAGATAGGCGTTGACGCCGATGCCGCCGCCGCCGGCGGCTCCCTCGGGCTTGCTTTTGCCGAACAGGCCTTCCGGCCCGAAGATGGTCTCGCGCTTCTCATTATCCATGCGCGGAGCGCTCTGACCCTTTTCATATTCCGGGTAGACGGCTTTGGTCTGACCGCAGGCCGACAGCGCCAAGGCGGCGCCCAGAAAGGCCAGAACGATGGCGACGCCCGTAAAGTTCTTCCTCATCATGTCACTTCTTCATCCCGCCGTACCCGGTATACGGCTTGTTGGCAGCGGATTGCCCCTAGGGAATCGACCGAACCGACTCCGCCGGGCGAGAATGCAACGAGACGCCCCCCGGCGGCAAGCCTGTTCGCGCGGGGGCCTCTTGCCCAGAGACGGATTCAGCGTCTCGGGCGAATCGCGCTCTCGCGTCCGAAATGCTTGGCCAGCCGGGTTACCGCCTCGTCGATGGCGGCTTCGGTCTTGGCGAAGCAGAAGCGGGCGAAATGGGTGACGTCCTTGCCCTGGTAGAAGGCGCTGACCGGAATGGCGGCGACGCCGGCGGCTTCGGTGATGTGGCGGCAGAACGCCTCGTCGCCGCCATCGAAGCCCAGCGGGCGGAAATCGGCGGAGATGAAATAGCTGCCGCCGGTGTCCAGCACCTGGAAGCCGACGCGGTCCAGTCCGGCGGCCAGCCGGTCGCGCCGCGCCTGCAGCATGGCGGTCAGGCCGCTGTAATAGGCGTCCTCCTTGCCCAGGCCATGGGCCACCGCCGCCTGGAGATTGGGCGGGGTGGTGAAAGTCAGGTATTGATGCGCCTTGGCCACTGGCTGCAGCAGTGGCGGCGCGGCGATCACCCACCCCACCTTCCAGCCGGTCAGCGAGAAGATCTTGCCGGCCGAGCCGATCTTGAGGCAACGCTCCCGCATGCCGGGCAGGGTTATCAGCGGAATATGGCGGCGCCGGTCGTAGACCAGATGCTCGTAGACCTCGTCGCACACCGCGACGGCATCGAACCGCTCCAGCAGGCCGGCGAGGAAGGCCAGTTCGTCGGCATCCCACACCTTGCCGGCGGGATTGGTGGGCGAGTTGAGCACGATCAGCTTGGTGCGTTCGGAAAAGGCCGCCGCCAGCGCCTCGCGGGGCAGGGTCCAATGGGGCGGCGCCACCCGCACCAGCCTGGGGATGCCACCGGCCCGGCGGATGATGGGGAGATAGGAATCGTAGAGCGGCTCGATCAGCACCACCTCGTCGCCCGGTTCGATCAGTCCGAACAGGCAGGCGGCCAGCGCCTCGGTGGCGCCCGAGGTCACCAACACCTCGGTCATGGGGTCGAGATCAAGGCCGTAGAACCGCTGGTCGTGGGTAGCGATGGCCCGGCGCAGTTCCGGGACCCCCATCATGGACGGGTATTGATGGGGGCCGGCCAGGGTCGCCTCGGCCGCCCTGGCGATCACGTCGGCCGGCTCCAGCCCCTCGGGGAAGCCCTGGCCCAGATTGATCGCGCCATGGGCCTGGGCGAGACGCGACATGGTCTCGAAAATGGTGGTGCCGAACGATGACAGGATGGAATTGGCCGGCTTCACCCTCGTCCTCCTACTCCGCGGCTTTCTTGGTCTTGGCGACGGGTTTCTTGGCGGCGGGCTTTTTCGCCGGGGCCTTCCGGGCGGCGCCCGCCTTGGCCGGTTTCTTGGCCGGTCCCTTGGCGGCCTTGGCCTTGATCAGTTCCAGGGCGCCCTCCAGGGTTACCGCGTCCAGCACCGTCCCCGAGGGCAGGGTGGCATGGATTCCGTTGCAGGACACATAGGGGCCGTACTTGCCCTCGTGCAGGGTGACCGGCTTGCCCTCGTTCTCGCCCAGGGTCCTGAGCGGGGCGGCGGCACCGCGCCCGCCCTTGGCCTGGGCCAGCAATTCCACGGCGCGGTTCATGCCGATGGTCAGCACGTCGTCGCCCTTGGCCAGCGACTTGTAGCCGCCGTCATACATCAGATAGGGGCCGAACTTGCCCACGCCGGCCTTGATCACCAGCTTGGTCTCGGGATGCAGCCCCACCTCGCGCGGCAGGGCTAGCAATTGGCAGGCCACATCCAGGGTGACATCGGCCGGTTCCAGCCCGCGGAACAGCGACACCCGCTTGGGCTTGGGCGCTTTGGGGAGCTTGGGCTTGGCGGGTTTCTTGCCCTTGGCCGGGGCCGGCGGTTCGGGAACCGGTTCCGCCTTCAAGGTGGTCTCGTCGCCCAGTTGGACATAGGTGCCGTAGGGGCCCTTGCGGAGCGTCACCGGCAGGCCGCTGACCGGGTCGTTGCCCAGCTCCTTGGGGCCCTCGCGGGTTTCCTCGTCGCCGGCGGCCTCGCCGCTGGTCAGCGGGCGGGTGAAGCGGCAGTCGGGGTAGACCGAGCAGCCGATGAAGGCGCCGAACTTGCCCAGCTTCAGCGACAGCCGGCCGGTATTGCAGGTGGGGCAGACGCGGGGGTCGTGGCCTGACCCGTCATCGGGAAAGAAGTGCGGCCCCAGCAGGGCGTCGAGGGCGTCCAGCACCTGGGTGACCCGCAGATCCTTGGTCTCGTCCACCGAGCCGGAGAAGGCGGCCCAGAATTGCTCCAGCACCGTCTTCCAGTCGATGCGGCCGCCGGAAATATCGTCCAGCTGATTTTCCAGTTCGGCGGTGAAATTGTACTCCACATAACGGCCGAAGAAACTTTCCAGGAAGGCGGTGACCAGCCGGCCGCGATCTTCCGGAATGAAGCGGCGGCTATCCAGCTTCACGTAATTGCGGTCCTGCAGCACGGTGAGGATCGAGGCATAGGTGGAGGGGCGGCCGATGCCCAATTCCTCCATGCGTTTGACCAGACTGGCTTCGGAGAAGCGCGGCGGCGGCTGGGTGAAATGCTGCTCCGCCTTGATGGAGCGCCGCGCCATGGGGTCGCGTTCGGCCACGTCGGGCAGCAGCTTCTCGGCATCCTCGTCGTCGGAATCGTCGCGGTCCTCGCGATAGACCTTCATGAAGCCGTCGAACACCACCAACGAGCCGGTGGCGCGGAAGGTGATCTGGCGGTCGGCGCTGGAGATATCCACCGCCACCTGATCCAGTTCGGCCGAGGCCATCTGGCTGGCGATGGTACGCTTCCAGATCAACTCGTAGAGCCGCAACTGGTCCTTATCCAGATAGCGGGCCACATCCTCGGGCCGGCGGGCCAGATCGGTGGGGCGGATGGCCTCGTGGGCCTCCTGGGCATTCTTGGCCTTGGTCTTGTAGAGGCGGGGGGCCTCGGGGACGTAGGCGGCACCAAATTCCCGGCCGATGACCTCGCGGGCCGAGGCGATGGCTTCGGCCGCCATCTGGACGCCGTCGGTTCGCATATAGGTGATGAGGCCGACGGTCTCGCCGCCCATATCGACGCCTTCATACAGGCGCTGGGCCAGTTGCATGGTTCGCGCCGCGCCGAAATAGAGCTTGCGGCTGGCCTCCTGCTGAATGGTCGAGGTGGTGAAGGGCGGGAACGGATTGCGCTTGGCCCGCTTGCGCTCGACCTTGGCCACCGTATAGACCGCCGCCGCCGCCTTGGTCTCGGCGGCGCGGGCGGAATCCTGGCTGGGCAGATCGAACTTGTCGAGCTTCTTGCCGTCGAGATGGGTCAAGGCGGCGGCCAGCACCGGTCCCTTGGGGGTCTGGAACTCGGCGCCGATGGTCCAGTATTCCTGCGACTTGAACCGCTCGATCTCGGATTCGCGCTCGCAGATTAGCCGCAGCGCCACCGACTGGACCCGCCCGGCCGAGCGCGAGCCCGGCAGCTTGCGCCACAGCACCGGCGACAGGGTGAAGCCCACCAGATAATCCAGCGCCCGCCGCGCCAGATAGGCATCCACCAGTTCCTGATGGATGTCGCGGGGATGGCGCATGGCGTCGAGCACGGCGGATTTGGTGATCTCATGAAACACCACCCGCTTGACCTCGACCCCCTTCAGCGCCTTGCGGTCCTCCAGCACCTTCTTGACATGCCAGGAAATGGCCTCGCCCTCGCGATCCGGATCGGTGGCGAGGAACAGCTTCTCGGCCCCCTTGACGGCGTTGGCGATGTCCTTGATGTGGCGTTCGGACTTGGGATCGGTCTCCCAGTCCATGGCGAAGGCTTCCTCGGGCCGCACCGATCCGTCCTTGGCCGGCAGATCGCGGATATGGCCGAACGAGGCCAGCACGTGGAAATCGCTTCCCAGGTACTTGTTGATGGTCTTGGCCTTGGCCGGAGACTCGACGACGACGACTTTCATCCGCTTCCGATCACGCTCGTAGGGCAACGCGGTCAGCCAACCAGAAGTGCGACCTTGTTGCCGGGGTGGCGGTCCAGACGGCCGGCAAGTTCCAGTTCCAGCAGCACCCAGGACACCACGGAGGGTGACAATTGGCATTGGCGGATGATTTCGTCAACCATCACCGGCGCTGGCCCCAACAGTTCGAGGATCTGGGCGCGGGTGCGGGCATCCTCGATCGGGTCGGGAAGGCCGGCCGCCGTCCCCCGGTATTGCGCCGTTTCGCCCTCACCCAGCGGGTGCCGCAGCAGGTCGGACAGCACCGCCAGCACATCCTCGGCGGATTCGGTCAAGGTGGCGCCGTTGCGGATCAGGTCGTTGGGGCCGGCCGCCCGGGGGTCCATGGGCGATCCCGGCACCGCGAACACTTCGCGGCCCTGGTCGGCGGCGAAGCGTGCCGTGATCAGCGACCCCGAACGGGCATTGGCCTCGACCACCACCACTCCCAGGGACAGCCCCGAGATGATGCGGTTGCGGCGGGGGAAATAGCTGGCCTGGGGCGCTGTGCCCACCGGCATTTCCGAAATCACCGCGCCGGTCTGGATGATCTCGCGCCACAATCCGTCGTTTTCCGGGGGATAGATCACGTCGGCGCCGCCGGCCAGCACCGCCACGGTGCCCGAGGCCAGGGCGCCGTAATGGGCGGCGGTGTCGATGCCGCGCGCCATGCCGCTGGCCACCACCATGCCGGCCCGGCCCAGATCGGCGGCCAGCTTGCGGGCGAAATTGCGGCCGTTGAGCGAGGCGTTGCGGGCGCCTACCATGGCGACCATGGGCTTGGCGAGGAGGGAGGCATTGCCGATCACCGCCAGCAGCGGCGGCGCATCCTCGGTGGCGGCCAGCCAGCGCGGATAACCCGGCTCCAGGGTGGCGATCAGCCGCGCCCCGGCCCGCTCGGCGGCGGCCAGTTCGCGCTCGGCGGCGGCTTTCGAACCGATGGCGACGGCACGGCGCAACCCGCCGCGCTTGGCCAGATCGGGCAGGGCGTCCAGGGCGGCGGCGGCGCTGCCGAACCGCTCCAGCAGGCGGTTGAAGGTGCGCGGCCCCACATTCTCGCTGCGGATCAACCGCAGCCAGTCCAGCCGTTCCGCCGTCGATAAGATCCGTCTTCCCTCGTCCATGGCGCGAGGATGGACAAGTGGATGCAATCGGTCAAGGGGCGCGACCGCTATCTCTCCCGGGTGGTGATCGCCTTGCGGGCCAGGATGCGGTCGCACAGCGCGGTGGTGTCCCAGGACGATTGCCTGCCCAGGGCCGGCTTGATCTCGGGCCAGGCTTTCCGGAAGGTCTCGCGTCCCAGATCGCGCAGGTGAACCAGAAAATCCCAGGCGGGCGCGTCCTTGGAATAGATCCCCAGCTCGGCCATGTCCTCGTCGGCATGGATACGGTGGAGATTGACCCGGGTGAAGGGGTGCTGACGGCCGATCGGCGCCGTCACCATGCCGGCATCGACCAGCCGGTTGATGGTCTCGATGGCGTTGACCTCGTGCACCAGCGAGGCGTTGAAGGTCACCTCGTTGAGGCGGTCCAGCATCTGGCGCGGCCCCGTCGGCGGGCCGTCGCGATGCAGCGGGTTGAGGGTCACCACCACCAGATCGTGGGCATCGGTCTCGCGCAGGCATTCGATCAGCGGTGTCAGCGGCGGGTTGCCCATATAGCCGCCATCCCAATAGGCGCGGCCGTCGATGGTGACGCTTTGAAAGCTGGTGGGCAGGCAGGAGGTGGCCTTGATCACGTCGGGCGAGACCGCGCCGTCGACGAACAATTGCCGTCGGCAATCGGCGATGTCGGTGGCGGCCACCGCCAGCATGGGGGTGCCGTCGAGGGGCAGGGCGAAGATGGCGGGAATCTCGGGCAGGACTTCGCGCAGCACGGTGTTGAGGGTGGCGCCGAGGCCGGTCTCGGCGGGTTGTCCCGAGGCGGCGGAGACATCGGCCCAACGGGCGGAGGCGCTGTCGTCGATATTCCAGTCCGAAGCCAGGCCGATGGCGGCGACGAAGGGATTGCCGCCCCAGAAGGCGGTGCGGGCGACGGTCTCCCACAATTCGCGGAGCTTGCCGCGCGCCGCCTCGGCCATGCGCCGCGTCCGGGCGGCGGCGGGACCCGGCAGCGCCGCGCCCTCGCGCAGGCCATAGGCCAGGGTGGTGGCGGTCAAGGCCCCCGACGACGATCCGCTGAGACCGACGATCTGGAGTTCGCCGCTGACGACCTCGTCCAGCAGGGCGTCGAGCACCCCCCAGGTGAAAGCGCCATGAACACCGCCCCCCTGCAGGGCCAGCGCGATTTTGTGCGTCTTACCCATTGCCTCGCCTCCCGATGCTGCCGGATCGTGAATTTTCCGAGCCTACTCCTGGTCCGAGGCATGAGCAACCTGAGAGCCTGTCCTATAAGTCGCACGGAGGTCGCGTTGTCACGGAAATGGGATGGCAGGCGCGGCCGCGCCGGCGATGCCGGCGGCATCGTCAGGCGACCGCAACGCACCAGACCGCCCGTTTCCGCACAACCCTTTCGGGCCGCGCGAAATTTCACAGCGGCGCAACCCCGAGGGGCTTATAAGACAGGCTCTGACTCGCCGCGCGCGACGCGGTATGCTGCGCCCCCATCGCCTGTCCGGGGAAGGACCAGATTCAAATGACCGATAAGAAGAGTGGCTTGCCCGAACGCCGCAGCTTTGCCACCGGAACCGTGATTTTCCGCGAGGGCGAGATCGGCCGCGAGGCCTATATGCTGCAACAGGGCACGGTGCGGATTTTCAAGACGGTGGCCGGCCAGCGGGTCACCATCGGCCGGGTCTGGCCGTTCCAGGTGTTCGGAGAATTGTCCATGATGGACGACGCGCCCCGCATGGCCGGCGCCCTGGCCGATGACGACGTGGTCTGCCTGGTGCTGGAAAAGGACACCATCCGCTCCATGATGGAACAGGCGCCGCCGGGTCTGACCACCCTGGTGCAGTCGCTGCTCACCACCATTCGGGCCATGGGCAAGGATCTCGCCGACGCCAAGGCGGCGCTGGCGGAGAACGGCATCGAAAGCTGAGAGGGTAAATCAACGGCTCTGAAACCTCTTGCGGCGGCATTAAAAAAACGTATGCTCGTTTAATGTCGTTGACTGCTTGAGGGGACCGACCGATGCCGGGTTTCACGTCCGCGCTGAACTTCGATCTGGGCGAGACCGCCGATATGCTGCGCGATTCGGTGGCGGATTTCGCCGCCGGCATCATCGCGCCGCGCGCCGCCGAGATCGACCGCAGCAACGCGTTTCCCAATGAATTGTGGCCCATGCTGGGCAAGATGGGGCTGCTGGGGATCACCGTCGAGGAGGAATACGGCGGCGCTGGCATGAGCTATCTCGAGCATGTGATCGCCATGGAGGAGATTTCCCGCGCTTCGGCCTCGGTCGGCCTGTCCTACGGCGCGCATTCCAATCTCTGCGTCAACCAGATCCGCCGCAACGGCACCGAGGCCCAGAAGCGTCGCTACCTGCCCAGGCTGATCTCCGGCGAGTTCATCGGCGCACTGGCCATGAGCGAGCCCAATGCCGGCTCCGACGTGGTCGGGATGAGGTTGCGGGCCGAGAAGAAGGGCGATCGCTACATCCTCAACGGTTCCAAGATGTGGATCACCAATGGTCCCGACGCCGATGTGATCGTGGTCTATGCCAAGACCGATATGAAGGCCGGCCCGCGCGGCATTACCGCCTTCCTGGTGGAGAAGACCTTCAAGGGCTTCTCGGTGGCTCAGAAGCTGGACAAGCTGGGCATGCGCGGGTCCAACACCGGCGAACTGGTGTTCCAGGACTGCGAGGTGCCGGAGGAGAACGTGCTCAACGCCGTCGGCAAGGGTGTCAACGTGCTGATGAGCGGGCTGGATTACGAGCGGGTGGTGCTGACCGGCGGGCCGCTCGGCATCATGGCCGCCTGTATGGATATCGTGGTGCCCTATGTCCACCAGCGCGAGCAGTTCGGCCAGCCCATCGGCCTGTTCCAGCTGATGCAGGGCAAGCTGGCCGACATGTACACCACCTTCAACGCCTGTCGCGCCTATACCTATGCGGTGGCCAAGGCCTGCAATCGGGGCGAGACCAACCGCAAGGACGCCGCCGGGGTGATCCTCTACGCCGCCGAGAAGGCGACCTGGATGGCGCTGGAGGCGATCCAGACCCTGGGCGGCAACGGCTATATCAACGAGAACGCCACCGGCCGGCTGCTGCGCGACGCCAAGCTCTACGAGATCGGCGCCGGTACCAGCGAGATTCGCCGCATGCTGATCGGCCGCGAGCTGTTCGACGAGACCAAGTAAGCAGCCAGATGGAAACGTCCGCCGCCTGAGGGACAGATGAATTGACGAGCCGACCGGCTCGGAGTTGCGGGCGAAGCCCGGCGCGGCTCGTGCCGCGAGAGGCAAGCGTCCCGGAGGGACGCGCCCGCCGCCTGAGGGACAGATGAATTGACGAGCCGACGGGCTCGGAGTTGCGGGCGAAGCCCGGCGCGGCTCGTGCCGCGAGAGGCAAGCGTCCCGGAGGGACGCGCCCGCCGCCTGAGGGACAGAAACAATGACCGTGATCAAATCCTCCATCACTCCGCGCTCGGACGAGTTCAAGGCCAATGCCGAGGCCATGGCGGCCACCGTCGCCGACCTGAGACGGGTGGTCGCCGCGGTCAAGCTGGGCGGCGGCCCCGCCATGCGCGAGCGTCATCTGGCCCGCGGCAAGCTGCTGCCGCGCGAGCGTATCCGCCGGCTGCTGGATGTGGGGTCGCCCTTCCTGGAATTCTCGCAGCTGGCGGCCTGGGACATGTATTCCAAGGACGTGATGGGGGCCGGCATCATCACCGGCATCGGCTCGATCCAGGGCCAGGAATGCATGATCATCGCCAATGACGGCACGGTGAAGGGCGGCAGCTACTACCCCCTGACGGTCAAGAAGCATCTGCGCGCCCAGGACATCGCCCGGGAGAACAACCTGCCCTGCGTCTATCTGGTGGAATCGGGCGGCGCCAATCTGCCCAACCAGGACGAGGTCTTTCCCGACCGCGACCATTTCGGCCGCATCTTCTACAACCAGGCCCAGATGTCGGCCCTGGGCATTCCGCAAATCTCGGTGGTGCACGGCTCGTGCACCGCCGGCGGCGCCTATATCCCGGCGATGAGCGACGAAAGCGTCATCGTCCGTAATCAGGGCACCATCTTTCTGGCCGGGCCGCCGCTGGTCAAGGCCGCCACCGGCGAGGTGGTCAGCGCCGAGGAATTGGGCGGCGCCGATGTCCATTGCCGGGTCTCGGGAGTCACCGACCATTACGCCCAGGATGACGGCCACGCCTTGGCCATCGCCCGGCGTATCGTCGGCAATCTCAACCGGGTCAAGCCGGTCGGTCTGGACATCGCCAAGCCGGAGGAGCCGCTCTACGACCCGCGCGAGATCTACGGCATCATTCCCGCCGACCGCCGCAAGCCCTATGACGTGCGCGAGATCATCGCCCGTCTGGTGGACGGCTCCCGGCTGGACGAGTTCAAGCAGAGCTACGGCACCACCCTGGTCTGCGGTTTTGCCCGGCTGTGGGGCTATCCGGTCGGCATCGTCGCCAATAACGGCATCCTGTTCTCGGAATCGGCCCAGAAGGGCGCCCATTTCGTCGAATTGTGCAGCCAGCGCGGTATTCCGCTGATCTTCCTGCAAAACATCACCGGCTTCATGGTCGGCAAGAAGTACGAGGCCGGCGGCATCGCCAAGGACGGCGCCAAGATGGTCACCGCCGTGGCCTGCGCCAAGGTGCCGCGCTTCACCGTGATCATCGGCGGCAGTTTCGGGGCCGGCAATTACGGCATGTGCGGCCGCGCCTACCAGCCGCGCATGCTGTTCATGTGGCCCAATGGCCGGGTCTCGGTGATGGGCGGCGATCAGGCGGCCAATGTCATGGCCCAGATCAAGCGCGACGCCCTGGAGGCCAAGGGCCAGAGTTGGCCGGTGGCGGAGGAGGAGGCGTTCAAGGCCCCGATCCGCGACCAGTACGAGACCCAGGGCCATCCCTATTATGCCGGCGCCCGGCTGTGGGACGACGGTCTGGTCGATCCCGCCGAGACCCGCATGGTGCTGGCACTGGGCCTGTCGGCCGCCTTCAACGCTCCCATGGAACAAACGCGCTTCGGCGTGTTCAGAATGTAGGAGGGGAGGATGGGATATCGTCCACGTCGCGTGTGCTGCCTCCGGTGGAATTCACCACAGAGGCACAGAGACATAGAGAAAACACAGAGGAACAAAATCTCTCTCTTTTTCTCTGTGCCACCTCTGTGCCTCTGTGTCTCTGTGGTTGATCCCCTGTTTCCGTATCCTCAATCGGCTCCGGGGAGGGCTCAGTGAGCGCACTCCTGATCACCACCGCCGACGGGGTGCGGACCATCACCCTCAACTGCCCCGACCGCCACAACGCCTTCGACGACGGGCTGATCGCCCAACTGACCGAGGCCTTCGCCGCGCCCGGCGACTGCCGCGCCGTGGTGCTGCAAAGCACCGGAAAGAGCTTTTCCGCCGGGGGCGATCTCGCCTGGATGAAGCGCATGGCCGGCAATGACCCGGCCGCCAATCTGGCCGATGCCAAGGCGTTGTCCGGGGTGATGGAGGCGGTCGACACCTGTCCGCGGCCGGTGATCGGCGTGGTCCAGGGGCCGGCTTATGGCGGCGGCGTCGGCCTGGTGGCGTGCTGCGATCTGGTGGTGGCGGCCGAGACCGCCAGCTTCTGCCTGTCCGAGGTCAAGCTGGGCCTGATCCCGGCGGCCATCAGCCCCTTCGTGGTCCGCGCCATGGGCGGGCGGGCGGCCCGGCGCTATTGCCTCACCGCCGAGGTCTTCACCGCCGCGACGGCGCTGGCCTGCGGCCTGGTGCACGAGGTGGTGCCGGCGGACAAGCTGGGCGAGGTTCGCGATCTTTGGCTGGCCCGGCTGCTGGGCAACGCCCCCGGGGCCATGGCGGCGACCAAGCGCCTGATCCGCCGGGTCGGCGACGATCCGCTGGACGAGAGCCTGCGCGACTGGACCGCCGCCCAGATCGCCGAGATCCGCGCCGGCGACGAGGGCAAGGAGGGGGTTGCCGCCTTCCTGGACAAGCGCAAACCCCGCTGGGTGGAGGGATAGCCCCGATGTTCGACAAGATCCTGATCGCCAACCGGGGCGAAATCGCCTGCCGCGTCATGCGCACCGCCCGGCGTCTCGGCATCCGCAGCGTGGCGGTCTATTCCGAGGCCGACGCCGGTGCCATGCACGTGGCCATGGCCGACGAGGCTTTCCTGATCGGTCCGGCCCCGGCGGCGGAGAGCTATCTGCGCTCCGAGGCCATCCTGGACGCCGTCGCCCGGTCGGGGGCGCAGGCGGTGCATCCCGGTTATGGTTTCCTGTCGGAAAATGCCGGTTTCGCCGAGGCCTGCATCGGGGCCGGCGTCACCTTCATCGGTCCGCCGGTGGCGGCCATTCGCGCCATGGGGTCCAAGTCCGAGTCCAAGCGGCTGATGGACGCCGCCGGGGTGCCGCTGGTGCCCGGCTATCACGGCGCCGGGCAATCCCTCGGGCAATTGACCGCCGAGGCGGCCCGGATCGGCTATCCGGTGCTGGTCAAGGCCTCGGCCGGCGGCGGCGGCAAGGGCATGCGGGTGGTCGACGGGGAGGCCGGGTTGGCCGATGCCGTCGCCTCGGCCCGGCGGGAGGCCAAGGCGGCGTTCGGCGACGATTCGCTGCTGCTGGAAAGTTATCTGGCCCAGCCGCGCCATGTGGAAATCCAGATTTTCGCCGATAGCCAGGGCAACGCGGTCTATCTGTTCGAGCGCGACTGCTCCATCCAGCGCCGCCACCAGAAGGTGATGGAGGAGGCCCCGGCTCCGGCCCTGTCCGACCATGTGCGCCGCGCCATGGGCGAGGCGGCGGTGGCCGCCGCCCAGGCGGTCGGTTATGTCGGGGCCGGCACGGTGGAATTCCTCTATCAGGACGGCCGCTTCTTCTTCATCGAGATGAATACCA
>Ga0316224_1002381_pt1 | contig 17596 bp, 17 predicted proteins | sample TBH18013metaG_FD_206254 | JGI IMG/M metagenome (GOLD analysis project Ga0316224, IMG submission 206254) | Freshwater microbial communities from Trout Bog Lake, Wisconsin, USA - TBH18013 | ecosystem: Environmental > Aquatic > Freshwater > Lake > Hypolimnion/Profundal zone | place: USA: Wisconsin... | reverse complement strand
CAAAATATTGATTGAAGCTATATCCGATTTCGGGATTAGCGCCAATGCTAAATCCGCCGGAGCCGCCACCTAGTCCAATACTGCCACCAATAAAAATATTTTCTTGTTTAAAGCCACTGCTCTGTGGCGTATTGCCGTTGTACTGCTGTGAAAAAGAATACAAAACCGATAACAATAGTAAAGCACTACTAAGAATTATTTTTTTCATTTGATTAATTAAGAAGTGAAATTAAGTCATCCGTTAATATCGAAAATCTTTCCGGCATTTAAAATATTGTTAGGATCGAATACTTTTTTGATGGCTCTCATCAATTCCAGATTCTTTTCTTTAAAAACAATATTCATATAACCTTTCTGAATTAAACCAATACCATGTTCGCCGCTGATGGTTCCGCCCAATGAATATACCAAATCAAATAAAGCTCGTAATGCAGTATTCATTTTTTCATTACCAAAACTATTTTTTATTTCAGGATCATTAATGCGAATATGTAAGTTGCCATCACCCGCATGTCCGTAACAAACTGCATGAAAACCATATTGTTTGCCTAATTCTTTTACACCACGGATTAATTTTGGCAATTCTGCTCTGGGAACAACCGTATCTTCTTCAATTGTATAACCACTTGATTTAACTGCTTCAGCAACACGTCTTCTTAATTTCCAAAGCTCTGCTTTTTGTTGGGCATCATCCGCAAAAAACATTTCACCAGATTCAAATGTTGTTAAGAGCTCTGCAATGGCTTCCATATTACTCATTAAAACATCCATGTTATTTCCATCCACTTCAATAATTAAATGAGCGGCGATATCGTCATTAACTGGAACAGCAGTGCTGTCAACCATTTTACTAACAATCTTCAATGCATCTATTTCAATTAACTCCAAAGCACTAGGAATAAAACCTGAACGGAATATTGCGCTAACAGCTTCGCTTGCTTTTTCTAAAGAAGCAAATGGAGCCAGCATTAATAAATCGTATTTAGGAAATGGAATTAATTTAAGAACGATTTTCGTGACAATACCCAATGTACCCTCACTGCCGACCAGTAGTTGCGTAAGATTATAGCCAGTTGAATTTTTTAAAACATTGGCACCAGTCCAAATAATTTCTCCGGTTGGCAAAACAACTTCTAAATTTAAAACATAATCTTTAACTACACCATATTTTACTGCTTTCGGACCGCCACTATTCTCAGCAATATTTCCACCAATAAAACAAGAACCTCTACTGCTTGGATCGGGCGGATAAAACAACCCTTTTTCTTTCACTGCATTTTGTAAAACTTCAGTAATAACACCCGGTTCAACAGTTACTTGCAAATTGCGTTCATCAATTTCTAAAATTGCGTTCAATCTTTCTGTTGATAATAATACACCACCTAAATGAGGTAATGCGCCACCACTTAAACCTGTACCGGCACCACGCGGTGTTACCGGGATTAGATCTTCATTGCAAATTTTTATAATGGCCGCAATTTCTTCAGGCGTTCTGGGCTTTAACACGACTTCAGGTAAGTATATTAGTTTTTCAGTTTCATCATGACCATAATGATGGAGGCTTTCTTCATCGGCCAAAACAAAATCGGTTCCAACAATTTCTTTAAATTCTTCCAACCTTTTAACACTAATCAAACCTTTTGTTTCTTTCACTTGCATTACTCAATTTTTGGTAAAAATAAAGCCTTGTGGTGAGATAGAATAGTGACTATCAAAATTTTAAATGCCTGCTATAGTTTTTTTATAAAAAGGGAATGGATACTTTGAATTATTTCAAAGAATTAACAAATAATGAAGAATATTTAAATCGGCAACGATTGCACTAAATATTTATTAATGTGTACAAATCACATGAAGTGTATTTTAGAATTTATTTAATCACTATGTTTGCAAACTAACTAATGACCGTTAGCATATGATACTTTCCACTATCTCATTTCCTGCCGAAAAACTAAAAGCCTTGGGCTTATCTGAAAAACTCGAATTACACTATCAATTAAGTGCAACAGAATTAACCGATCAAACGTTATTAAAAGGACAGGGTGTATTAAATGATACAGGAGCACTTTGTATCAATACAGGTGAATTTACCGGGCGCAGTCCGAAAGATAAGTTCATTGTAAGAGATGCTATGACGGAGCAAACAATTGATTGGGGCGGGTTCAATAATCCCATCGAAGAAAAATATTTTCTTCAGTTGAAAAACAAATTGATTCAACATTTAAACAGCAAAAAAGAGGTTTGGGTACGAGATGGCTATGCATGTGCAGATGGGGAACATCGTTTAAATATTCGAGTGATCAATGAAAATGCCTGGAGCAATTTGTTTGCATACAATATGTTCCTTCGTCCATCGGAAGAAGAATTAGACAACTTTGAACCCGATTGGCATATTATTCAGGCACCGGAGTTTAAAGCGGATGCTTCCGTGGATGGAACGCGTCAACATAATTTCGCAATTGTTTCTTTCACCCATAAAATGATCATCATTGGCGGAACGGGTTATACGGGTGAGATGAAAAAAGGGATCTTTACTATTTTAAATTATATCCTTCCGTATGAGCACCAAGTATTAAGCATGCATTGCAGTGCCAATATGGGAGAAGCCGGTGATGTGGCGATCTTTTTTGGATTAAGCGGAACAGGTAAAACAACGTTGAGCGCCGATCCGAACAGGAAATTAATTGGTGATGATGAACATGGATGGAATGATAACAGTGTATTTAATTTTGAAGGCGGTTGTTATGCAAAGACGATTGACTTATGTAAAGAAAAAGAACCGGAGATATTTAATGCCATCAGGCCCGGTGCATTGGTAGAGAATGTTGGATTTTTTGAAAACAGCAATCAAATCGATTTTTCGAATAAAAAAATCACCGAAAATACCCGTGTTAGTTATCCGTTAGACTTTATCAGTAATGCCTTAGAACCGAGTATCGGCGGACTTCCTAAAAATGTGTTTTTCCTGACCTGCGATGCATATGGAGTATTGCCGCCGATCAGTAAATTAAATGCAGGTCAGGCAATGTATCAATTCATATCGGGATACACCGCAAAAGTAGCAGGAACAGAAGCGGGAGTAAAAGAGCCGCAAGCAACATTCAGTGCTTGTTTTGGTGCGCCGTTTCTTCCCTTGCACCCGGGTTATTATGCAAAGATGTTAGGAGAGAAGATGAGAGCGCATAAAGTAAATGTTTGGATGGTAAATACCGGATGGAGCGGAGGGTGTTATGGAGTAGGCAACCGAATGAAATTAAACTATACTAGAGCCATGATTACTGCGGCATTGAATGGTGAACTGGATCATGTGCAATATGAACTGCATCCTGTGTTTGGAATGATGATGCCGAAGCTTTGTCCGGGTGTTCCGCAAAATATGTTACATCCAAGATATACCTGGGCTGATAGAACAGCCTATGATCAACAAGCCAAACAATTAGCACAACTATTTATCAAGAATTTTGAGAAATATGCTGCAGGTGTTGATGCAGAAATATTAGCTGCTGCACCCAAAATATAATTGCTTATAATTTCTTCCGAATACTCTTCGGAATGTTTGGGTCTCTTCGATTGCTCTGACAAATGAGGAACCCCGCTTTTTTAGCGGGGTTTTTATTTTTTAATGATGAAAATAAATTTCATTTTTTATTTTCAGTAAAACTATCATTAAAATGAGTAGCAGAAAAAATTTCAATACATCAAAAGTGCCTCGAATGACGGAAGTATTTCCTCAGGCTGTAATTACCGATAATTTTATTTTTATTTCCGGCACTACCGGGTTTGATCCTGTTACAGGTAAATTAAGTGAAAGTTTTGAAGATCAGGCTAGGCAAGCATTTGCAAATATTAAAATTATTTTGGAAGAACCCGGCAGCAATATGAGTAAAATAGTTAAAACAACGGTTTGGATGGTTACAGGAAATGACTTTAGTATTGTAAATAAAATTTATACTGAATTTTTTCCTGATAATGCACCTGCAAGAAGTACACCACAAGTAATGCCTTTTCCTGCCGGCATTTTAATATCGGTTGAATGTATTGCGCAGATATAAAATTATCAAAACAATCCGTATAACTGACCATCTACTTTACTGATAATCTCTCCGAAATGTTCTTCATTTTCGGCAAACTTATTTTTATCGCAATCAATAATTAATAAAGGACCTTCTTTATAAGCCTCAATCCATTTATTATAATATTCATTCAGCTTCTTTAAATAATCCAAACGAATATTTTCTTCGTACTCTCTGCCGCGCTTTTGTATTTGTGCCACTAAGGTTGGAACAGATGCTTTTAAATAGATAAGCATGTCCGGCGGTTGTACCATTGTTTTTAATGTTTGAAAGAATAAAAAATAATTTTCAAAATCACGTTTACTCATCAAACCCATATCATGTAAATTGGGAGCGAAGATGTGTGCATCTTCATAAATAGTTCTGTCCTGAATGACTGTTTCAGTACCATGTTGAATCTCTAATAATTGATTTAAACGGCTATTTAAAAAATATATCTGCAAATTAAAACTCCAACGAGGCATGTCCTCGTAAAAGTCCATCAGGTACGGGTTGTGGTCCACATCTTCAAATTGAGGAATCCATTTATAATGTTTACTCAACATTTCAGTTAATGTGGTTTTGCCGGCGCCGATATTGCCTGCAACAGCTACGTGCTTTGGTTTTTTGGGTTTTGCCATTTTCTATAGAGTAACAATGTTCAAGATAAGGAAAACAAGATACATAAACTTTTAAAAGCGATGCAACTTATCTTAATAATTCATGCCGATAGCATTTCTTACTTCAGTTAAAGTTGCTGTTGCACTTGTTCTTGCTTTTTCAGCTCCCTGATGAATGATTTTTTTTAATAATTGAGTATTGTTTTGAATGTCTGCTGCTTTCTCACGAATGGGTTTAATAAATTGCACCATGTCTTCCGCTAATTGTTTTTTTAGATCACCATAACGGATTGTACAGTTATTAAAATCATCTTCAAACTTTTTTACGGTAGATTCCGCACTGACTAAATTCAATAAAGTAAAAATGTTTTCGATGTATTCAGGTTTAATGCTGTTTTTTTCTGTTGGCCCGCTATCTGTTTTAGCTTTCATTATTTTTTTACGGATAAGATCATCATCATCTGCGAGATATAAAGTGTTCATTTGATTCTCACTTTTACTCATCTTTCCATTGCCATCTAAACTCATGATTTTCACTAACTCACTTCCAAAATTAAAAGCTTGCGGTGCAGGAAAAACATTGCCATAACGATAATTAAAACGTTCTGCAAAATTTCTTGCCATTTCTAAATGTTGCTCCTGATCCTTTCCTACAGGCACTTTTACTGCACGATGTATTAATATATCAGAAGCCATCAATACTGGATAGGTTAATAATCCCGCATTCACATTTTCAGGCTGTAATCTCACTTTCTCTTTAAAGGTTGTTGTTTTTTCCAACTCACCTTTATACGCTAACATATTCAAATACAAATACAATTCCGCAATTTCAGGAACATCGCTTTGTACATACAAAGCTACTTTATCAGGATCTAATCCGCAGGCAATATTTTCAGCGATCACTCTGTGTACACTACTCTGTAATTCTTTGGTATCAGGATGTGTGGTTAATGAATGCCAGTTGGCTACAAAAAAATAACAGTTATATTCATCCTGCATACGTACATAATTACGCATGGCTCCAAAATAATTACCAAGGTGTAAAAAACCTGTTGGTCTAATACCACTTAAAACAACCTCTTTTTTCATACATGGCGAAGATAAGTGTAGTGTGTATTGAGTGAGAAATATTTTTTTAAAATGATAAATTGATCAATATCATTAAGGCTTTACTGAATCATATACCACAACTTTGCTCCATAAATGTTTACAATTATCGATAAACATTACATGAATGGGATGATGCTGATATATTTCTTCCGCTTCTTTATTATTAAAAACAGCTAACCATGAAAAATGATAAGATGTTTCGATTACTTCTCTGTTGGTATCAGCGGGAACACCAATATGAAATTGCTGAATATTTGGTACCGTACTTAATAGTTGCAGGCCTTTTAACATGGCAGCCTGTGCTTCCTCATTTTCAGGTTGATGCAACCAAAAATAAACATGATGAATAAAATCAAATTTCATTTCCATTGTGTTCTGTTTAATTGTATTGATTCACTGTTTCCCTTGCGCTAATATATAGTGATTTCCGAACCAATATTTCCTGTTACGTTTTCTTTCTTAAGAATCGACAGCCTTATTTTAATATTTCTTAATTTTATAATCATATAAATTTAATTGCATGAAAATTATTTTATTGTGCTCTTTTTCCATAATGTACTTATTCAGCATTGCTCAGGTTTCCTCATCTGGCAATCTGGTAAATAATGAAGGTGCATCCCTCAAGTATTACGAGATGTACGATAATGCAGGAAATAAGATAAAGAATTCAGGAGAGGATGGAGTAAATGGTACTCCGATGCTGAGAGAAAATTGGGCCAGCGGTGTTTTAAAACTTAAAAATGGTAAAGAATTTATTGATACTTCGATGAATTTTTCTTTGTTTGAGAACAAACTGTTTTTTAGGAAAGAAAATAGGGTATTCATTGTATCGCTTCCGATAACTGAATTCGTACTTACTTATCATACAGATGGAAACAGGGAAGAGAAGTTTCATTTTAAAAATGGCTATCCTTCATACGATAAGAAAGATGCTTCCACTTTTTATGAAATAAAGTTTGCCGGTAAAGTATTGGAGTTATTAAAATGGGAACAAAAAAAAGTTCAGGAGAATTTCAGTTACGGTAGTGTAAGGGAATGGGAATTTAAATTGTTTCAGCAATGGTATATCTATGATTCAAGAACGGATCGGATGTATAGTATCGATCATACTTTTAAAACATTGAAAGCTGCTTCTGCTGCCTATGCTAATTCAATAGATGCATATCTGGCGGTACATCATAAAGTCAATCAGAACAGCGACAGTGAACTGATGGCATTGGTTGCTGAAATGGATAGTAAATTAGGCGAAGGCAATTAAAAAAATGTGGATGCTTTTGTACACTTATTTATACTCACTAAAAATCTTACGTAAGGTATCTGCAATCTCACCCAGTGTGCAATAATTTTCTACGGCTTCAATTACATGTGGCATTAAGTTATTACCATCTTTCGCGGCAACAGAAATATTTTGTAAACAATTTTTAACTTTACTAATATCTCTTTTACTTTTTAATTGGTTCAATTTATCTATTTGAATCTGTCTAATACTATCATCAATTTTAAATGATGGAATAGCATTTTCTTTATCAATCGAAAACTTATTTACGCCTACAATAATTTTTTCATTGCTTTCAATCTGCCGTTGATACTCATAAGCACTTTTGGCAATTTCATCTTGTATAAATCCTTGTTCAATCGCATTAACACTTCCTCCCATGATATCAATCTTTGCAATTAAGTCCAAAGCTTTTTGCTCAACTTCATTGGTTAATGTTTCAATATAATAACTTCCTGCCAGGGGATCAACAGTATCAACTACGCCACTTTCATTCGCCACAATTTGTTGTGTTCTCAATGCAATTCTTGCTGCTTCTTCTGTGGGTAAGTTCAATGCTTCATCATAACCATTAGTATGTAAACTTTGTGTACCTCCTAATACTGCTGCTAAAGTTTGGATAGTAACACGTGCAATATTATTTAGTGGTTGCTGTGCAGTTAAAGTGCTGCCTCCTGTTTGTGTATGAAATCTCAGCATCATGGCTTTTTCTTCAGTGGCACCTAATTCTTTCATCATCTTTGCCCACATTCTTCTAGCTGCTCTGAACTTGGCTACTTCTTCAAATAAATTATTATGTGCGTTGAAGAAAAAAGACAAACGCTTGCCAAATACATTAATATCCAAACCCTTATCCAGTGCAGCTTTCACATAAGCTTTGCCATTGCTTAAGGTAAAGGCAATTTCCTGAACCGCCGTGCTTCCCGCTTCACGAATATGATATCCGGAAATAGAAATAGTATTCCATTTGGGTAATTCTTTTGCACACCATTCAAAAATATCCGTGATGATACGCATAGAAGGTTTAGGCGGATAAATATAAGTTCCTCTTGCAGCATACTCTTTTAAAATATCATTTTGAATGGTACCTGTTATTTTTTTAAGATCAGCGCCTTGTTGTTTTGCTAATGCAACATAAAATGCCAATAAAATAAAACCGGTGGCATTGATGGTCATAGAAGTGGAAACATCTTCTAATTTTATCCCTGCAAATAAAGTTTGCATGTCTTCAATACTATCAATAGCAACACCTACTTTACCTACTTCACCTTCAGATAATATATGATCGCTGTCATAACCGATTTGTGTGGGCAAATCAAATGCAACACTTAATCCGCTTACACCTTGTGATAATAAATAATGATATCTTTTGTTGCTTTCCTCTGCAGTTGAAAAACCTGCGTACTGTCGCATCGTCCATAATTTTCCTCGATACATATCTGGCTGAATGCCTCTTGTAAATGGAAAATTTCCCGGTTGTTCATTTTCATTTGCAGGGATAGAAGAGGAATCGTAAAACGCTTTTATTTCTATACCACTATCTGTAAATATTTTTTTCATACGCAATATTTTTCCTGAGCATTTAAACAAAGAGGTAGAATTTTTTATAACAAGTTCTTTGCTTCATTGCTTAATAAGGCATTCACCTGATCATTTAAATTTTGCGAACCGTTTAAAAAATCTAAAATGGCTTTATTTAAATCAAGTGCATTTGCTTCAATTGGTAATGCCGTTGCAATTTGATTAACCAATAGCATGTTTTGGTCTTTTAAATTCTTAACAGCAGTCCATACATCGGCACTTACATAAATTTGTTGCGTTATATTGTAATCAAATTCTTGTCGGATATTTTGTATAAGTATCATTTGCATTTCTCTTGCAGATATTTGCGCTGAACCTAATCTGGAAATTAAATTCGGTAAGGCAATTCTATCTACCAACAAAGTCAAACGTTCATAAGCCTGTAAACGCATTTGCCTGGTATTGTTGTCAATACTTTTTTCTTCGGTTTTGGAAAGCTTGCGGTTCCAGAAAAAGACATATCCTAAAAAAACTGCTATCAGTAAGGCAATGATGATACTTAAAGAGATGTTGATATTATCCATTCCTTTTGTTTTTACAAATATAAGTCCGCTGCAGTGAAAAAGAGGTTTTCCTCCAATCGTAAGAATAGATTGATATTCCTCGATAAAACTGTTTTATTTTTGTGTTCTAAATGTTGAAAGATGGAAACAATAACAACAGCTCCGGTTTCTTTTACAGCTTCGGCTATTGAAGAAATTAAAAGATTAATGAATGAAGGTGGGTTTGACACTAATTCAAAGTTGCGAGTAGGCGTGAAGGGTGGCGGTTGCAGTGGTATGACTTATGTGTTAGGATTTGATGCACAGCAATCTGATGATGAAGTATACGAATTTGAAGGAGTATCTTTTATCATGAATAAAAGCCATGGCTTGTATTTATATGGAATGCAAATTGATTGGCAAGATGGATTGAACAGCAGAGGCTTTACTTTCAATAATCCCAATGCAAGTAAAACTTGCGGTTGCGGAACTTCTTTTGCAGTATAACAATTCAAATTAAAACCATTATAAAAAAAGTCATCTCATAAAGATGACTTTTTTATATTTCAATATGAAAACGTATTGCAACAATATGCACAGGCCCACGATCTTTATTGTATGCGGGATGCATTGCAAATTGATAATCCGGTGAAACAAATAATTTCTTCCAAACATTCCATGAATAATACGCTTCAATGATTTGTTCATGGCCATAATTCAATCTGCCATCACCAATAATAAATCCGTAGCCACCATTTGCTAAATAGGTTCTGTGGTCGTTTGAAAGACCATTGTTTACATAAGCAATACCGGCAAAATCTTTTTTTCTTTTCCAAATACTTCCATCGAATTGAAATCCGGTGGCAAAACTTCTGTCGATTTCGGTAAAAGCAAAAGTCTCATTCTTGCCATCATTCCAACTGTAATTGATATAATGGTGTACTTTATTTAAATGATTGTCTACACTGATATAAAAACCGGTTTTCGTTCTGCCATAAGCCCTGGTACTGATTACGTCGGGTGCACTGAAAGATGTCAATCCATTTTTTATTGCTTCAGCATAATTACCCATATGCGCAATATTTTGATAAATACCTAAAGAGCCATCTATGTAAAACCTATCGTTGGTATAGATCAGTTTTTTCTTTTCAAATTCAATAATCATACCCATTGCCTTGTTCCATATGAATTGTAATTCCGGTCCGTTCGCTTCCATTGGAACAGTCGTTAATGCACCACGCAAATGAAAATCATGATAAATGTATTGAGCCACCATGCCCATTGTATAACCACGGGTATTTGCAGGATAATCCCATGAACCGCTACCCATTAATGCCCAGTTTAGAAACTGTACCCGAGGGTCATTGCATATTTCAGAGGCATCAAAAAAATCTGACAAAGAAAATTTTCCTAATGCAATTGAAAAATAATCTGCGTAAGTTGTTTCTCTGATTTGATTTTGATCATCTTCCACATTTTCTTTTCTCTGGGTTAGCGGCAATCGTTGTTCTATATATAAGCGGGCTATATATGGTTGAGGTTTCGGGTCTCCCACACGATAGATTTCGCCGTTAGAAAAACCTGCTAAACCAAGTGTTTGACTGAATCCGTAACCACCTGCAGCTTCAGGGTCAAATACAATGTATGTATTTTTAAAAGGTTTATAATTAATAAAGAAAGTACTCGTGAATGAAGGCTTAATAGGTTCATCAGGTAATAAGCTATTCGTTCCCTGATAAGGTGAATAAAATTTAAAGTGATATTGTGGTATGACGGTTGCCTGCCAATGAAAAGATAGATGCTTATCTGCAGGATGTATCGTATCCTGAGCGAAAAGCAGAATGGATAAAAAAGAAAAAGTAGCTGTAAACAATAATTTCATACGAATCGCAAAAATAGCTTTTGCAGAATAACCTGATCGTAATATTATTACAACAAGGTTGTATTTATGATTAATTAATTGTGAACAATGAAAGAGTCGCCATTCATTATTAGTATGGCGACTCATTTTTATTTGATAGAACTACTAAATCTTTTCATCAATCGGGCCACTGTGTTTGGTATCTACATTTCTATAAGCCCATGCAAAAATGAGTGGGAATATCCACAAGGAGAAGATCATTGCACATAAAATGCCACCAATCACTACTCTAGCCAATGGTCTTGAACTTTCAGATCCAATACCATGAGAGATTGCTGCCGGGAATAAACCAATGGCAGCCATCATCGCCGTCATCATTACAGGACGAATTCTTGAATTAACTCCTAATTTAATGGCACTGTATAATGAATTAGATTGACCTTTAATTTTATCAATGTTTTGTTTAAATACGGTAATCAACAAAACCCCATCTTGTATACAAATACCGAACAATGCAATAAAACCGATACCTGCAGAGATGCTGAAATTGGTGCCCGTTAAATGCAAAGCCACTAACCCTCCTACAATGGCGAAAGGTACATTTAAAAATACCAAGGCTGCATCTTTAAAGTTTCCAAACATGGTAAACAGTAATAAGAAAATCAATAATAAACTTATTGGAACCACTTGTGCCAATCTTTTTTCTGCTCTTTGTTGATTTTCAAAATCTCCTTGCCATGCCATGCTGTATCCTCTTTTTAAATTTACTTGTGCATTTACTTTTGCTTGCGCTTCGGCAATGGTGCTACCCATATCTCTTCCGCGAACAGAAAATTTTAATGCTGCATAACGTTGGTTATCATCTCTGAAAATTAAACAAGGACCTGTTTGCGGAGTAATCGTTGCAATTTCTTTGATAGGCACTTTAGAACCACTTTGTGAGGGTACCAATAAATTACCAATGTCTTCTGACGTTTTTCTGTATTCTTCCGGAAAGCGGATGCGGATATCAAATGTTTTAATGCCTTCATACAATGTTGAGGCCGGTAATCCGCCAATGGCCATGGCAACGACAGAATTCGCATCGGCTGTAGCTACACCGTATAAAGCCATCTTTTGTTGGTCTAAATTAATATCTAATTCAGGCTGGCCAATATTATGGATGATACCCAGATCTTCAATTCCTTTTACTGTTTTAAGTATATTAAAAACCTCATCTAATTTAGGTTCCATATAATTTAGTGAATCTCCATAAATTTTTACGCAAATAGACCCTTTTACACCTGATACGGCTTCCTCAACATTATCCATAATAGGTTGTGAGAAATTTAAATTAGCACCGGGAAGAACAGATAGCTTCTCATTCATCTGATCAATCAATTGTTCTTTGCTCATTTTAGGTTCCCAATCAGCTTCAGGATAAAGCATAATAGAAAATTCGTTATTATAAAATCCTGCTACATCTGTTCCATCGTCCGGTCTTCCCGTTTGTGAAACCACATATTTCACTTGTGGAAATTGCATTAAAATTTTTCTTGCTTGCGTAGAAATCTCAACCGATTTTTCTAAAGAAATGCTATAGGGTGTTTGAATGCGAAGCCAAATAGAGCCTTCATTTAATTCGGGCAAAAATTCTGAACCTAAATATTTAAATGAATACAATCCCAATATCATTATGATCAAAGCAATTGGTATGGCGATCTTTCTCGCTTTAAAAAATTTAGTGAATCCTTTTAACATAAATCCGGTAAGATGGTGTACTACCGGATTATGTTTTTCTTTTACATTTCTATTTAATAAGATACTAATAAGAACAGGAACCAATGTTAATGTGGTAATCAATGCACCCAATAAAGCAAATCCTAAAGTATAAGCAAGTGGAGAGAACATTTTACCTTCTACTTTCTGGAAAGCGAAAATGGGTAATAATCCGGTGATAATAATAATCTTAGCAAAGAAGATAGCTTTTCCTAAATGTGCACCATTATTCTTGATCATCCCTAATTTGGATATCTTATTAAAGCGATCCATTCCCATGTTCATCGCTTGATGATCCAGTACAACAAACATGCCTTCTACCATTACCACTGCTCCATCTATAATAATACCAAAATCGACTGCACCCAATGATAATAAGTTTGCCGACATGCCCATTAGGCTTAAGCATATAAATGCAAACAATAATGCCATTGGAATAATGATGGAAACAATTAATGTTGTTCTCCAATTAAACATAAAAATGGAGACAAGAATGGTTACCAATAAAATCCCTTCAATTAAATTATGTAATACGGTATGGGTTGCAAAATCAATTAAATCAGTTCTGTCGTAATAGCTAACTATTTTTGTATCTGTAGGTAATACACTGTTATTAAGTTTATTAATTTCTGCTTTAATAGCTTCAAGCACTTTAGTAGGGTTCTCACCTTTTCTCATTAAAATAATTGCTTCTACTACATCCGGTTCATCAGTGGTATTTCTTTTGCCGGAAGCATCTTTTAATCCATCTGCTCTGGCAACCCATCCCAATCTTGGTACATTGGATATTTCAACTTGTGCAACATCTTTTACCAAAACAGGGATGCCATTATTATAAGTGACAATGATATTTTTAATTTCATTGATATCATTCAATAATCCAATACCTCTCACTACATAAGCTTGGTTATTCTTTATGATTACATCACCACCAATATTGATATTGGTTTTTTGTACTGCTGTATAAACATCTAAAGGTGTAATATTTAAAGAAGTTAATTTGCCGGGATCAACTTTTATTTCATAGGTTTTTGTTTTACCACCAAAACTTACGATATCTCCTACACCGGGTACAGCTCTTAATTTTCTATCAATCACCCAATCCTGCATTGTCTTTAATTCGCGAACATCTCTTACACTACTTCTTAAAGTGTATCGGTAAATTTCTCCCGTAGGTCCGGTTGGTGGTTGTACCGAAGGTTGTAATCCGGCCGGTAAATTGGCATTCTGTAAAAGATTCATCACTTGCTGTCTGGCATCTTTATCTTTTACATCATCATCAAAAATTAATTTTACATACGATAAACCGAAAATAGAAGTTGATCTTAAACTGATTTTTTGTTGAACGGGGTTTAAGGCAATTTCAATAGGGATGGTAACAAATTTTTCTACTTCTTCGGCACTTCTTCCCGACCATTGTGTTATGATACTGATCTCTGTATTGGTAACATCAGGGAATGCTTCAATAGGCATATTTTTAAAAGTGAATATGCCAATGATAATCAGTGCTAATGAACAAAAAAGGATGAAGTATTTATTTTTGAGCGAAAAAGCGATTATATTTTTTAAAACCTTAATCATTGAACTGATTTATTAGGTTAAAGATTAATTGTTTAGAGCATCATATATTAATAAAGCTTGCGAACCAATAATGATATCACCAACTTTTACACCGCCATCCAGATAAGTTTTATCACCCATCATACTTAATACCTGAACAGGCGTGATATCAGCATTGCCTTTGCCATTGTATTTAAGCACATAATATTGGCTGTGATCGAATATGAGTGCTTTTGAAGGGATACAAATGGCTTCTTTATTTTCTTTGTTCACAACAGTTACACTTACAAACATTTGTGGCTTCAATGCATAATCTTCGTTAGATAAAATGATCCTTACTTTCATTACCTTATTGGTAGGATCTAATACATTTAATATTTTGTCCACTTTGCCTTTAAATATTCTGTCTGGATAGGAGAGCGTTGTAACATTTACCTGATCGCCTAAATGCACTTTACTGATATTTGATTCATAGACATTGGCTTGTATCCAAACATTTTTTAAATCTGAAATGGTAAAAATGTTATTGCCATTATCTGCACGAATAGCGGTATTGTTGGTAATGTTTTTTTGCACAATAAATCCGCTGATAGGTGCTTTAATAATATAATCACCATTGGTATTATCACCATTGATCTTTAAAATGCGTTTAACCATTTGCAATTGTGCAACAGCCTGATCATAATTTACCTGGGCATTGGTTACATCTAATTGAGAGGCTAGCCCACTGCTGAATAAATCTTTTGAAGCATCTAATTGTTTTTTTGTTGCAGTTACATTTGTTTCAGCAACTATTAAATTATTACTGTAAGTAGCCATTTCACCACTCTTTACTATTGCCAAAGTTTGACCTGCTGTTACATGATCGCCTAATTGCACTTTTACATCTTGAATATTACCACTTACTAAAGGGAAAATATTTACTTGATGATCCTGATCAAAATCAACACTGCCGGTTAAAGTAATGGCATTGACTAACTGGCATCTTTGAACTGTATCAATCTTAATTGTTTTAAGTAAAGAATCAGGAATGATGTATTTTCCTTTTTCTTCACTTTTATTATCCTTTACCGTACAACTTTCAAAAGTTGCCAGCCCTGCAAAAAATAATAAAATGAAAAGAGTATTTTTTTTATTCATTTGATTGCGCATATAATTAATGTATTAATTGTAAAAATTTGTGCCGGTATAAAAGTTAATGTCTTCAAAAGTTTGCACTCTGTTGTACTTTATTGAATTGATTTGAAGCGTATTTTGTTTGTAGGAATCATAAAAGTCTAAGAAATCCAATAAGCCAATATTTCTCTTTTCATAATTTATAAATACTTCATTCAATAATCTGTCAAAATCATGAGTGAATGTTGAATCAATATTTTGATACAGTTTATTATTATCATATGCTTTTTGTAAGGCTCTGTAGATTTGTTCTTCTAAAGTAGCTTCAGTACTCTTTTGGGTAGCAACATTGTAATCGATTAACGATTTGGCAGACTTAATGTTTCCCTGATTCCTGTTAAAGAAAGGAAGATCAATCGCAATGCCGGCGGAATTAAAATTCTGTGCATAACTGCCTTGTTTATCATAAGACAGGGAAGCCGTTAAATCAGGCACTGCCAACGCTTTTTGATAATCGTAATTTAATTTACTGATTGAAGTATTGGCTTTTGCAATCAATAGATCTGTTCTGTTTTTGTAAGCTGTATCAATCAGTGTTGTTAATGCATATTGTTGTGGACTTAATGCAGCTAATTTATTATCATTAGATAAAGGATAGATAAAAACATTTTTAATTTGCAATACCAATCTTAATTCACTTTCTGTATCATTGATTTGATTGATCAGATCATTATACTCACTTTGTAAACTGTATAATTGAGCTTTAATTCTAACCACTTCTTTTTCAGCAATGTAACCTTTGCCTTGTTGCTGATTGAATGCATTTACCACTTTTTGCAACGACTGAATTTCTTTATCATACACTTTTGCAGATTGTTGCAAATAGTAAATATTAAAAAAATCCGAACGTAAAGTATATTTCAATGTCCTGATCAAATCATAAAACTGATATTCGGCTAATTGCGCATTTGCTTCAGCAATTTTTATCTGTTTGTTTCTTTTGCCGGCTAATAAAATCAATTGTGAAACAGTTACAGAATTTTCACTGTTGGAGAAAAAGTTAGAATGCGGAAATTGAGAAGCAGGATCATTAATGGGAATAACAGGGCCTCTCCCAAAAGAAAAATTAGGATTCGGTAAAAGTTTCGCCTGAATGATCAATGCTTTTTGTGCATCTACATTGTATTTCTGTGCCAGCAATAAAAGATTGTTTTTCAAAAAAATATTTTCTGCACTATCCAAACTTAAATGCAGGGTATCCATTGTAATTGTTTTAGTTTGAGCAAAAACATTACAACTGAGTATAAGAATTATTGCTACTGATAGTATCCATCGCTTTAATGGTAGCATGGTATATGATTGTTTTTTAAAGGTTATAGGGATCAAAAGTAACTAATTAGCACTGTTGTCTAAGAAATTGCAAATGACAATTAATGTAAATTAAATACAGGATACCTTGGGTGGAGGGGGGTTAATTTCTTTGCAGAAAATAAAACTATAGGGTTCTTTAAGCGGAACTATAAAGGCTGAGGCTTCTTCAAAATATTTATTAATAGCTAATGATGAAGTTGACTGATATAATTTTAAAGACAAATGTTTTACAAATTGTGTTTTTGAGGAAGTGGATTCATTTTGATATTCCGGAAAACTGTCTTTATGGCCTAATAAAATCTCTGATACATATTCTGTGAAAGAATTCAGATAATTGAAGTCTCCAATAACTATATTATCTGATATCGGCTGAAAATCAATGCTGTCAACACTCAAATTAAGAATTTGAATGCTAATTAATATGATTAAAAATTTTGTAATGATATTTTTTATGGTTATCTGCATAATTCTGCGTTGCAAAAGTAAGTCGATTATATATTAAATTATATGTTAAAAACGATCGGCTCACGTCTGGTGACATAAAAAAAGTCTTGCATTTTTATGTGCAAGACTTTTTCGTTGAATTAAATATAGCAATTATTTCTTAATATCCACTTTTCCCAATGGTTTATTTCTCATGAAATCTACCAAGATTGGGGCAGCTACAAATATAGAAGAATAAGTGCCGGTAATTACACCTATCAACATGGCGAATGCAAACCCTTTGGTTACTTCTCCGCCCACAATAAATAAAATCAATAAAGTTAAGAATACCGTTAAAGAGGTCATGATGGTTCTGCTTAATGTAT
>Ga0316224_1002367_pt1 | contig 17686 bp, 17 predicted proteins | sample TBH18013metaG_FD_206254 | JGI IMG/M metagenome (GOLD analysis project Ga0316224, IMG submission 206254) | Freshwater microbial communities from Trout Bog Lake, Wisconsin, USA - TBH18013 | ecosystem: Environmental > Aquatic > Freshwater > Lake > Hypolimnion/Profundal zone | place: USA: Wisconsin... | reverse complement strand
GTCCGTACCTCTATTCTTACGTTTGCTCAAACTAAGAGCCTGGACGGCAAAATTAAGATCATCTTTCTGGATGAGTTTGATAACTTTACTGATGCAGGTCAAAGAGCTCTGCGTAACGTTATGGAGGAGTATGCTGGTAATACCCGTTTTATCCTCACTGGCAACTATCTACATCGTATTATCCAACCGATTCAGTCTCGATGCCAAGTTTTCACTGATTTTACTCCTCCTATTGGAGAATATGCTAAACGAATAAGTTTTATTCTCCGTCAAGAAAAAATACAAGTAGGCAAAGAACAGATAGAAAAAATTAAAGAGGTTATTCGTTATCACTACCCGGATTTACGAAGAATCATTAACTATATTCAACGCAGTGTTGTTGACGGTGTTTTAACTATTAACAGTACGATTAATAACGAGGGATTCGCACAAGAGATCTTGGATAAAACCGTGAACAAAGAAGATCTTACGTCTATACGTAAATTCGTAATAGAATCGGAACAAACCTTTGGAAATGATTACCCTAAGTTAATGAAAGACTTATTTAACGCAGTGTATAAGAGCTCTATACCAGAAGATAAAAAAAGACTTGCGCTATTACAAGTCTCTGAATATCTTTATCGAAGTGCTTTAGTAATGGATCAAGAGATTAACTTCTTTTCTTGTCTCATTGCTTTATCACAAGTGTAGTTTGTCTAGTTCTGGTATTAACCATTCTTTGGTCAAACGCAAATTTGCTTCAGTACCGAAATGACCGTCATTAGGTATACTTTTAACGTTGTTGTCTCTATACCAGTTATTACCGGCATACGGTATCCATTTTATTTTTTCTTTTAACCAAGAATACGGCTCAATGAATAGGTTTTCCATCGGCACAAACCATGACCAGAAAACACATGGAGTATTAAATGTTTCACACAAGTATTGCATTGTCATTACATCTTGCATTACTTTATAGTCTACCCATTTACTTAAACTCACCTGAGGTATCCATACTTCATCTACAGATGTATCTGTCCCAAGTAAGCTCTTAAAGTTACGATCATTGTTATAAGCATTCCATGTATAACAACCAATATCATTTATACTATGTTGATTGTCTAGAGAATTTTCGAAGCCGGGACGCTCATACGCTTTAAACCCTGTCACTATACGGGTGGGTTCTGAAAGTTGTATAACACAGAGGTCTACTTTGTTATTTTTAAGAGCGTAATGTAGTTTTTCTATATAATAAGCATTACCCGCGCCGGCACTACCAGCTCTTACAAGCTTATAGTTTTTCAGGGCTGCTAAATGATCAGCCCAGCTTTGACCGTACAAATCTGTGCAATGACTGTCGCCTACAGCTAACAGTACTTGATCAGACATGTTTATCCGCCGTGATGAGAATACTTCGAAGGCTTAATCTCGGTTGAAGGATCTTTTGGATCTCCACCTGGTAAATAAGCTTTTGGTCCTTTAGTATTAATACCTTCTTTTACAGCTTCCTTTTTGCACTGACATACATCCATACCGCAAATAGGGCAAACCTCTTCTGCAATTTGACCTGTAGTGTTGGTTACTGTTTTGCCACCAATTTTAAACTTATCACCTTTTTGAGTGTGAGCTAAATCACCGGTAAACTCGTTACCTTCATCTTCTACGCTTGCTGCAGCTTTTGGAAACATATGACTGTAATACGTTACTACCTCTGAAGCACCATCGCCATCATTCGTATAATAAAGTATATTGCCTGCAATAATTTCTGCTTTTCCTGCATCAACTTTACGAGTCGCCATAGCCCACTTTTCAATATTTGTAAATGCTAAGCTGAGCACTTCCTTTTCAGACATACCTGGTTTCGCACCAGCAAGAGCCATCTTTTCAAATTCGTAAAGATCTTCAGTTTGCATTTGAGGGTTACCAGCTAACTGATCTCCACCATCCATAGAACCGTTAGCACTTTGACCTTCTGCACCAACATCTTCATTGAGAATTTTAATATAAAGACTGTCTAAAGCATTTTCAGTTAACTGTAATGCTGATTCTTTCAGCTCTTTAGCTTTTGCTAAACCTTTTACTTTAGGTGGCAAATCATCATTGTATTTGTTAGAATGAGCAAGTTTTGTGTTTTTTTCAGCTAATTCGTAATCGCCCTTTTCAGCTTTAGTTTGCTTTTTCATTAGCTTTGTTTGAGCGTCGATATCTCTGCCCTTATTCATTTTATGTTTTTCAACTTCTTCTGGGCCTGTAACACGATCTTTTGTATCTTTTTGATCTTCAGGTACTGGTGGTAAGTTACCTTCAGTGTCGATGCTTTCTAAGCAATCAACAGGAATAGTAACTAAGTTGTGCCAATAACCTGGAGCAGATTCTTCGAAACAGTCAGCTAAATCAGCAGGTAAGTTACCCGCACCTTCTGCACTATAACGTGATGGAGCTGTATAGTTATGAAGTTTGCTAATTCTGATATTATTACCAGCTTTAACCATATCCATAATACGAGCTTTAACGTTTTCGCCTAAACTCTTAAAGCTATCCATGTTTTCATAACCGGATTTTAGTTTAACAACATCCCCGGCTAGGAAACCAGCGCCTTGAGTAAAGCGACCATAGGCCTCTTTGAATAAAGAGTGAAACTTACTGTTTTTCATATAATGATAATACTTACTCTTTCCCTAAGTAATTTGCAATGCCAACAATAAGTTTTACAGGTTTACAAAAAATTACAGCTGCAAATACCTATACTTATTCGGATTTACATTTAGATTTTGTCAATCCTATTACAAGCGATATAAGTGCAGATTATGACGCTGCAGCGATTAAAAATTCGATTAATGCTTTGTTCAACACGTTACCCGGTCAAAACTTATTAAATCCTACATACGGGTTAAACTTAGCTCAGTACTTGTTTCAACCTATTAGTGAAACAAATGGTAGACTTATAGGCAACGCTATACTTAACGGATTAACATTATATGAACCAAGAATAACTGTGCAAAACGTCAACATACAGATGAATACAGACGAGCAAACTTATTACATCTACTTAAATATAGTAATGCCCTACTTAAATAACACTACGTTAAATGTAGCTGGGGTTTTAGGTAAAACAGGCTACACACTTTTATAATATGTCTACAATATCAGGAGATGCTTCAGCTCTAAACATTCAACCAAACGAATACATCGCGTTTGATGCAACGAATCTTAGAGATTTCATGCGCACTCGCTTAACTCAAAGCGGTTTATTTACAGATCAGTATTTGGAAGGTTCTAACCTTAACGCTATTAATAACATTGTAGCTTACGCATTTCATACGTTCATGTTCTACCTAAACAAAACTTCTTCAGAAGCTATGTTTACCGACGCACAAATATATGAAAACATTAATCGTGTTGTAAAGATTATAAACTACGCACCTATAGGAGATCAAACCTCAACTGCTGTGTTTACATGTTCAGCTACTGCAGATTTAGGTATTGGTTCTTATACTATTCCACGCTATACATTTTTAAGAGTTAATAACTCACCTTACGCTTTTAACCAAGATGTAACGTTTACCAAGACTCTTTCTACTGCTCAGTACTTAGATAGTGTTGGTAACCAAGTACTCTTATATCAAGGTAAATGGACAGAGTATCCATTATATACAGCTCAAGGCAACACAAATGAAATCGTGTACGTTGCTCCAGGCAGCGCGGTTAGTGTAGATCACTTTAATATTAACGTTTACGTTAATGCTGCTGCAACAGGCAAATGGTCTCAATGGACACAAACAGAATCTTTATATTTACAAAACGCTACGGATACCACATTTGAGGCAAGACTCAATGAAAGTCAAAACTACGAGCTAAAGTTTGGTGATGGTATTAACGGTGCACAGCTACAACCAGGAGACCAGGTTGCTGTTTATTATATGCAATCTCTTGGTACAGCAGGCCAGATTAATGCAGGAGACTTAGACGGCTTGACTGCAGTTATCTATAGTACTGCACAATGGAACAAAATACAGCAAGATGTATTTAGCACTGATTTACAGTACTTAGATGATAGTAATATAACAGATTTATACTTTGATAATGCTAACCCTTCAACAGTGTTTACATATGCTGAAGACGCAAATAGTATTCGTAATAATGCTCCAGCTGCTTATAAGTCTCAGTATCGTTTAGTAACAGCAAACGATTATAAAAACTTTGTTACAAGCACGTTTAACAATATTGTACAAGATGTTAATGTATATAGCAATAACGATTATATTAATAATCATATACAATATCTTTACAATATAGGTTTAACTAACCCAAATCAAGATAATAGAGTGTTGTACAATCAAGTAGCGTTTTCTACATCTTGTAACTTTAATAACATTTATATCTATGTGTTACCAAGAGCTACGCAGAACAATACAAACGGTAACTTAAACTATTTAACACCAACACAAAAGTCTCTTATAACAAACACTGCCGCTAGCAAGAAGACAATGACATCGGACATTATAATAATGGACCCTGTGTACAAAGCAGCAGCTATTGGTTATAGTAGTAACTCTAGCGGAGAAGATATTACCGCTATTACCACTCAGTCAGTATTAAATGTAACTCTAGAGCAGACAGCTAAGATCTCGACTCAGCTTATACAAAATAAGATAGCAGGTATTATACAAGCCTTCTTTGATCCTACTAAACTAACATTAGGTTATAATATTGATCTGATTAACCTTACAGCTCAAATCGAAAACATACCTGGGGTAAATACAGTCTACACTCAACGTTTGGATACCGGAGAAGTTGTACAAGGTGTTTCATTAGTGTTATGGAATCCTTCATATCCGAACAATGATGTGTCTATAGCTGCTAAAAACTATCAACTGCAAAACTTCCAGGCGCTATACTTTAACAATATTAATAACGTATCAAGTAGCATTATCGTAACCACAGCTGTATCGCAAGATACTTCGGTAATCAATGTTTAACCTGTAAATAATCTATATGGCCGACGCAGACGTAAAAATTTCACAACTACCTTCTATACCAAATGTTGGGTATCTTCAAGGTACAGACATATTGCCTATAGTAGGTTATCAAGGCGCACAAGGCATAACTCAAGGCATAACGCTTTCGCAGTTAACTAGTTACATTACTACTTTAATACCAGCAGGTCCTGCCGGTCCTCAAGGGCCACAAGGTTATTCTGGTACCACAGTCGGTGGTGGTACAACTGGTGCATATTTTCAAACATTTTACACTTATTCTAACTCTGTAGTATCAACACCTACAGGTTGGAGTACAACATCAGGTTATGGTGGTCCAAACTCGGGCGGTCCTTGGTACCCAGCTTATCCTACACCAACTCAAAACCCTGGCCAAGAAATAGTATGGTCAACTACAGGACTAGTAGAATCAGATGGTAGCGGGTTAGTTGGTGGTACAGGCTGGTCAACACCTGTTAGAGTTTCAAAAGGTCAAATTAACTTTTATCAATCGTCTCAACCTTCAGCTCCGCCTGCACAGGCTGGTGACGTTTGGTTTAATACTGCTAATAACAACCAAGCATTTGTATTTGACGGCACTAACTGGAATAACTTAAGCACACCATTCCCATATGTGGGTTATTCAGGATTCATTAACGCTCTTATTGCTCCAGGTTATTCCGGCGCGTTTACGTTAGTAGCAGATAAGTTTCAAATAGTACAACCAGGTTATTCTGGTGCTGGTGGTACTGGTTTTTCTCCGTTTAATGTTCAACCAAACGGAGATGTGTATATAGCAGATGCTATTATACAAACAGTCAACGCTGGTAATATTACTACAGGTACAATCGATGTACCTATACAAATAAACACAGCTAACTTAGTTGCCGGTACTATATCAAATAACTTTCAAGTATATAATCCGTACGTACCTGCTAATACAATGCCTTGCGTTGGTTGGGCACGTCAAGAAAATCTTTCACCTCAAATCATTACAGGTGGTCCTAACGTAACAGATGGCACCCCGGTACCTATGTGTACATTCTACGGCTGGAATGCAGGTGCTGGTGGATATGTACAGAACCGGTTCGGTTTAGGTTCAATGATATTCACATATAATATTGCAACCGACGTTTCCAGTGAATATAATAATGGTATTAAGTTTAACGTAGTATATCAAATAAATGGCGGTTCCTGGGTACAATGTCAAGCACCTCAAGCTTCTTTACCTAATATAAATAACTTTCCGCTATCCTTGTATCAAAGCGGTAGTGTAAACATTACCGGTCTTAACGGTACTGAAACTATTGTTTTTGGTTATCAACCAGCTGCGATTAACGCGAATGTATCTTATATTAATTACGCTTGCTTAACAGTACTGTGTTATAATATATAATGCATGGCAACGAACTATATCACAACCGAAGGTAGTGACTTTGTCACAACAGAAGCCAGCGATTTTCTAGTAACAGAAGATTCTGGTACAGTACCAACCGGTCCAGTACCTGTAGTACAGTCAGTAACCCCTATAAACGGTCCACAGACTGGTGGTACTAATATAGTAATACTTGGTCAGTACTTTGCAGGAGCTACAAGCATAACTATAGGTGGTAATGCAGTAACTAACGTTACTATAGTAAGCACTAGTTCTCCGCAGCAGATTATCTGTACCACACCAGCTGGTACAGTAGGATCTCAGCCAATAGTAGTTACTAATACGTACGGTAGTAGTAATGCAAATGTAACTTTTACATACCTCGCAGTTTCTAACTGCTTACCTATTGGTAACTTTATTACAGGTTTTACTTTAAACCCAGTAAACAATACTAATACTAATATAACTAGTGGATACACTTACGCTACACCTATATTGCTATCAGTTAATACCGCTTTAGGTGTTTCACCAGCTAATATATTAAACGAGTTTTCATTATTTGCTGATTTTGGTAATGGTACTGAAATCGAAATAACTCAAGTTACAAGTAGTGCACTACTTACACAGCCAGTTGTTTATGATTGGCCTGGAGTGTATGAAGTTAAGCTAGTAGTGTTACCTAAGAACGGTTGTCCTGTAGGTACATATTCTAAAACATTTAGCGCTGTTAACTATATTGATGACAATCTTAACTGGGATTATAGTCGTTGGCCGGAACTTACAGAACAACATGTAAGTCTAGGGGCTGCATTTCACGGGTTTCAATCTTGCCCTCCAGGTTTACTTCTAAGCGCAATACCACTTACGTTTGACTTTAATGTATCTAATCAACTGAGTAGCGGTATAGTATTTGATTTATATTCAGAGAACTCTTTATCTCAACCATGGGAAACTGTAACACCTGATAACAAGTTTGCACAGTTAAGACCGCGTTGGAGGTTTACAGATTTAAATGGTAATGTTGTTACCTCTATAACCGCTACAAATGTAACACCTGTATATATTTTACCAGATGGTACTCGTACTAACTCAAATAATGGTACTCTAGTTGGTTATACTGGTACGGTAGACTTTTATTATACAGACGATATACCTTCTTTGGTGTATGATAACGGGTTTGTAGATCCAGTAGTATTACCTACCTTATGGGTTGTTTACAACACTACCAATATATCTAACTTACAAGACAGTAACGATGGTAATGCTCCTTCTTATTCTAATAGTAATGTAGCTTTATCTTCTTACTTCTATGTAAAGAACTTATCTGCAGATCACTTTGATATAACTGTTGATGGTTATACAATACCGTTACCTAATACAGTATGGCCTGATACAGATAGAACATTTATAATAACTGTTAATAGTGCTATACTTTCTTCTTCTACTACAGATTTTAGTAATGTAGCGCTATTAAACTATCCTTTAATAGGAGCAAACTATTCAAACGTTACCGCAGCTGTATCACCTAGTGCAGCAGCTACAGTATATACACCAGTATTTAAGTTTAATAGATATGACAGTCTAGGTAGAGACACAGGCGGGTTCTTTAAGAACATGCTTAGCACATTACCACAGTCAGCAGTAGCTGCCTTATTTGCAAGCCCTAGCGTACCAACTGTACTAACATTATCTGCTCATAACTTTACTACGATAATGGAACCTTCTGCGTATAACGGTTATTATTCTGCCGCTAACGCATACAACGGTGCTACTACTCAGAACGTATTACTTTCAACCTCTTTAACTGGTAGGTACTCATTTAACGTTACAGACTTTTATCAGAAGTACTTTGTACGTAAAGTAAATGAAAACTTTAACTACGGTGCATTACTACAGTCTTATGCATTGCAAGATTTCATTGCTAACAAGACTAACTTTATAGAATATCTTTCAGCAGTAGGTGGTGATAATGTACACCCAACTGAAAACTTTGGTACAGTAGCATATGAAAAGACGGCTAACTTTGTTGCTAATAATGAAGATCCTTCAGTAGCGGGTGTTAATCAGCTATACTCGCTAGCTAGTATGGTAGACACGGAGTTTGATAACTACAACTACGATTTACCACCTGTACTACAGAGACAGTTTGATTTATATAGTGTCGGCCATGAACAGTTGTGGGGCACGAGAGAAAAGTATAATCAAAACTTTGACAACTCTTCGAATCATACAAACCTAGGCGCTCAACTAACTGCTTATAATATTAATACTACTATTGTAAGTGCAGGGCAGTTAATAGTACTTAATGATATATTTAACTCTCAGTTCTATGAACTAGTAGAAGTGCCCGCTATTACCTCTTACGCTAGTATTACTGCAAACAACATGCAGACTCATTTCCCAGTAGCTAGCTCATTAACGTTCCCACTTACTGCTTACCCATTGAGTGCATTCTACGGTTGGGGAGTTAATACACCAGTTTCTAGCTATTATAGATTTTTCGTATATAATAACGTATACACTAATACACCTGTTAATAATCTCATTGACTGGAATCAAACTACAGATGGTAGTCTCCATACAACATTATCAGAATCAGTATCATCTTTAAGTGCTTGGTACGCAGATGGCGGTATACTTGAAAACATTTATAGCTTCTACCTTACCAAGGGATTAAATCTAAATAGCAGTAAATATTATCAAACGTCTGGGGTACTACCGCAATCATGATAAACTTTAAAACATATCACAGCGAACGACTTACAGAAGCTACTGTAAATGAAACGCTTAAAAACCATTTATCCCATTTAGAAGATCTTGCTATTGAAGAGGGTAAAAAAGGGTTTGCTAAGTTTGTCGAACAGGTAGAAAACTTTACTTCATACCTAGAAGGTTTTAATAGCAAAACATCTGTAAACTTAAAGGTAGATGGTTCACCAGCTCTATTCTGGGGTATTGATCCTAGAGAGAAGTTTGATAATCAGTTTTTTATTGCAACTAAAACGGTATTTAGTAAAGTGCCAAACTTAGTTCATAGCGAACAGGAAGTAGATGTATTATATAAAGACGCGCCTATAGGTTTAAGAGAGGTACTTAAAACAGTATTCCCTTACCTTAAAAAAGGTTATGACAACTCTGGGTTAATGTATCAAGGAGATCTTTTATTTTCTCCTTCACGACCACCTACTACTTCAACAATAGAAGGTAAGCAGTACATAACTTTTAGACCTAATCTTATTTCGTATGCTGTACCAGTAGACCCGCAATCTCCACTTTATCAGCAAGTATCTAAGGCACCTGTAGGTATAGTTATACATGCTGCATTTAACGTACAGGCTAATGGAGATGCTATTACTTCAAGCATGGCGGGTAGAGATGTTACCCGCGTAGTTAATAGTTTAAAGAAAGCTGGTGTGTTTGCAGAAGGGTCAAACTATAAGACACTTAATATTAACCTTGATCCAAATCTAAAGAACACTATACACGGTTTATTGAACGATGCTAAGATAAAGATTAATAGCATTAGTAACGAGTTTGATGCAGAGTATACTGGTAGTACTTTATCGGCAGAGTTAAGACAGTACACCAATCACATGGTAAGAAGCGGTGGAGGTATATTTAAAGCTGCTACAAGTGGAGAAAACTTTAACATTAACAAATACTTAAACGGGTATTTTGGGTACGCTAAAGAAAAGATAAACAAGAAAGCTGCTGCTGGTAGCCCGAGAGTTAAAGCTAATGCTGAAAAGAAAATAGAAGGCACATTAAGTTATCTTAAAGAGCATAAAAAGTCTCTTAACGGCTTAATCGGTGCTTCGTATGACATGATACGCATTAAGCTTATATTCCAACATTTATTAGCTAATGCAGAAGGTAAACTAAAAGGTATGTATTCGTTTATACCTGTTGGTGATAGTTATGTATCTGCACCAGGCGAGGGACATGTACTGTACATTGGGGATACACCTAACCAGGTAAAGATTGTAGATAGAATAAACTTTAGTGCTAATAACTTCTTATATGCAGGTGAGCGTGGTAGAAAAGCTGCTGAGCCTGTTACAGAAGAAGCACCAGCTACAGAACAAACCTATAGTATTGGAATATTTGGTGGTGGTTTTAACCCCCCGCACATTGGACATTTTGAAGCAGCTAAAATGGCTGCACAAGAAAATGATGATGTATATATCATTATTTCTAAGACAGAAAGAGATGGGGCTGATATTACACTAGAAAAGAAACTAGCTATATGGAAACTTTACGTACCATTGCTAGAACAGTATAAAGCTAAAATACATTTAGTTGAAGCTGAAATCTCTCCAGTACGTACTACATATGAATATGTAGCTACTTTAAATGAATCTCCTGATGCAGGCAAGATAACTGTTAACCTCTATAGTGATGAGGAAGATGCAGGACGTTTTGATAACATAGCAAAGTACGGGGAACACCTAGCTGGTATCAACATTAGACCTACACCTCGTTTAGGTTCCGGTACAGAGTTTAGAACACTATTAGCTGCAGGCGATGCACGTAGGGCCTGGGCACTAATACCTCAAGGCGTAGATAAGAATATGGTTTGGAATATATTAACAGCTCAATAAAGAGCGCACTCGTTAATATGCTCTTTAAGAGCTTGTATAGCTTCCATTGCTGGAGCTGCACCCCAATGATCACATTCGGTCATCCAAGTACCAGCACACTCTTCTAGTTTATTTAAGTGAGCTAATAGTACCATGCAATGCTGTTTGTGTTTTGCTTCACCGATTGGGCCTTCTCCACTACCTGCAAAACCAAGCATCGACTCTTCACCACCAGCAACTAGACCAGGACCTTCACTTGTTTCAGGTACAGGGGTTACAGGTGTTTGTACTGCTGTTTTGTAGCACTCTTGTTTGAGTGTACCATCTTCATTAAAGCATTCAGCAACAGGGTGATTAAGTTCTCTGTTCCAGCATTCTGGTTTAATCATCTCTTCTGTTATTTCCATAAAGTACCGTTCAGACAATAGTTGGTACTTGTTTTTTAAATCGCTGTTCGTATAATTGTATTTTTTCATATTAGATTGCTCCTTCTACGCTTGATCCAAAAGGGCCTGCATCACCGTCACCGGTAGCATCTGGAGTCTCCCAATCGCCTTCTTTAACAGGTTCAACATTTGGTTCTTCAGTTTCTTCTTTTAGTTTAGCTAATACATCTTGTAACATATCAGCTGACTGTGTAATATGAGTGACCATCCAGGCTGCTAATGGCGCGCTAGCGTCCATCTTTTCTAATAAAGTATGGAGTTGTGGCGCTATTTCCGCAACCTGGTGGGCTTTTGTACGCGCCATCTCAACGTTATGATCAGACTTATGCTCACCACTAGGCATGATTTCTGTCTCTAATGGATTTTCTTGTACTAAAGAGTACTTCTCTGCAAGTAACTTATAAATGTCGCGTTTCATATTATCCTAATATTTACTTAATCCGAGTATAATTTATACATTGCTTTACCTAATAAATACCTTATAATAAGCATATTATGGGAATGTACGACACAGTAATAGTTAAAGATAAGCTACCTTGGACAGATGAAATGTGGGAAGAGGGATTGCCTAATGCTTGTACAGAGTTTCAAACTAAGGGCTTAAGTGATATTTTAGCTAACTATAAGATTGAAAACGGTAGACTATTACTACAGAAGTTTAAAGACGTAAAACTAGTAGATTCAGAAATGTGTAATGGGTGGGGTAGTACACTACAACGAACCGGGGAGTATTGGGAGGATACAAACTATCACGGAGAACTTAGCTTCTATGATTATATACCAAATGACGTACCTGGTAATAATGACTGTTGGATTGAGTTTACCGCTAAGTTTACTAGCGGTCAAGTAGATAAGATTGAGGTTGCTGGTTTCGAGAAAACAAGCAACACCACACGCTTAGAAACGATAAAAACAATAGCTGAAGAAATATACCGTAACAGAAACCGTTGGTCTAACAAATACTTTAATCATACTGCACCGGTACGTTGGTTCCGCTTGCGAGTATGGAATGAGTTCTGGTACAGAGCAAGTCAGTTCTGTGACAAGATGCGGTTATTGTGGTGATGGACCGTCTGTAGGTGGGCCGTAACGATCTTCCACGATTTTCATATTACGAGCGTAGATAATAGCCTGGTTAGGGTTCTTATTAACTGTAACACCGCCGTCATGATAGATTGGAAAATGACCAGTCATTTTATTAGTACCGGCAATATGATCTAGCTTTTGCTCAGGTACTTGATGAATAGTGTAGCCCTTAGCAACCGCTCTCATACAGTAGTCAATATCCTCGCCGCACCCTGGAGTAAATGTCTCGTCAAGGTGGCCAATCGAGTTAATAACCTCTCTCTTAATAGCAGCACAGAAGAACAAGATCCAAGGCTTACCACCTTGATAGCGTTTAATAACACCGGTGATACCTGCTGTAGGTGTTGTCTTAAACGGGTCTACTAAAATATCGTACCAGTTGTTAGCTAAAAATACTGTATCGTTGTTTAATAAAATAACTATATCACCGGCTGAAGCAGAAATGCCCATATTGACTGCTTTTGGGTAGCCTAATGGTTTAGGCCAATGTAACACGCTAACAGGCTTGTCTTTATAAGTTGATTGTACTAAAAATGGTGTGTTATCAGTACATCCATTAGACACCACTATAACCTCTCCAAAAGTTAAATCAACAGTATTAATGATACTGTCGATACAGTTCTTTAATAAGTCCCAACGATTAAAAGTAGGTATAACAATAGAAAACTTCATATAGTTATACTTAAACCTAAAACTCTATTTTGCCAGTTGTATTAAGCGTAAGCTGGTGTAGGGGCAGGTGTTTTAACCATCTCGTTAATCAGGTTACCGCTAGAGTTATATATCTTAACGCTATGACAATCTGCATTTGCAGCAAACTCTTGTGCAGCAGCCCTTGTATCGAAAATGTGTTCGAGTGTTTCAAGGATACCGTGTCGGTTCCATTTATGTAATTTTACTGTATGTTTAGCCATGAGTTAAAATAGTTAATCCAAGTCTTTGCAGTCTTGTCTGTATACTTAGCTAAATTGCGTTGATTTACCCGTACATTTATATAGGAGAAATCATATGCTCTTAATAAAGCATCAGCAATACTATCACTACTATTTGGATCAGCGTTAAATAGTTTACACGACCAAGGCACCTCTTTTGTGGCAACTAATGGTACACCTTGACTAACTAAATCAGCTCCAACAATATTAAATGTTTCAGAGAAGTTACATTGCATGCCGATATCCATTTGTCGGCAAAGTACTAAGAACTCTTCTCGAGGTGCCCATTCGTGGCATATTAACTGATGCCCAGTACCGGATAACTGTTCAAACAACCCTTTAATGTTGTGTACAACAGGCTCGCCTTTCATTTCCGATCTACCCAAGTTAACATGGAAGCGTAGCTTTTTACCAGCATTTTCAGCAAACTTAAGTGCACCGAATACTTGTAATAAATGATTCTTTAAAGGCCTGATAGCTCCAAAGCAACCGATGTCCACGTAATCAAGCTTCTTAATAATGCCTTTTGGTTTCCAATAATCTTTAGGGTAAGCATTAGGTAAATAGAACACTCTTCCGGCAGCTTGTTCTTTGTTTAATCCATATTTAACACGCGTATAGAACTGAACCTCATCAAGCATTCTCGGAGCATTAACCCCGATTTTAACTTGAGGAAAACTAAGGTAATCCATAAGCCAGTTCATTGCTATGCCCTCCCCGGCCATAAAAGGCATTTCAGAGTGCAGCCTCACAATCCATTCCACATTTGGATGTAAAGGAATGAGCTCAGCAAACTTGGAAGGCACCACCCACAGTGCTTCAATAATAACGTGAGTGGGGCGGTACTGAGTCACCAACCGATCAATACAGTTGTTGTCAATTGCAACTTCCATATTAGCTTTAATGCCGGATTTGTTAAGCATATCCACCACAAATGAGGCAGAGTTGTACAAGCCTGTGCTCAGTCCTTTAGGACTAACCGACACAGGGTTATAGTCTTCACGACGTTTAAGAATGAAAAGTACACTAGGAGAAGCAGCCACGATAAAAATTATTTATACCACTGGATGCAATAAGCTAGTTTAAGATCGTATTAAATTTACGATTAATGCTTTAGTTCATCAACCTTAAACCCAAACTGAGTTATATTAGGTATAACTAAACCATTTGTATAGCTATCAAACCCGGTGTAGTGGTAGCCTTGTGGGTTGATTGAAAAGGCTCCGGTGACAGGGAACGTATCTTGCAGTACCTTTTGGTTTTCAGGGGTGCCCGGTGTGAAGTAGCTTTGTACTTCTTTAAAGAATGTATCCGGGTCTCTAAAAATAGAGTGCATACAAGCAATAATAAAATCACTTAACTGTTTTTCATCACGCTCGCTACCTTCATAGTTACTGATATTAAACTTGTTCTTGTGTAAATACGTTCTAATGTTTGCATCTAGTGCTCTAGCAACATATGTATCTACACCGTAAAGTTTTTTAAGCTCCTCTACAGCCGGGGTAATAACTTCTCTTATTGCTGGGTCGGTTACTAAGGATTCGATAAAATCTGGCAAATAAACTAATGGTGGTACCTTTGGGTGAGTTACTTTCTTGTCAATACAGGTACGGGAGAGTTCACCCATTCTTTCGTGTGCATACTTGTGACTCCAATCAATCAGATGGCCAACAGTCATGTTCTTTATTTTGATCTGATTAACTATGTTCTTATTATGTTCACTTAAGTCTTGGTACTTTTCGTGCAAGAGATCAATATTAGAGTAAACCTTATTTAATAAAGCAAAGGCAGTGCGTTTGCCTTTAGCGCCGGTACGTGCAGCTCCAGTCTTAACAGCCTTTACCTCGTATGATACTTCTCCTCCGGACTCGTCCGTTTTACCTGGTGCTATAATATCTCTAGATTGACTACCACCAACAATGTACCGATTTTTGTTAATCAACTGCATTGCTGTATTGATATCATTATTAGCACAAGCTGCTTCAATCTGTTTATAAAGTTCTGGGTTGTTTCTAGAAACCACTAAAGCTGCTACAGAATACTCGCCTGGACCAGTGTCCTTTGCAGCTCCTGGTAGTTTGTTTGCTAGGTAGAGTTTACTCTCTGTTTCATTCCATGCACCGCTTGCATTAGGTGTAGAGCGTAAGAACAACCCACCTTGTGGTTGTGTAGCAGGTTGTACCGGTGTAGCAACCGGCGCCTGAGGTACCGGAGTAGCAGAAGCAGTAGGTGCAGTAGTTGTAGTGGCGGGTGCTTGGGTAGCCTTCTTAGCTAGTATCTCTTTATCTTTTTGCTTACGTCTTTCAATATCAGCTAACTGCGTGCTCGTTAAAGCTTCGTATACATCTACAACGCTCTTTTTAAAATCCGGTAACGAGGTACCTTCATACAAGCGTACTAAATCGCTCTTAGGAATGTGTTCCTCTTTACGTAGTACTTTGTAGTATGTATCTTTTAAATCCATGTACATTATTCTTTACTACGGTGACCGATGATATTAGCACCCTTGTGACCACCTCTATAATCGGCAAAGTTCATCTTGGACATCCACCGAGTAAGGTCCCAGTACTGAGAGTACTTGTCTTTATGGTTAGCATTATCTGTAGCATACCCACTTAGTGGGTTATGTGCTTTACCTTCATCCCCGGTAAGAAAGATCTTTTGTCCGTGCTTACGGTACATATCAAGGATGTACTTCTCGGCCTGTGGGTTAGTCATGTACTCCCGCATCTTCTCTATGTACTCACCTCTTGGATCCCTAGGATTAATATAATACACTGGTACCATCTCCCCAGGTTGTACTCTATGAACTTTAGAGAGGGGTGACGAAGTCAACCCCCCGGCTTTAGCCGAAGCCGCAGGCTTCACCTCCCCGCGGTCCAAAGCCGCCAATACCTTGGTAAACTGATCGGGAGCCTTGGCCATAAACGTCTTGCTACTGGTAATAGAGCCCACAATGTACTGTATCACTCCGGCCTTGTAGGTTTTGGAGATCGGGAACTCATAGCCCATATAATGCAGCACACCATTGCTATTGTCCTCGTCATCCACCTCTAGTTCAACTCCGTTGGTAGGATCGTCGAACATTTGCTTCTCCGGTTCCAAGGATTCGGCGATTGTTTGGTACTTAGATTCTAATAAAATGGTAATATTGTCTCTCATTTGTTTATATATTTATCTCCAGATGGGTCACTATAGTTAGGGTTCTTGTAATAAGGGTTTGGGAATGAATAGCCCATATTACGGGCTTCTGCGTCATCAGGCAACTGTATTTCTGGGTCCTCTTTGGCCTGATTTAAAATGTACGTCTTTAACTGTTTCATCACTTTGTTAAACTTATCAGTAACGTCATGAGGTTCTACGGTCTTATCTTCGGATAGTTCGAAGACGGCGATAGCGTTCACATCCAACGGAGCACCGTTATCGGCATGATCTAAGGTGGCCTCGTACTCAAACACTTTGCCCTTGTACTTAAACTTACCCTTTATAAAGTAAGCACCCTCACCGGTCTTTTTAAATGTGGTGTCAGCAGTCCCAGCACCCTGTAAGTTCTGATCATGGTCGCCTGTGGCAACATTGCCCTCGAGTACGAGTTTGTACTTACTGGCTAAGACTTTATACTGATTACGCATCCTGTGTATTACTTACTAAAGTGCACACGTAAATGCTCTGCTAATACACGGGCAACTTCATCGTGTCCTTGCTGAGTTAAATGATAACCCGGTAACTTGTCGTTTACACTATCCCAGTTGCCATCTTTCTTACTTAAATCCGTAACATCTATACCAAGTTGAGAGTAACCAGGTAATAGGTTCCAACACGGGGTGTACACCGTCTTTATAAACACCACGTTCTTAAACTCCCTACTCTGTAAGAAAGCCTGAAACATGGCATCCATTACTCTGAACTTCTCAAGTTGGTAGTCGTTGTTCAAATGCACCGTCTCCCATAATCTTAAGAACTCACTAAACCTACTGTACCACTTGTTCTTATACGAGTTAACCTTAGCACGTATTATACCACCATTATAACATGCGTCTACGTTTATACCCGGTGCCCAGAACTCTTCCCTGTTGGCTTCTGTATACTGCACGATTAAGATATCCTCCGGGGTAATGGTACCATCTAGTATACCCCCTACCACTACACGCCAACTCCGGGCATTACTCCCAGCACTAGCTGCTAAATGCAAATACGGATACCCTAATATGTCAGCTGTTAACTTACTGAACGGCACACGCTCCACCGGCCACCTACCATCTGTAAATGAACAACCGGCAAATACTAGTTTCATCTTCTCTTCTTACCAGCA
>Ga0316224_1002366_pt1 | contig 17700 bp, 16 predicted proteins | sample TBH18013metaG_FD_206254 | JGI IMG/M metagenome (GOLD analysis project Ga0316224, IMG submission 206254) | Freshwater microbial communities from Trout Bog Lake, Wisconsin, USA - TBH18013 | ecosystem: Environmental > Aquatic > Freshwater > Lake > Hypolimnion/Profundal zone | place: USA: Wisconsin... | reverse complement strand
GGACGCCTTCAAGGCCGTCCTGGCCCTCCTGCGCGGCCGGAACAAAGGATGATGGACCCGGGGCGCGGAATAGGGTAAGCTTCATTCTTCGTCGGGGCGAGAGGATTCGGGCCTCCGATCGGCAATGGCGCCCAGGTAGGAAAAGCGGAGCACGCCCTGCGTGCGCAGCGGTCCGCCGCAGGCGGATTTCCGTGGGCAGCCAGTGCCGCGGGGTGAGCGTCAGCGAACCGAGGTTCGAATCCTCTCGCCCCGACCAACAAAAAATGGACGCCCTCCGGGCGTCCTTTTTTATTGGCCGCGCAGCATGCGTCGTTCCAGCAGGCTCTGGAAATCCCGGCGGCCATCGGCCACGAGGAGAATGAACACGGTCCGGCCCTGGATCCGATGGATCATCCGGTACGGCTGGCACAGGACCTGCCGGAAGTCGCGGATGCCGAGCGCGAGAAGTTCCCGGGGATGGGAACCCCGCTCGGGGAAATGGGTCAATTCCGCAGCGGCCTGGAAAAGGGTGTCCAGCATCTGCTCGGCAAGCGCGGCGCCTTCCCGCTCGGGCAGGAAGCCGGCGATTTCGGCGAGGTCGCGCTCCGCGCCCTCGGTGACCCGGACCTCGACCTCGGGTGGAACCGCGGGGTCGAAGACGTAACAAAGCCGTTGCAGAGATTCTCCCGCCCCGTCGCCCGGGCGCATCACCGCTTAACAAGGCGCCCTGATCCTCAAGGTCAGGAGGTGCGCCATGTCCCCCATCGAACTGCAGACCCCGACGCCCGAAGGCAGCCGCTACACGGTCCGGCCGCTGGTCTCGGGCGACTACTACCACCTCAAGCGCCTGGAGGAGGAGATCTGGAGCGGCGACGGGGCGGGCCAGCTGTGCGGCCACTACCTGCGGCTGTGCACCGAGCTCTACGCGGACTGGTGCTTCCTGGCCCTGGAGGGCGACCGGCCCGTGGGCTACGTGCTGAACTTCCCCAAGGCCAAGGTCAACTACTGCGCCACGCTGGCGGTCCACCCGGAATATCAGAAAACCCGGGTGAACTACCTGCTGATCCGGGCGATGGTCCGCAAGCTCCTGGATGAGCAGGTGGAGGAGTGCCGGTTCCTGGTCGAGCCGGAAAACACCGATGCCCGCAGCGTCCACGAGGCCCTGGGCGCCCGGGTCGTGGCCACCGTCGCCGACTACTATCACCCCGGCGACGTGCGGCTCTGGTCGGTGATCGACAAGAACGACCTGGAGCGGATCCGGTCCAAGTACACCCGGCTCCGGCTGGTCTCTTGAAGGCCTACTCGCCCCTGCACCCGGTGCCCTGCCTGCGGCTGGGGCGGAGCCTGCTGGCCACCGGCTGGACCCTGGCCGCGCTGCGGCAGCGCCCGGAGCGCCTGCAGGTCTGGTCCCGCAGGGTCCTGGCCGGACTGGATGTGGAAGTGGTCCTGGCCGCGCCGGTCCCCGCCGGCGGCCAGCTGTGGGTCTCCAACCACCTGAGCTGGCTGGACCCGCTGGTCTACCTGAGCCTGCGCCCCAGCCGGGTGATGGCCAAGGCCGAAGTGGCCGGCTACCCCTTCATCGGCCCCGGAGCGCGCCGCAGCGGCCTGCGCTTCGTGCGCCGGGAATGCCTGTTCAGCCGCGCCGCGGCCCTGCGCACCCTGGTCCGGGATCTGCGCGCGGGCGACCCCTGCCTGGTCTTCCCCGAAGGCACCACCACCACCGGCGGCCACCTGGCGCCGCTCCAGGAAGGCAGCCTGCGCATGGCCTACCGGCTGGGCGTGACGGTGCTGCCCCTGCGCCTGGCCTGCGCGGACCCCCACTATCCCTGGATCGGCGACGACACCCTGCCGCCGCACCTGCTGGCCCTGGCCCGGAGCCGGCGGACCCGGGTGGAGATCCATCCCGGGCCGGTGCTGGACCCCCGTTCGGGCATGGCCGAACAGGCCTGGATCGAGGCCATCCGGACCCAGCTGCAACCGCACGTTCACGGAGAATCCCTTTGCATACCGAAAGCCTGTTGACCTCTCTGCGCACGGGGCTGACCCCGTTCCTGGGGCTGCCCCTGCAGCTGGAGCCCGGGGAGGTGCCCGGCGTGGTGCTCGGCGTGCCCTTCGACGGCGGCGTGCTGAACCGGCCCGGCGCCCGCCTGGGCCCCTGGGCCCTGAGGGCGGCCAGCATGGGCCTGGGCCGCCAGCCCATGCCCCTGCGGCTCCAGGGCCAGGACGAGGGCGGCCGGGGCTGCGCGGTGGTGGACTGGGTCGACGGCGGCAACATCCCGACCCTGCCGTTCGGGATCCCGGCGGCGCTGGCCGCCGTGGAGCAGACCGTGGCCGCCTGGGCCCGGGCCGGCGCCCGCACCCTGCTGCTGGGCGGCGACCACCTCATGACGCTCGGCGCGCTCCGGGCCCACGCCGCGATCCATGGCCCCCTGGGCCTGCTGCACCTGGACGCCCATCCGGACGCGGGCCAGGGCAGCGCCTGGGGCACCGAATGCCACCACGGCACCTGGGTCCGCCAGGCGATCACCGAGGGCCTCATCGACCCCCGGCGCAGCCTCCAGGTCGGCCTGCGCGCCCCGCGCTTCGACAGCGAGGAGCTGGTGTTCCTGGCCGATGCCGGCATGCGCATGTGGACCCCCTGGGATCTCCTGGACCCGCGCCTGGACGCCAAGCTGGCCGGGGATCTGGCCCGGGTCGGGCGTGGGCCCTGCTACCTGAGCCTGGACCTGGATGTCCTCGACCCGGCGTTCTGCCCGGCCGTGGCGGAGCCGGTTCCCGGTGGCCTCTCGGTCCAGGAACTGTTCACCCTGCTGCGGGTCACCCACCGCTGGCCGGCGCCCTGGGTGGGCGCCGACATCATGGAACTGGCCCCGACCCTGGCCGGTTCCGAGGATTCCGCCCGGGTGGCGGCCCATATCGCCCTGCAGATGCTGGCTTGAAACGGAGGTTCCCGTGAACGAAGGTCCCTGGCTCCCCCTTCTGCTGCGCCAATCCGGGCCGGGTTTCCAGCCCTCCTGGGACGACCTGGTGGTCGGCTACGATTTCGGCCTGCTGACCGACCTGGACATCCAGGGCTGGTTGCGCGCCCAGCCCGGTGCCGGGCCGGCCTGCGACGCCCTGGTGGAACTGGCGGGCGAAGGCCTGGCCGGCTTCGAGCGGGCCCTCTGGGCAGCCGCCGCCGAAGCCACCGGAAAGGTTCCGCGCCCCGGCGGCCAGCGCTGGGCCCGGGCCCAGGACCGTTGGCGGGTGGCCCTGCTCAAGGACGCCATGGCCTCCCCGGTCAGCCCGGAGGCCCTGGCGGTGCTGGTGGAGGCCATCTACGAAAGAGTGGGCTGCCCTGAGGACATGCTCGGCCTGTGGGGCCGGCCGACCGGGAAGCAGGGCTGGGCCGACCGGGACAAGGTGGCGGACTTCATCCGCCGTACCGAATGGGACGGGATCCCGGCCGCCTAGCAGCCGTTGCGGGGGTTACCCCGCTACGGCTGATTGTGCCCGGCATGGGCGCGGGATCTGCCGAAATCCTCCGGTGCTAGCAGCCGTTGCGGGGGTTACCCCGCTACGGCTGATTGTGCCCGGCATGGGCGCGGGATCTGCCGAAATCCTCCGGTGCTAGGTGGTGGCCTCAGCCCAGCCCAGCAGGCTGACGCCGTAGCGCTCGCCCATCACGAACAGCGGCACGCACAGCACCGTCATGATCGCGCCGGTGTCGCGGGCGTAGGTCTGCACCAGGAATGCTTCGCGGGATTCCGGGGTCGCCTGAAGGGGGCAGCCGGCCCGGCGGAAGGCGTCCCGGTCGGCCATGTGGGGCAGGGCCTCTCCGGCCGGACCAAGGCCAAGGCGGGCGCCGCGGACCAGGACCCGGGCATCGGTGAAGAAGCGCTTGGCCCGGTTGCCGGCCAGGTCCTTGGCGGGGTCCCCGGTCCAGCCCTTGGTGAAGGCGGAATTGTGGGTGGGGGCGTAGGTGTTGAGATCCAGGATCAGCGCGAAGGTGAGGCTGGGCTCCCGGGTCAGGATGCCGTCGAACAGCGGCTGCAGCCGCGTGTCCACCAGTTCGTCGTAGGGGGTCCGGAATTTGGGCGGCTGGAAGCCCTCGGCCGGGACCCGGGCCACGTCGAACAGACGGCCGAGCCGGGCGATCCCGGCGCCGGTGATCTCCTGGTAGACCAGGGACGTCACCTCGGCCAGGGTGCAGCGGCCTTCCCGCACCGGGGCCTCCAGGATTTCCCCGGCCCGCTGGGCCAGCTCCCGGGCCAGGACCAGGGCCCGGTTGAACAGGGTATCGGTGGCGAAGCCCCCCAGGTGCATGTGGCCCGCCTCGGACAGCTCCGAGAGATGGAACGCCTCCTGGGCGATCTGGCCGGTCTCGGTGCGAAGGTTGGCGATGTCCTGCACGCTGCCCGCGGTGGAGCGGCCCAGGGCCAGGGTGGCCTCGGACTGGCCGGCCATCGACTGGGCGATGGTCTCCACCTGGGCCGAGGTGCCGCGGGCCAGATCCATGAGCTCCACCAGCTGCCGGCCCACCTGGGCCGACCGCTCCATGGTCTCGGCGGCCAGCTGGATGCTCGCGGCCATCGCGGCCCGGGCCGGCTCCAGTTCGGCCGCCACCCGGTTCAGGAGGCTATTGATCTCCTGGGTCTGGGCGGAAGTGCGCTCGGCCAGCTTGCGGACCTCATCGGCCACCACCGCGAAGCCCCGGCCCACCTGGCCGGCGTGGGCCGCTTCGATGGCGGCGTTGAGGGCCAGCAGGTTGGTGCGGGAGGCGATGTCATCGATGACCCGGGCCACCTGGGTGACCGACTCGATATCCTGCACCAGCGTGGCCAGGTGGCCGGCGGTGGCCTGGGTGTGCCGGTAGAGATCGCTGGCGCTCAGGGCGGACTGCTCACTGACGGTCTGCCCAGCTTCGGTCAGGTGGGCCATGGTCCGGGCGAATTCCACGGTGCTGGCCGCCGCGCTGGCGGCATCCTGGGCGCTGGCGGCCAGGACCCGGGTGGCTTCCTGGACCTCCTCGGTGTGCTCCTGCAGTTGCTGGTGGCCCCGGCCGACGATCTGCAGGCGCAGGGAGATGCGGGCCGCTCCGACCGCTGAGCGGGTAAGCACACCCTGCAGGCTGGACAAGGCCCGCAATTCCGCGCCCGCCTCCACTGCCGGGGCCTTTTTCTGGTAGAACCGCTGGAACATCCACCCACCCCGGCCGGGCACCCGGCGGTTTTTTGTAGCATGGTTTCGGTAAGCCCTGGAATGAATATTGAGTTATGCATCTTTACGGGACGTGCTCAGGGCGCATGATGGGGAACTCAGCTTCGGGAGTCATGGGCCTTGCCAGACCATCTGCGCATCCTTCACATCGAAGATTCCCGCACCGACGCGCTGCTGGTCGCCCGGGTCCTGCAGAAGGGCGGCCTGTCGGGCCAGATCACCCAGGTGCAGTGCCCGGCGGAGCTGGAGGCGGCCCTGGCCGAGGACAGCTTCGACTTGGTGCTCTCGGATTACCATCTGCCGGGCTGGAACGGTCTGGAGGCGCTGGCGCGGGTGCGCGAGCTGCGGCCGGACCTGCCCTTCCTGATGGTCTCCGGGGCGGTGGGCGAGGATCTGGCGGTCGAAGCGCTCCGGGCCGGGGCGGCGGATTTCCGGCTCAAGTCCCGGCTGGGCGTCCTGGCGCCGGCCATCGAGCGGGCTCTGGCCGATGCCGAGGCCCGGCGCCGGAGCCGGCTGGTGGCCGATGAGCGCCGGCGCCTGCACCGGGCCATCCAGAGCGCTCCCGATTTCGTCGTGATCACCGACCCGGCTGCCACCATCACCTACGCCAACCCCGCAGCGGAAGCCCAGTCCGGCTACGGGCCCGGGGAGCTGCTCGGGCTCAACCTGCGCGACCTGCGCAGCGGCCGGCACGAACCGGGCTTCTACCAGGAGATCTGGGCCTGCCTCGACCGGGGCGAAACCTGGCGCGGCCGGGTCAGCAACCAGCGGAAGGATGGCAGCGTCTGGGAAGCCGAGGCGGCGATCAGCCCGGTCCGGGCTGAGAACGAAGGGGTCCTGGGCTACACGGTCACCTGCCGGGACATCACCCAGGAGGTCCAGCTTCGTCTGCAGCTGGAACAGGCCCAGCGGCTGGAGGCCATCGGCCTGCTGGCCGGGGGGATCGCCCACGATTTCAACAACGCCCTGATGCCGATCCTGGTGATCGCCGAGGTGGCCTCGCTCCGCCCGGGCACCGACCCCAAGAGCCTGGAGGATTTCCGCATCGTCACCCGGGCCGCGGAGCGGGCCCGTGACCTGGTGCGGCAGATCCTGGGGTTCAGCCGCCGGCGGGAGCAGGGCATCCAGCCGGTGGAACTGCACCTGGTGGTGCGCGAAGCGCTCAAGCTCATCCGCAGCGTGGTGCCGGCCAACCTGATCCTGGAAGACCAGGTGGACCCGCGCGGCGGGTGGGTGCTGGGCGACGCCACCCACCTGCACCAGATCGTGCTCAATCTGATGACCAACGCCGCCCACGCCATGCGCCGCGGCCCCGGCCGGCTGCGGGTGGCCCTGGATCCGATCCGGCCCGGGGACCCGGTCGCCTGCGCCGCGGGCGTGAGCCTGGCGCCCGGGGACTACCTGCGCCTGACCGTGGCCGATACCGGCGATGGCATGGGGCCCGACGTCCTGGAACAGATCTTCCGGCCCTTCTTCACCACCAAGGCGGCCGGGGAGGGCACCGGCCTGGGCCTGTCCATCGTCCAGAGCCTGGTCCAGGACATGGGCGGCGGCATCCAGGTGGACAGCGCCCCCGGGGCCGGCACCACCTTCCGGGTGTTCCTGCCACTGTGCGTCGAAGCCGCGGCGCCGGCGGCGGCGCCGGAAGCGGTGGATCGCCGGCCGCTCCGGGTCCTGGTGGTGGACGACGAGAACGGGATCGCCTCGATCCTGGAGGCCTCGCTGGCCGCCATGGGCTACCAGGTGCGGGCCTGCACCTCCGCGCTCCAGGCGCTGGCCGACTTCCTGGCCGACCCCGACACGTTCGACGTGGTCCTCACCGACCTGGCCATGCCCGACCTGTCCGGCCTGGAACTGGCGACCGCGGTCTGGGTGATGCGCCCGGAGTGCCCGGTGGTCCTGATCACCGGCTACGCCGGCGAGCTGGACCGGGAGCGGGTGCGAGGGATGCCCTTCGCCGGGGTGCTGGAAAAGCCCCAGAGCGCGACCGAAGTCGCGGACGCGCTGGAGGCGGCGGTGCCGCGGGGGTAGGGAGTCCCCTTAAAAGATGTTTTTAAAAAGTTGTTTAGGCAACACGCAATGTCATTAATGGCACAGGGTCAAGGCACCGGCTCCGAGTCCTGGATTTGCCAAGGTGCGGATTCCTTCGCGGATTCCTCGCGGCGTTCGGCTAGGAAACTTGACACGGCCTCCTGTCCGAGGAGCGGAGCGCAGAATGCCTGGATGGCCTCGATTGAGTGGTCGACTTTCATTTGGTAATAATCCCTTCCATACACACAGGTTCACCCCCTTGAGTGATCAGTCCAGCACCAGGAATGGCTCCTTCAGTCCGACCAGCCGGGCGAAATTGGCCAGCCGCTCGAGGTGGCTCCCGCCCACGCGGGTCAGCGGCGGGTAGACCAGCAGGCCCTCCCGGGTCTGCACCCCCTCCACCAGGATCTGCCCGGGCAGGACGGTCTCGTGGGTGGCCAGATGGGGGGCGGGGCTGCCGTCCTCCAGGACCTGGGCCGCGGGGGCGTGCAGGGCCTCGGCGAGGGCGTCCAGCACCCGGGGGTCGTAGGTGCCGGGGCGCTGGCGCAGGGCCTCGACCGAGCCCAGGTCCAGGTAGCCGGAGGCCACCTTGAGGATCCGCGCGGCCAGGGGGATCTCCTCCTCCCGCAGCTGCCCGTGGGGGAATCCGGAGCCGTCGTAGTTCTTGTCCATGTAGAGGATGGCGGCGGCCACCGGGTCCATGCGGGGGATGTGGCGGATCAGGTTGGCGCTGATCTCGGGCAGGCGCTCGACCGCATCCCGCTCCGGGCGGGGGACGTCCCCTCCGGCCCGGACCCGGCCCAGCACGCCCGCGGGCAGGGTCAATATGCCGATGGGCGAGAGCATCGAGGCCACGGTGACCACCCAGGGCGAGGCCAGCCCCAGGGCGGCGGCCAGCTTCTGGGTGAGCGGGGCCAGCTGCTGGGCCCGGCCGAAGGCGGCCGGATCGGCGATGGACATGAGCTCCACCAGCAGGTCGATGCTGCCCTGCAGGGTTCCCTCCACCAGTTCGCGCTCGGCGGTCACCAGGCGGTACTGCTCGATGCCGGCCTCCAGGGCTTCGGCCAGGGCCTCGGGCTCGCAGGGCTTGGTGAGGAAGCGGAAGATGTGGCCGCGGTTGACCGCGTCGATGGCGGTCTGCTGGTCGACGTTGCCGGTGAGCATGATCCGGGTGGAATCGGGGTGGAGCTCCCGGGCCCGGGTCAGGAACTGGACCCCGTCCATGCCGGGCATCCGCATGTCCGAGAGGATCACCGAGTACGGTCCGGAGCTCTCGAGCAGCGCCAGGCCCTCGTCGCCGCCCAGGGCGGTGTCGAACTGGAACCGCTTGCGGAAGGTCCGGGAGTAGGCCGACAGGATGTTGGGGTCGTCGTCCACCAGCAGCACTTTGGGGGTCATGGGTTCGGCTCCTGGGGTCCGGCGATGGGGATCTTGAGGATGAAGACCGAGCCGCGGCCCAGCTCGGTCTCGAAGGCGATGGTGCCGTGGTGGCGCTCGACCACCACGCTGTGGACGATGGCCAGGCCCTGGCCGGTGCCCTTGCCGACCCCCTTGGTGGTGAAGAAGGGGTCGAAAATCCGCGAACGCACATGCTCGGGGATGCCGGTGCCGGTGTCGCGCACCCGGATCTCGGCCAGGTCCCCGGCCCGGGTGGTGCTGACGGTGATCGCGCCCTTGCCGTCCGGACCGGCCTGGGGCGCGTCGGCGATGGCATGGGCGGCGTTGACCACCAGGTTGAGGATCACCTGGTTCATCTCGTTCGGGAAGCAGGTCACCGCAGGCAGCTCGGGATCGAGCTCCATGACCAGGTCCGCCACGTATTTCCACTCGTTGCGGGAAACCGTGATGGTGCTCTCGATGGAGTGGTTCAGGTCCACCCGCACCGGCTGCTCGCTGCCCGGATGGGAGAAGTCCTTCATGGCCCGGACGATCTTGGTGACCCGGGCGATGCCCTCCAGGGTCTGCTCGATGGCCTTGGGGATCTCATCCCGCAGGAACGGCAGGTCGGCCTCCTCCTGGAGCTTGCGCAGCGCCTCGGGGGCGGCGCCCGCGGCGTGGGCGTCGAGCACCTTGAACACGTCCCGGCAGGCTTCGGCCAGGAACTTGGTGTTGTCGCCGATGTACTGGGTGGGGGTGTTGATCTCGTGGGCGATGCCGGCGGCCAGCTGGCCGATGGCCTCCAGCTTCTGGGCGTGCCGGAGCTGGACCTCGAGGCTCAAACGTTCCTGCTCGGCGTTGATCCGGTCGGTGATGTCCTCCAGCATCCAGACCGAGCCTTCGTCCGGTCTGTCCAGATCCAGAGGGCGCCCGATCATCCGGCACCAGAACAGCTTCCCATCCCCGCGCACCAGCTGCCAGGTCAGATCGGCGCGCACCCCTTCCCGCATGTTGGGATAGGTGGTCCGGCCCATCTCTTCGTAGGAGGCGTCATCCGGGTAGAGGATCCGGGTCGGCCGGCCCAGGATCTCCTGCAGGGGCCGGCCCACCAGTTCGGCGGTGCGGGAGTTGGCCCATTCGAACACCCGTTTCCGGACGAAGGCGATGCCCAGGGTGGAATTCTCCAGGATCAGGTTCTTGATGGCATGGGCCCGCAGCAGCTCCAGGTCGGCGGCCATCCGGTCGGTGACGTCCCGGGCCACCAGGATGGCCAGGTCCGGCCCGGCCCCGGTGCCGGCCACCGGCGCGCCCCGGGCTTCGAAATGGCGCCACTCGCCGGACTTGTGCCGCATCCGGAAGGTGGCGATGCGGGTCTCCCCGGCGCTGAACAGCTCCTCCAGGAGCGCCACCACCCGGTCCCGGTCCTCCGGGTGCAACAGGGCGAACTGGCCCAGGCCGGCGAGCTCCGGGTCGGTGTAGCCCAGGTCCCGGCCGTAGGCGTGGTTCTGGTAGACCCGCCGGCCCGAGCGGGTGAAGATGGCCACCGCGTCGCCGGCGTGCTCGGAGATCAGCCGGAACAGCTCCTGGTTCTCCCGCAGGCTGCGTTCGGTCTGCAGGCGGGCGGTGATGTCGGCTACGGCCACGCCGACCCGGCGCGCGCCGCCGGCGACGAAGCTGAACACGGTGACGCCGCAGGCCCGGTCGTCGGCCATCTGGAAATCCTGGACGAACCGTTCCTCCGCGCCGGCCAAAACAGCCAGGATCTCACCGGCCACCCCGGCGGCGGGGCCGCCCTCCTGGACCACCGCCAGGCAGAACCCGGCGTAGTCGCGGTGGCCCGCGTCCCAGGCCGGGATCAGCGGGTTGCCGGCCTGGGCCTTCCAGGCCGCGTTGGCCTCGAGCAGGATCCCGTCCTCCCCGGCGATGGCGATGGCCGCCTTCATGGCGTCCAGGGTGCAGGCCAGGAGGCCGTGGGATTCCAGGCGGCGGGCCTCGGCCCGCCGGAGCTCGGCCTGCCAGTGGCGCCGTTCCAGGGTATGGCGGATGGTGCGCACCAGGATGTCGTCGTTGAGCTCCCCCTTGACCAGGTAATCCTGGGCGCCCTGGCGGATGGCCTGGAGCGCCAGGTCCTCCTCGGCCCGGGCGGTGAGGATCACCACCACTGGATCGCCGCCTTCTTCGCGCAGCCGGCCCAGGGCGCCCAGTCCCTGGCTGTCGGGGAGGCCGAGGTCGAGCAGCACCAGGTTGGCCCCGCCCGCCCGCAGCCGGGCCAGGCCATCCTCCAGGGTCGGGGCCACCGCGACCGACAGCGCCGGCAGGCGCTTGCCGAGGGTTTTCTGGAGAACGGCGCTGAACCCCCGGTCATCTTCGATGACCAGCAGATCCAGGGTCTGGGGGATTGTGGGCAGGCCAGCGGACACGGGGGCACGTCCTTGTCTTCCTATCGTCCCACCATTCCGGAATATTCAGTTTCCTCTGCCGGGTTCCGGGCCGATGGTTAATATGGGCACAGCGAGGCGCCATGAGCGGGAAAAAACGGGTCCTGTTCGTCGATGATGAACCACTCGTATTGCAGGGCCTGCAAAGGCTCCTGAGGAGCATGCGCGGCGAATGGGACATGGTGTTCGCCGACTCCGGACCCAGGGGCCTGGAGGCCCTGGCCCAGGCCCCCTTCGACGTGGTGGTGTCCGATATCCGGATGGCCGGCATGGACGGGGCGGAATTCATCCACCAGGTCATGTCCCTCTATCCCAACACCATCCGCCTGGTGCTCTCGGGCCATGCCGACCAGGACCTGATCCTCCGGGCGGAGGGCGCGGCCCACCAGTTCCTGACCAAGCCCTGCGATCCCGAGCTGCTCATCTCGGTGATCCGGTCCGCCAGCGAGGTCAGCGGCCGGCTCGGGCACCGGGACGTGGGCGCGGTGCTGGGGCGGATCGCCCACCTGCCGGTGATCCCCGCCACCTACCAGACCATCGTCGAGCTCCTGGAATCCGAGACCACCACGGTCGAGGATCTCGGCAAGGTCGTCCAGCGCGACCCCGGGCTCGCCGCCAACCTCCTGAAGCTGGTGAACTCGGCATACTTCGGCCTGCGCCAGCGGGTCGCGGACCCGGCCGAGGCGGTGTCCTTCCTGGGGGTGGAGACGCTCAAGGGGCTGGCCCTGCTGCACGGCGTCTTCCAGCAGGCCGGCACCTTCCCTGCCGGGTTCAACGGCGGCCAGCTGTGGCGGCACAGCCTGGACCTGGCCGCCACCGCCCGGGAGATCGCCCGCAAGGAGGGCCAGGACCGGTCGGTGCAGGCGGAATGCTTCACCGGCGGCCTGCTCCACGACGTCGGCCTGCTGATCCTGGCCTCCGGGTTTCCGGAGGAATATCGCCAGATCGTGGCCCTCCTGGACGAGGAACCGGTGGCCATCATCGAGGCCGAGCGGCGGGTGATCGGCGTCCACCATGGCGAAGTGGGCGGCTACCTCCTGGGCCTGTGGGGCCTGCCCGCGCCGGTGGTGGAGGCGGTGCGCCTGCACCACGGTCCGCCGGCCTCGACCGGCAACGGGTTCAGCCCCGCCCTGGTGGTGCTGGCCACGGAACACCTGTCGTCGGACCACGGCGACTGCCGGGTGTTCGGCCTGCACCGGCCGGTGGACCCGGCCGGGCTGGAAGGCATCCCCCCCGCCACCCTGGCGGGCTGGCAGAGGATCCTGGATGGCTTCCTGGATACCGGAGGCCCCGCGTGAATCCCAAGGTGCTGTTCGTCGATGACGATGACAAGGTGCTCTCGGCCATCTACCGGAACTTCCGCGACCGCTACCGGCTGGATCTGGCCTCGGGCGGCCCCCAGGCGCTCCGGGCCATGGAGGAGCACGGTCCGTACGCCGTGGTGGTGGCCGACATGGCCATGCCCGGCATGAACGGCATCGCCTTCCTGAAGAAGGCCCAGGTGCTGGCACCGGACACGGTGCGGGTGATGCTCACCGGCCACCCGGGCCCGCTGACCCTGATGGAGGCCATCAACAACGGCCAGGTCTTCCGGTTCCTCGCCAAGCCCTGCCCCCTGGAGGACCTGGCCGCCGCCGTCGATGCCGGGGTCCGCCAGCACAACCTGGCCACGGCCGAAAAGGAGCTCCTCGAGCGGACCCTGGCCGGCAGCCTCGGGGCCATGATGGAGATCCTGGAGCCCCTGGACCCGGGGTTGTTCCGCTCGGCCCGCGTGCTCGCGGAGCGGGCGGTCAAGGTGGCCCAGGCCCTGGAGGTTCCGGATCTCTGGCCGATCACCGTGGCGGCCCTATATTCCCCCCTATGGCTGTTGCCCCTGCCTCCCAGCGCCCGCGTGGACGCCGAGCCCGATCCGGTTTCGGCCGGCCTGCAGGCGGCCGCCCTGGCCCGGGTGGCCGGGTTGATCCAGGCGATCCCGAGGCTGGAGGGAGTGGCGCAGATCATCGCCCGGCTGGCCCCGGGGCCCGGGGAGCCGCCCATCGGCACCGCCATCCTGCGCGCGCTGCTGGATTTCCGGGCCGTCGAGCTGCGGGTTCAGTCGATCCCCGTGGCCCTGGAGGAGCTGCGCCTGCGCGGCGGCCGCTACGATCCGGCGGTGCTGGCGGCCCTGGCCGGGGTGCTCGGCCTGCGCCCGGGGGGCGATTGAGCCGGAACGCGCAGGGACCATGACCTCGGTCCTGCTGAACAAGGTGCTGGGCGCCGCCGGCCCCGACGAGGCCTGGTTCGAGGGCCTGCTGCGCTGGGTGCTCGAAGGCTCCCCGTCCGGGGCCCCGGCCTCGCCCCGGGACCGGCGGCTGGCCGAACTCCGCCACGTGCTGGAGACCCACGCCGATGGCCCGGTCTGGCGGGCCCGGATCCAGGCGGTCTGGCAGCACACCAGCGCCGTCAGTCTGCTGGCCGATGCCGGCCTGCCCCGGCATACCGCCTTCGTCCGGGAGGCGCTGGAGCACCTTGCCGACCGGGTGGCGCCCCGGCTGGCGCCCGAAAGCGACCTGGCCGCCCTGGTGGTCCGGCTGGACCTGGATGGCCGGGACGCCGACTGGCTGGAGGGTCTCGATGCCGAGCCCTGGCGGGAACTGCTGGCCCTGCCCGCCGAGGCCCCCGGCGACGCCCTGCAGCTGCTGGCCTACCGGACCGCGGCCCTGGGACTGGCCCGGGACCTCCTGGGGCTGGGCCCGCAGGAACGGGAACTGGATTCCCCCTTCGCCCGCCTGCCGCAGGCCGTGGAAGCCCTGCGCCAGGGCGCCGATCCCGGCCTCGCCCCGCTTCTCCAGGCCTGCCAGGACCGGCGCCGGGCGGCCCTGGCCCACCTGGAGATCCATGGCATCAGCACCGACCTGGTATTCCGCCTGGATCTCCTGGAAGCCCAACTGGCGCGCATGGGCCAGCTGTCCGATCTGCTCCAGGGCGCTCTTCCCGGCCAGGCCTTCGCCGCCGGCCTGATCCGCCAGCAGGCCCGGGCCCGCAGCCTGCGCGCCATGGTGGCCGGCAGCCTGCGGTTGATGGCCCGCAAGGTGGTGGAGCACACCGGCCAGACCGGGGAGCACTACATCGCCCGGTCCCGCGCCGAATGGCTCGGCACCCTGGGTTCGGCCGGCGGCGGCGGCGTGCTCACCGCCTTCACCGCCCTGGGCAAGTACGCCATCGCCGGGGCCGCCCTGGCGCCGCTGGCCGCGGGCCTGGCCTTCTCCGGCAACTACGCGCTGAGCTTCGTGGCCATGCAGTTCGCGGGCCTGACCCTGGCTTCCAAGCAGCCGGCCATGACCGCCGCCAGCCTGGCCGCCGCCCTGGAGGAAGGCCGTCCCCGGGAGGACCTGCTGCCCCTGGTGGCTGGCATCACAAGGGCGCAGGTGGCCGCGACCCTCGGCAACCTCCTGGCCGCCCTCCCCGCGACCCTGGTCCTGGCCCTGCTCTGGCGGCTGGCGACCGGGCACCCCTGGGTGGCCCCCGCGATCGCCCGGCATAGCCTGGAGGGGTTGCACCCCTTCCGCTCCCTGAGCATTCCCTTCGCCATCCTGACCGGGGTCATGCTCTGGCTGGCCAGCCTGGTGGCCGGTTGGGCGGCCAACTGGAGCGCCTTCCGCCGCCTGCCCGAAGCCGTGGCCGGGAACCGCCGCCTGCGCGGCTGGCTGGGGGGGACCCGGGCCGTCTGGGTCGGCGACCAGGTGGCCCGCCACTTCAGCGGTGTCGCCGGTTACCTGGCCCTGGGCTTCCTGCTGGGCTTCGTGCCGGTGCTCTCGGTGTTCATGGGGCTGCCGATCGAGGTCCGGCACGTCACCCTGAACGCCGCCAGCCTGGCCCTGTGCGCCGTCCAGGACCAGCCCGAGTGGGCCGCCATCGCCTGGGGCCTGGCCGGGATCCTGGTCATCGCCTTCTGCAACTTCACCGTGGCCTTCGCCCTTTCCCTGCGCACCGCCCTGCGCGCCCGCGGCCTGGGCGGCCGGGAGCGGCTGGGGCGGTGGCTGTGGCGGCGGTTCCTGGCCGATCCCTGGCGGTTCCTGGGGCCGCCCCGATGATTCCCGGTGCCCGGGTGGTGGGTCATGGACGCAATATCTTGTCCATCGATCGGCCCTTCGCGAGCTCGTCGATGAGCCTGTCAAGGCACCGGATCTTACGCGTGATGGGGTCCGCAATCTCCTCGACCCGGACCCCACAGACGACCCCCTTGATCTGGGCGCTGTTCGGATGGATCGACGGGGCCTGGTCGAAGAAATCCTGGAAGTCGATAGGGATCGACGTATGCCGGTCGAGCTGCTCGCGGGTGTAGCCCGTCAACCAGCAGATGATCGTGTCCACCTCCTCCCGGGTCCGGTTCCTGCGCTCGGCTTTCGCGACGTAGAGCGGATAGACGCGGGTGAACAGCAGCTTCGAGATCTCGCGTGGGGGCATCGTAACCTCTCCTGGAAGGTGCGATTGAGAGGCTGGGCAATCACGGGGATGACGGTTCAGGCTGGGAAACCATGTGGAGCAATCCCCACCCATGGCCATCCGGGTCGACGAAGCTGTGGGTGTACATGAATCCGAAGTCCTCTGCCTTATCGTAGGTTGAACCGCCGGCAGCCAGAGCCTTGGCGACCAGTTCATCCACCTGTTCGCGGCTCTCACAACTGAGAGATATCAAGACCTCGACGGCCTGGCTGGTATCGCAGACGGCTTTGGGCGTGAACTCACGGAACTTGGCATGGGTACCCAACATGACGGAAATGGCATCACTGATGACGATGCATGCAGCCGTCTCGTCGCTGAACTGTGGGTTTTGGGTAAAGCCGAGCGCCTTGAAGAAGGCGACCGACCTCTGGAGATCCGCGACCGGGAGGTTAAGGAATATATGGTTGATCATGCCGATCTCCTTTGACCTGGCAGCAACAACGATGGGGTTGCGGCCAAACCCGGTTCGAGGGCCGGGTGGCTGGATTTCACCCAGGGTACCTACCACCAATGGCGATGGCGACAGAATTTCAGTGGCGCTGAATGGTGGAAGGCGCGAAGGACCTTGGCCGGCAGGAAATTTGGGACGAAGTGCTAGAGGGGCTTCTCAGGCTTGGATCTGCTCAACCAGGCCAGCCGAAGGTGCTTTTGAGAGGCTGCACACTCACGGAGATAGAGGTTGATCAGGGTCTGATAGGGAATGGCCGTCTCTTCTGCCAAGGATTTGAAGTACACCAGCGTTGGCTCATCGAGCCGGATGGTGACCTGCCGTTTGAGTTGCTTGGCATAGGGATTCGGCTGCCCACTGGAGAAATCGTAGTGTTTTTTCATGCTCTGATTCTCCCGAAATAGACCTTCCGTTCCTGACTGTCCGCTTTCCGGGCGAAGATGATTCGAATCGATTGCCCTTCCGCTCGAAAGAAACCCCGTGGCGCCGGAGGTTGCCAGTGCTTTTACCTGGGTCCCATTCGAAACGGAGGTCGCTTGCCATACCTACATTGTAGTTACATTGTCGGACATGCACCAGAGGCATCCTGCAAATGCCAACCGCCTTATCGCCAAGGTGGCCGGCGCTCCGTCGGGCTTAACGGTGGCATTCACCGGCCACCCTCGCGGCGGCGCACGTTCCTAAGACGAAAGGTTGGTGCGGCTAGGGCAAATTGGATGGAGGAACCAACCCCGTGATGGCGACAGAATTTCAGTGGCGCTGATTGGCGGAAGGCGGGCAGAACCTTGGCAGGCGGTGCGATCATGGGAGAGATCGTGGTGGTGGGCTGGCGGGAAAATTGGGACGGAGCGAGGGCCGTTTTGGGTCGAACGCCCTGTTAGGCAAATTCAGACATATTGTTTGCTGGGGTTTGCAGGACCATTACCTGTTTGCCCATTCCAGAAGGGCAAGTTGAGCGGCTTGATTGACCGTCAACCCAGCCTTCTGGGCTTTGGTCGACACTGCGAGCCATATGCTGGCTTGCACCCGAAGTGAATGGGGTTGTGTCGGTTCAATGATGCTTCCCTTTGGCGGACGACCTGGTCGCGTAAGGCGGCCTTTCACCTGTGGACCGTAGTGGGCTTCTGCCCAGGCGGATTCCTTGTCGTTATTGGCTTCAAGCGCTGCAAGGGTGGGACGCTTTTTGGAGGTCATTGCGTTCTCCTTTGGCGAAGCCGAATTGGGAAGGCCGTTATCGGATAAAGGCCATCCTCAGCTTCCGCAAAAATGACCCGGATCAAACGTTTTGTATGAGAAGTTCCTTCGCCGATCAAGCGAAAAGCCAATTCGCTAGGTACCGTTCCCCAGTCATCAGCGTCAAAGGTTGATTCGACCTCTTCGGGTTCAAGTCCGTGTGTCCGGATCTTTTCCAAATTGCGGTGTCCCCAGAGAAGCTTCACTTACAGCCCTCCGAAAACAAATGTATCACATTTATTTATTTGCGCAACCCCCCCGCTCAAGGATCGGACGCCCTACCCGGGCTCTTGCCAGCGTTGACTGGCCCGGACCCAGGCAGCGCGATCGTTGGAGAGGTAGCACTGGTATGGCCGGCAGGAATTGAGAGGCTGCACAATCAAGGGGATAGTCGAGGGTGGGCCGCGCCCCAATTTCCTGGACCACCAGGAGGGGGTAATCAATGGAATGCAATCATGGAACCGGCAAGGCCATGCCGGAGGCGAGCCGCTGCGCAGCAGCCGGCGACAG
>Ga0316224_1002359_pt1 | contig 17761 bp, 13 predicted proteins | sample TBH18013metaG_FD_206254 | JGI IMG/M metagenome (GOLD analysis project Ga0316224, IMG submission 206254) | Freshwater microbial communities from Trout Bog Lake, Wisconsin, USA - TBH18013 | ecosystem: Environmental > Aquatic > Freshwater > Lake > Hypolimnion/Profundal zone | place: USA: Wisconsin... | reverse complement strand
ACCGCCAGATATTACCGGAACCACGTTATGCAACCTTGCGACAAAGCCTTGGCGGATATCGCCGCCACCATCCTCGGCCTTGAAACCTTGGACACCCGCAATAGAGACCAGTTGGATTTTCACGAACTGGCGGTGTGGCAGATCAAGAAGGCTCTGGAAGCGGCCTACGCCGCCGGTCAGAAAACCAAATAGCCTTGATGGCGTTTATCATTATCAAGATTGCGGGTCGTAATGGCCCGCATTTTTTTTGGGCTGTTGATCGTCAGATTCGGCCCCGGACTCGCTCCCTCGTCAGTAAAAAGAGCGAAAAGGTAAACGGCCTATCGTGTGCCATCTTGTTGATTATACTCACATATTAAATCGCGTACTGTTTGGCGGCAGTCAACAGCTTGCAGAGAAAACAGGGCGCAGAGAAGAGAAAATGAGCCAAAATGCAGTGTTCATAGAGCCAGACGGTCAACAGATACATGGCGCAAACAGCAAAGAACCTTGGGCTTTCACCCAAGGTTCTTTGTGGTAGAGAATATATTCTCTATGAATACTGGCGGAGGAGGTGGGATTCGAACCCACGGTACGGTTTTGCCGTACACACACTTTCCAGGCGTGCGCCTTCGACCGCTCGGCCACCCCTCCGGAAGGGTCAGACAAATACACTGGCGGCGCTTCCGACGCAACCGATTTAGTCACCCATTTTCAACGCGGCCAAAAAAGCCGATTGCGGGATTTCAACCTTGCCAAACTGGCGCATGCGCTTTTTGCCTTCCTTTTGTTTTTCCAGCAATTTGCGCTTGCGGCTGATATCGCCGCCATAACATTTGGCCAACACGTCTTTTCTTAACGCGCTAATGGTTTCGCGGGCAACCACCCGGCTGCCGATGGCGGCCTGGATGGCGATTTGGAACATTTGCCGTGGGATCAGTTCCTTAAGGCGTTCGCATATGGAGCGACCCCGCGATTCGGCGTTGGCGCGGTGGACGATGAACGACAGGGCGTCCACCGGCTCTTGATTGACCAGAATACTGACCTTGACCAGATCGCTTTCGGCGTACCCGTCCATTTCGTAATCGAAGCTGGCGTAACCGCGGCTGATGGATTTAAGGCGGTCGTAGAAATCGAACACAACTTCGTTCAAGGGCAGGCGATAGACCGCCATGGCCCGGTTGCCCGCATAAGTCAAATCCACTTGCTGACCGCGCCGTTCGGTGCACAGCGACAACACCGAACCCAGATATTCGTCGGGCACCATGATGGTGGCCTTTATCCAGGGCTCCTCGACCGTGTCGATGCGGGCGCCGTCGGGCATGTCGGCCGGATTGTGCAGGGTCATCAACTCGCCGTTGGTCAGATGAATGTGATAGACCACCGATGGGGCGGTGGTGATCAAATCCAGATCGAATTCCCGCTCCAGCCGCTCCTGGATGATTTCCAGATGGAGCAGCCCCAGAAAGCCGCAGCGGAACCCGAAGCCAAGGGCCGCCGAGCTTTCAGGTTCGTATTGGAAGCTGGCATCGTTCAGGCGAAGCTTAGCCAGGGATTCGCGCAAATCCTCGAAATCGTTGGCGTCCACCGGAAACAGGCCGCACCATACCACCGGCACCGACGGCTTGAACCCGGCCAGAGGCTGCTTGGCGGGACGTTTGTCATCGGTGATGGTGTCGCCTACCTTGGTTTCGGCGACCGCCTTGATGCCGGCGGTGATGAACCCGATTTCGCCCGGCGACAATTGATCGCATTTGATCAGCTTGGGCGTGAAGTAGCCGACCGAGTCCACGTCGTAAGCGGTGCCCGTGGACATCATCCGGATGCGTTGGCCGCGCTTCAGAACGCCGTTCTTGATGCGAACCAGAATGACCACGCCCAAATAGGCGTCGTACCAGGAATCCACCAGCAAAGCCTGAAGCTCTGCCTTGTCGTCGCCCTCGGGGGGCGGCAACCGCTTGACCAGGGCTTCCAGCACGTCGCCGATGCCCAATCCGGTTTTGGCCGAGATCAGCACGGCGTCCGAGGCGTCCAGGCCGATGACATCCTCGATTTGCTCCTTGACCCGTTCGGGTTCGGCGGCGGGCAGGTCCACCTTGTTCAAAATCGGGACGATGTCGTGCCCGGCGTCCAGGGCTTGATAGACGTTGGCCAAAGTTTGAGCCTCGACACCCTGACTGGCGTCGACCACCAGCAACGAGCCCTCGCACGCAGCCAAGGAACGCGAGACCTCGTAGGCGAAATCGACGTGGCCGGGCGTGTCCATCAGATTGAGCTGATAGGTTTGTCCGTCCTTGGCGACGTAAGTCAGTCGGACGGTTTGCGCCTTGATGGTGATGCCCCGTTCGCGCTCGATGTCCATGGAATCCAGAATCTGATCGCGCATTTCGCGGTCGTCGATGGCGCCGCAGCTTTGAATCAACCGGTCGGCAAGCGTGGACTTGCCATGGTCGATATGGGCGATGATGGCGAAATTACGGATATGGGAAATCTTGGGCATGTCGATCAGCTTGGAAAAGTTGACGGACCATAATGTCTTGGGACCGCTTTGGGAAGGGTTATTGCGGCTTGACCAAGCCGGCGGCAAGTCTGGCGCGTTCGCGGGCTTCCTCGACGCTTGATCCGGATGCCAGCGCCACGCCCATCCGGCGGCGGACAAAGGCCTCGGGTTTGCCGAACAGGCGGATGTCGCTGCCCGTAATCGCCAAAGCTTTTTCGACGCCTTCATAGGCGATTCCCACCGCGTCCTTGCCGCCATATATGACCGCCGAAGCGCCGATGCGGTCCAAGCCGGTATCCACCGGCAACCCGAGAATGGCACGGGCATGAAGGTCGAATTCCGACAGACGCTGGGTGCGAAGCGTCACCAGACCGGTATCGTGAGGACGGGGGCTGACCTCGGAGAACCACACCTGATCGCCCTTGACGAACAATTCGACGCCGAACAATCCCCGCCCACCCAGGGCGTCGGTTACCTTGCGGGCGATATCCTGCGCCTTGGCCTTGGCGGTTACGCTCATCGGCTGCGGTTGCCACGATTCGACATAATCGCCTTTGACTTGTAGATGACCGATCGGTTCGCAAAACAAGGTCTCGATCTGGCCCAAGGCTCCGATGGCGCGCACGGTCAACTGAGTGATTTCGTAATCGAAGTCGATAAATCCTTCGACGATGACGCGGCCGCCCTTGACCCTGCCGCCCGCCATGGCGTAGTCCCATGCCGCAGAAAGGTCGTCGGGGGATTTCAGCGTGGATTGACCCTTGCCGGACGAAGACATGACCGGCTTGATCAAGCACGGATAACCGATGCCGCCGTCGACGGCGGCTTGAAGTTGTTCCAGGGAATCGGCGAAAGCGTAGGGCGATGTCGGCAGCCCCAGTTCCTCGGCGGCCAAACGGCGGATGCCTTCGCGGTTCATGGTCAGTTGGGTGGCCCGGGCTTTGGGAATGATCTCGGCGATGCCGTCCCGCTCGATCTCGGCCAAGGCGTCGGTGGCGATGGCTTCGATTTCGGGAACGACCAGATGAGGACGCTCGCTAAGGATAAGAGCGCGCAGCGCGGCCGCGTCGGTCATGGCGATGACGTGGGACCGATGCGCGACCTGCATGGCGGGCGCATCGGCGTAGCGGTCCACGGCGATGACCTCGACGCCAAGCCGTTGAAGGGAAATGGCAACTTCCTTGCCAAGCTCACCTGACCCAAGCAGCATAACCTTGACGGAGGTGGGCGAAAGCGGTGTTCCCAGTTTCATCTGATCGAACCTTATGCGGTGCTGATTGCCTGAACCTCGTATATACCGGCCTTGGCCCGACAACCAGTGTCAATTTGACCTTAAATTTGTCATTTAATAATGATTGTAAGCAGCAATAAGTGACCCTATTGTGTCCAGAATATAACATACGAGGACAGGGATGCTTACAATCGAGTGGTCGGCGCAGACAGTCCTCCTGTTCTGTGTCGTTGCCGCGGCGCTTTCCTATACGGGGCTGGCGCTGTGGCAAGTCGGACGGTACAGGGCCACTCGGAGCCAGTCTCCCGCATTTGATGTTTGGCCGTCCATCAGCGTCCTTCGGCCTTTATGCGGCGCCGAGCCTAGGCTGTACGAATCCCTGCGGTCGTTTTTCGTTCAGGATTATCAGAATTATCATATGGTTTTCGGCGTTCGGGACCGTTTCGATCCGGCCATTCAGGTTGTGGAAAAACTGAAGCGTGAATTCCCCGACAGCGAGGCGGAACTGGTCATTGACGCCAGAATCCACGGCCCCAATCTTAAAGTCAGCAATCTGATGAACATGATGGAATCTTGCCGACATTCGCTGATCGTGGTCGCCGACAGCGACGTGTTGGCGACGCCCGACACTCTGCGCAGAATGGCATCCTTGATCAGCGGCCCCGATGTCGGGGCGGTTACGTCGTACTACTGCGGTCTTGGGTCCGGCGGGCTGGCGTCGCGGCTGGGGGCGATGTTCATCAACGATTGGTTCTTGCCGTCGGCAATGGTGGATGTCTCCATCAGCGGCGTCGACGGATGTTACGGCCCCTTGACCGCGATCCGCCGTTCGGTCTTGGACGAGATCGGCGGTTATTCCGCCTTGGTAAACTTTCTTGCCGAGGACAATCGCATGGGGCGGTTGGTTCGATCGCGCAATAGAATTTTGGCGTTGGACTCTTTCGCCGTGCCGACCGTCGTCAACGCCAAGCGCCTGAGCGATTTGTTTCGCCAGGAGTTGCGGTGGGCGCGCACGGTGCGAACCTGCCGTCCGAAAGATCATTTTTTGTCGGTCATAACTTTTCCGCTTCCGGTGATGCTGGGGCTTGCCGCAACCTCTCACACCATGGCGGCTTTTGCCGCCGTAGCCGGATATGTCGGATTGCGCATGGCGTTGAATGCCACCGTCAGCGTCAAGATCCCCGCGGTCGGCCGCGCGGCGCCGCTGTTGGTGCCGGTGCGGGAATGCCTGTGTTTCCTTGTCTGGCTGGTCAGCCTGTGGGGCAGAAAGGTCGTGTGGCGGGGGCGTGAGTACCGCCTGGTCGGTGACGGTAGGCTGGAGCCGACCGATCCGCAAATTCAACCGATCGCACGGACGTTGGTTTCGGAGGAAAGCGTTTGACCCTTAAAAGTGCCGCATTCACCATCATTGGATTGATCATCCTTGTTGTCGTCGCGGTGAACAGCGATCTGGGCAACGTGTCCAAGGCCTTGACCGCCGTCGGATGGGACGGGGCCGCGGCTCTGACGCTGTGGAGGACGATTCCGATCGGTCTGTGCGTGGCCGCACTTTGGGCGGTTTCACCGCAGGAAAGCGGCGTCTTTCTGAAATCCGCCTTGGCCGCCCGATTGACGCGGGACGGGGTTTCCTCGCTGCTGCCGATCCTGCCCGCCGGAGGAGAAATTATCGGCGCCCGCGTTTTGGCGTTGTCAGGTGTGGACGCGGTTTTGGCTTTTGGCGTGATGGTGGCCGACCTTACCTTGGAAATCGGGGCGCAGGCGGGCTTTTCGGTTTTGGGCGTCATGGCGTTGTTCGCCGTCTTGCCCGGACAGGATGTGGGGATGTGGGGCCTGGGGGCAATCGCCTTGCCGCTGATGATGGTGGCGGGGCTGGGGGCGGTTCAGCATCCCGTGGTTTTGTCGCAACTGGAAAAACTGGCGGAGAAAGTCGCCAAGGACGCGCTTCCCGCCAAACAGATCGTTCCGGCCATTCATGCCATCTACCGGTCTCGGGGCAAGGTCGCGGGATGCTTGGGGCTTCACTTCGCGGGCTGGGTCGTCGGGATCGGCGAGGCGTGGCTGGCGTTGACGTGGTTGGGCCATCCGCTTTCCGTGGCAAGCGTGCTGGCGTTGGAATCGGTGGTGTTCGCCATCAAAGGGGTGGCGTTCATCATCCCGTGGTCGCTGGGCGTTCAGGAAGGCGGCTATATGGTTCTGGGCGCGGCCCTTGGGGTGCCGCCGGAATTGGCGTTGACCTTGGCGTTGCTTAAACGCCTTCCCGACATCGTATTGGGAGTTCCCGGGTTGATTTTATGGCATCGGGCCGAACGAAACCGCACCATCGGCGAAGCAGTGGCCGAGGCGAATTAGCCGCTGTCTTTATCGTTGTCATGGTGGCAACCCTCCGGTAATCGGGGGGCTGCCAAAAAGACGGCCCGCTTGTGCAAATCGGGCGGCGCGGCTTGGCCACCGTCCAATTGATCTATGTGATCCCCGAAGCCAGGGGCGGCGCATCCGCGGTCAAGCTGCTGCGCGCCATTCGCCAATTTTCCGCCGCCGCCGGGGCCGTCGATCTGCACGTCAACGTGACCACGGCGATCGGCATGACCAAGACGGACCGCTTCCTGCGCCGCATGGGGTTCAAACAGACCGGCGGCAATTACGTGCTGGAAAGGATTGGGGGATGAGACTCTTGGAAATTGAAAGCTGCGCCGCGTCCGTCGTCTGGGGTGACGATCGTTACAAGGGGCGGCGCTTAATGATACTTAACTAACTGTAGATTATTGTACACAATAAGACCTCTATTAATTATCGATTCGGTATGGTTCATCGGGTGTGTACCATATGCTAGGGTGGCTGGGCGCGGGTGCCGTGGTTGGCATTGAGACTAAGGGGAATCGACGTGGGAATTTGGGGCGCTTTAGCGAGATCGGGAAATGGGGGATGGGGATCATGACCCTCGATTCTAACTCGATTCTAATAAAGCATTGTCAGAAAGAAGTTGTTTGGATGAGATCGTGCTAAATCACCTTACTTTATCTGAAATAAATAATAATAACAAAGAATGCCGCCAAGTGTTCACGTCAAAGCGAGATATATTATTATACTCTGTGCTGTCATTGTTTTGCTTTTATTTTTCATATTTATTAAGAATGGACAATGGACACGAAGCAATAGCAATTATTGGTGCGATTATATTAATTTGGCAATTGTTAAGTGCTATATTATACAAAAACCCATTACTTATTATATGTAGGGGTGCTGTGTACTATAGAAATATATTTTGGAAAACGTATAGTAAAATAAACTTAATAAACGTAGATTCTATTAATTTAAATGTTAGCTATGGAAGATCATTAACAAAATCTATTTTAATAAAATACAAGCACATTGGTTCATCGGAAATAATAATAACAAGTTGTGAGTGTGATGTTGAAGATATCATTGGTATTTTGCTGGATAACGTAGAAACAACTAAAGAAGTATAAATCGGGGGACACAATACCGAGTATAAATCGGGGGATAAATCGGGGGTAAATCGGGGGACACAATACCGATTTCCGTCCGACCTCCCCCTTGCCGGTGCAAGGGGGAGGACGAGATCTTACTTGGACTTGGAAATCGTATCGGCCTTGGCCAACAAAGCCTCAGCCATGCGGATGCTGGCGATGTCGATCAGACGGCCATCCAGCGAAACCGCGCCCTTACCGGCCTTGGCGGCTTCTTCCATGGCGGCCAGAATCCGGCGGGCCTTGGTCACTTCCGCTTCCGACGGCGTGAACACGGCATTGGCCAGTTCGACCTGCGACGGGTGGATGGCCCACTTGCCTTCATAACCCAGCACGGCGGCGCGCTTGGCGGCGGCGGTGAAGCCGTCGGGGTCGCCGAAATCGCCGAACGGGCCGTCAATGGGGCGCAGACCGTAAGCGCGGCAGGCGACCATCATGCGGGTCTGCGCGCCGTGCCATTGATCGGCCCAGTAGAAATTGCGGTTGCCGTTGGCGTCCTTGTCGGTCAACACGCCGTAATCGGGATTGACGCCGCCGATGACGGTGGTGCGGGCGCGGGTGGAGGCGGCATAATCGGCCACGCCGAAGCTCATGGCCTCAAGCCGCTTGGACGAGGTGGCGATGGCTTCCACATTGGCCATGCCCAGGGCGGTTTCGATCAGGATGCCGAAGCCGATTTTCTTGGTGCGCTTCTTGGCGGCCTCGATTTGAGTGACCAGCATGTCCACGGCGTAAACGTCTTGGGGAACGCCGACCTTGGGAATCAAGATCATGTCGAGACGGGGACAGTTTTCGACGATGTCGACCACGTCGCGGTACATATAATGGGTATCGAGACCGTTGATACGGATCTCCATGGTCTTGGTGCCCCAGTCGATTTCGTTCAGACCCTGGATGATGTTCTTGCGGGCCTGTTCCTTGTCGTCGGGGGCGACGGCGTCTTCCAGGTCAAGGAAAATGATGTCGGCGGCGGAGGCGGCCGCCTTCTCGAACATGCCGGGATTGGAGCCGGGGACGGCCAATTCCGAACGGTGTAGTCGAGGGGTCGATTGCTCAACGGCAAAAAAGCTCATGGCTGATCCTTATGGTTTGGGACGATGGGGCGCATTACCCCCGCGCCGGTATAAAATACTCCAGGCGCGGGGATGAGCAAAACACTTTGAACTTAGGCGGCGCGTCGATCGGCCAAGACCTTGGCCATCGTGGTGCCGAAATCGGACGGGCTGGGGGAAACAGTCAACCCGAGCGATTTCATGATTTCCGACTTTTCGGCGGCGCTGTCGCCGAAACCGGCGATGATGGCGCCCGCATGACCCATGCGTCTTCCCTTGGGCGCCGTCAGTCCGGCCACGTAGCCGACTACGGGCTTGGTCATGTTTTCCTTGATCCACTGAGCGGCTTCGGCTTCCTGCGGCCCGCCGATTTCACCGATCATCAACACGGCGGCGGTTTCGGAATCTTCTTCGAACAGGCGGAGATGATCCAGGAACGAACTGCCGTTGATGGGGTCGCCGCCGATGCCCACCGAGGTCGAGACGCCCAATCCGACTTCTTGCAATTGCTGGGCTGCTTCATAGCCCAACGTGCCGGAACGCGAGACGATGCCGATATTCCCCTTGGTGTAGATGTGGCCGGGCATGATGCCCAGCATGGCCTTGCCGGGGCTGATGATGCCCGCGCAATTGGGACCGACCATCAAGGTGCGGCGCTCTTTGGGATATTTGAGCAAGGTGCGCTTAACCCGCATCATATCCTGAGCCGGAATGCCGTCGGTGATGGAACAGACCAGTCTGATGCCGCCGTCGGCCGCTTCGCAGATAGCATCGGCGCAAAAGGCCGGTGCGACGAAGGTGATGCTGGTGTCGGCGCCGGTCGCCGCGACCGCGTCCTTGACGGTGTCGAAAACCGGCAGTCCCAAATGGGTGGTCCCGCCTTTGCCGGGGGTTACGCCCCCGACAACCTTGGATCCATAGGCGATCATTTCCTTGGCGTGAAAAGTGCCCTTGTCACCGGTGAACCCCTGGATCAGGATTCTGGAGTTTTCGTCGATTAGAATGCTCATTGGTGTATCTCCCGCTTATTTTGTATCGATCAGCCCTTGATCGCCTCGACCGCCTTTTTGGCGGCGTCGGCAAGCGACGAGGCTGTGATCAACGGAATTCCGCTTTCGGCGATGATCTTGTTGCCCGCTTCCACGTTGGTTCCGGCCAAGCGCACGATCAAAGGCACGTTCGGTTTAACTTCGTTGTAGGCCTGGACGATACCTTGCGCGACCCAGTCGCACCGGTTGATGCCCGCGAAGATGTTGACCAGGATTGCCTTGACGTTCGCGTCGCCCAGCACCAGTCGGAACGCAGCCGCCACTCGTTCGGGCGATGCGCCGCCGCCGACGTCCAGGAAGTTGGCGGGGCTGCCGCCGGCGAATTTGATCATGTCCATGGTCGCCATGGCCAATCCGGCGCCGTTGACGATGCAGCCGATTTCGCCGTCCAAGCCCACGTAATTCAAATTGTGCTGCTGGGCGACGACTTCGCGGGGATCGTCCTGCGAGGGATCGTGCATGTTGGAGACCAGCGGCTGACGGAACAGGGCGTTGTCGTCGAAGGACATCTTGGCGTCCAGGGCGACCATGCGGTCCTCGGCGGCCAAAACCAGCGGATTGATTTCCACCATGTTGGCGTCAAGATCGCGGAAGGCCCGGTAAGCGCTCATGATGCACTGAACGGCGCGGCTGACCTGCTTCAGATTCAGCCCCAGCTTGAACGCCAGTTCGCGCGCCTGGAACGGTTGCAGGCCGAATGCGGGTTCCACCACCAAATTCAAGATCGCGGACGGATCGGATTTGGCGATTTCCTCAATCTCCATGCCGCCGTGTTTCGAAGCGATGATGTTGATCCGTTCGGTCTTTCTGTCCAAAACGAAGGACAGATAGAATTCCCGCTCGATCTTGTCGGCGACTTCGACGTAGACGCGCTGGACCAGTTTGCCCTCGGGACCGGTTTGCACGGTAACCAAACGCTTGCCAAGCAAATCCTCGGCGATTCTCCGAACGTCGTGATAGGTGCGGCACAGCTTGACGCCGCCTGCCTTGCCGCGCCCGCCGGCGTGGACTTGCGCCTTGACCGCCCAATGGGAGCCGCCCAATTCGGTGGCGACATAGACCGCCTGCTCCGGCGTGTGGGCGACGCCGCCGCGTGGAATCGCTACGCCGAATTTGGCTAGCAGTTCTTTCGCTTGGTATTCATGTACGTCCATTGACTCCTCCGATTATTATTCTGCAAGTGGATTTATGACGGTTCGATCAGAATTGCCCGAAAGTCGTTCACATTGGTCATGGTGGGGCCGGTTACCACCAGATCGCCCAATTTCTCAAAAAAGCCGTAGCCGTCGTTGTTGTTCAAATAGGCCTTGGCGTTAAGCCCCGCCGATGCGGCACGGCGCAAGGTGTCGGGATCGATCAGCGCGCCCGCGTTGTTCTCGGAGCCGTCGATGCCGTCGGTGTCTCCGGCGATGGCGTGGACTTTTGCCGCGCCTTCCAAGGCGATGGCCAAAGCCAGCAGAAATTCCGCGTTGCGCCCGCCGCGGCCTTTGCCTCGGACGGTAACGGTGGTTTCCCCTCCCGACAGCAGAACCAGCGGGGCGGAGGCCGGTTGTCCGAATTCCAAGACCTGTTTGGCGATGCCGGCATGGACCAGCGCGACGTCGCGGGCTTCGCCTTCGATCGCGCTGCCCAGAATCATCGGCTTGAAACCGTCCTTGGACGCCTGGACGGCCGCTGCCTCAAGCGCCGCTTGGGGGGTTACGATCATGCGCAATTCGGCTTTGGCGAAGCACGGATCGCCCGGCTTCGGCGTTTCGTCCGCACCGGCTTTCAGGCGGGACAGGACGGCGGGCGGGACGTCGATCTTGTACTTGGTGACGATTTCAAGGGCATCGGCATAGGTGGTGGGATCGGCGACGGTGGGCCCCGACGCGATCACCGAGGGATCGTCGCCGGGTACGTCCGAAATGGTTAGGGTTATCACGCTGGCCGGAGCGGCCGCCGCGGCCAACCTGCCGCCCTTGATGGCCGACAAATGTTTGCGGACGCAATTCATTTCGGAGATGGTCGCGCCGGAAACCAGCAACGCCTTGTTGACCTGTTGTTTGTCGGCCAGGGTAATGCCGGGAGCGGGTAAGGCCAGCAACGCCGAGCCGCCGCCCGAAATCAGAGCCAAGACCAGATCGTCGGGGCCAAGCCCCTTGACGCTGTCCAGAATTCTTTGCGCCGCATCCATGCCGGCCGCGTCGGGGACCGGATGCGAGGCTTCGACGATTTCGATGGTGCGGCAGGCGACGGCATGCCCGTAGCGAGTCACCACCAGTCCCTCGACCTCGCCCCAGGCGTCCTCGACCGCTTTGGCCATGGCGGCGGATGCTTTTCCCGCTCCGACCACCACGATCCGGCCCTTGGGCTTATCGGGTAGAAACGCCGGAACGCACACCGACGGCAGCGAGCGGGTTACCGCCGCGTCGAACAATCCCTTCAAAATGTCCCTTGGGGGTCTGTTCATGGCGATGTCTATTCTTCGACGACGTTGCGGGGGGCGCCTGCCGCCCACGCTTCGATATTGTCCATCAGCTGATTGGAAAGGGCGGTCATCGCTTCGATGCTGGCCCATGCTACGTGCGGCGTCACGATCAGGTTGGGGATGGACGGATCAAGCAGGGGATTGCCGTTCTTCGGCGGTTCGGCCGATAAAACGTCGAAACCCGCGCCGGCGATCAGGCCGGACTTCAGGGCGTCGGCCAGGGCCTGTTCGTCAACCAGACCGCCGCGGGCGGTATTGATCAGGATGGCGTCCTTCTTCATCAGCTTCAGCGTGTCCCGATTGATAAGGTTGCGCGTGCTGTCGGTCAGGGGGCAGTGCAGCGATACGATATCGCTTTGTTGCAGCAGGGTATTCAAATCCACCATGCCCGGGAACGGGAAGGCGTCGGTGGCGATAACCTTCATGCCCAGGGCTTCCGCTCGGGTCGCGACCGATTTTCCCAGGGCTCCATATCCGATCAGACCCAGGGTCGAACCGGCGATGTCGCGGATGGGGTGGTCGAAGTAACAGAATTGGTTGATGGTCTGCCACTTCCCGTTTTGGACATCGATGTGATAGGGAACCAAGCTGCGCCTTAAGGCGAAGATCAGCGCCATGGTATGTTCGGGAACCGTGTTGACCGCATAGCCGCGAATATTGGAAACGGTAATTCCGTGCGCCTTGGCATAGGGCTTGTCGATGACGTCGGTGCCGGTGGCGGCGACAGCGATCAGCTTCAATTTGGGAAGCTTTTCCAGTGTCGCCGCTCTTAGCGGAACCTTGTTGGTGATGGCGATTTCGGCATCGGCCAATCGTTCGACGACCTGATCCGCCGAGGTCGCGTCGTATTCGACGTAAGTATGGGCAAATCCGGGCTTGCGCAAGGGAACGCCAAGCGTGGCGCGGTCCAGGAACACGATCGAGTGAGACATGGCGAACTCCCCAAGGATTATTGTCTTTTTTAGTTACGCTTCATAAACGGGAAACGCGTCGCACAATTCTTTCACTTTGCCTTTGACCTTGGCGATGACCGCTTGATCGGCGGGCGCTTCCAAGACGTCCGACACCAGATTGGCGACCAGGGTCGCTTCGGCAGTTCCGAACCCGCGCGTGGTGATGGCGGGCGAGCCGAAACGCAGACCGGACGTTACCATCGGCTTTTCCGGGTCGTTGGGAATGGCGTTCTTGTTGATGGTGATGTGGGCTTCGCCCAGGACCGCCTCGGCGGCCTTGCCGGTGATCTTCTTCGCGCGTAGGTCCAGCAGGAAGACGTGGCTGTCGGTGCCGCCGGAAACAGGGCGCATGCCCCGTTCGGTCAGCGCGTGGGCCATGGCCTTGGCGTTGGCCAATACCTGAGTTTGATAGGCCTTGAATTCCGGTTGCAGCGCTTCCAGGAAGGCAACGGCTTTGGCTGCGATCACATGCATGAGCGGACCACCTTGCAATCCGGGGAACACCACCGAGTTGATGGGCTTCTCGAATTCTTCCTTGGCCAGAATGATGCCGCCGCGCGGGCCGCGCAGGGTTTTGTGCGTGGTCGAGGTGACGAAGTCGGCGATGCCAACCGGATTGGGGTACAGGCCCGCCGCGATCAGACCGGCATAATGGGCCATGTCGACCATCAAATAGGCGCCGACGGAATCGGCGATGGCGCGGAACCGCTTCCAATCGATGACGCGGCTGTAGGCGGAAGCGCCGGCCACGATGATCCTGGGCTTGTGTTCCTTGGCCAGCCGTTCGACCTCGTCGTAATCCAGCAATTCGGTCTCGGCGTTAAGGCCATAGGTAACCGCGTGAAAAAGTTTTCCCGACAGATTGACCGATGCGCCGTGGGTCAGGTGACCGCCATGGGCGAGGGACATGCCGAGAATGGTGTCTCCTGGCTTGAGCATGGAAAAATATACGGCTTGATTGGCCTGGCTGCCTGAATGCGGCTGAACGTTCACGTAGGGCGCGCCGTACAATTGTTTCAGCCGGTCGATGGCCAACTGCTCGGCGACGTCGACGAATTCGCAACCGCCGTAATAGCGTTTGTTCGGATACCCTTCGGCGTATTTGTTCGTCAGTTGCGACCCCTGGGCCTCCATGACGGCCGGACTGACGTAATTTTCCGAGGCGATCAGTTCGATATGATTTTGTTGACGTTTGTTTTCGGACTGGATGGCCGACCAGAGTTCCGGGTCAACATTGGCGATAGTGTGCGACTTCTTGAACATCGACTGATCCTCGTATCAAAATGGTAAGCGAAGCGAGGGGGAAACGCCCCCTCGCTTGTTTATCGTTATTTGTTGCTGTTGGACGAGCGGAAGTGCCGCTGCGCGGCGCCGACACCGCTGCCGGGTTCGACCTTGATGCCAACATCGAGCATGGCCATTTCCACTCCGGCCAGCGCACCCAGAACCATCAGTTCGTTAAGGTCGCCCAGGTGGCCGATACGGAACAGCTTGCCCGCAACTTGGTTGAGGCCCGCGCCCAGCGCCATGTTGTAGCGGCGATAGGCGGTGCTTATGACGTCGGCGCCGTTGAACCCTTCGGGCACCATGATGGCGCTGACCGTGTCGGAATCCCACTTGGGGTCCTTGGCGCAAAGCTTCAGCCCCCATGCGGCGACGGCAGAACGGACGCCGCTGGCCAAATGATGGTGACGTTGAACCACGTTGTCCAAGCCTTCCTCGAACATGACCGCCATGGCTTCCTTCAAGCCGTAAAGCAAGGGGATCGACGGCGTGTACGGGAAATAACCGGTGGCGTTGGCTTTGATATGGTCTTCGAAATCGAAGAAGCCGCGAGCGCATTTGGCGGTCTTGCGGGCCTCCAACGCTTTCTGGCTGGCGCAAACGAAGCCCAGACCGGCGGGAAGCATGAAGCCCTTTTGCGAACCGGCGACGGCCAGATCCACGTTCCATTCGTCGAAGCGGAAGTCCAGCGAACCGATCGAGCTGACGCCATCGACGAACAGCAGAGCGGGGTGCTTGGCGGCATCCATCGCCTTGCGCACGGCGCTGACGTCGCTGGTCACGCCGGTGGCGGTTTCGTTATGCACCACCAAGACGGCCTTGAATTCGTGCTTCTTGTCAGCTTCCAACTTGGCCAGAATGTGTTCCGGGTGAGCGCCGGTGCCCCATTCTTCCTCGATCACCTCGACGTCCAGACCGATGCGGCGGGCCAGATCGATCCACAAATGACTGAATTGACCGAACCGGGACGCCAGCACTTTGTCGCCGGGCGACAAGGTGTTGACAAGCGCGGCTTCCCAACCGCCGGTTCCCGTGGTCGGGAAAATGAAGGCTTGGCCCTTTTGGCTGCGAAAAACCTTTTTCAGGTCCGCCAGGATCGGATTGACGAAATCCGGGAACGTGGGATTACGGTGATCCTCGGACGGAACGGCCATGGCGCGGACGATCCGGTCGGGGATATTGGTGGGGCCTGGAACAAACAGGAAATGACGACCCGGCATTGTTGATTACTCCTCCATAAAACGTGCGGCTCATAGGCCGAAAGGCCCATAGTTAAAGATTATAAGCGGCCCGGCAAGAGGGGATGATCCCGGGCTGTATTTTTCCTACCCTTTTTTCCGCTTTCGCGACTTCGTTTGTCGGGCAGGAAAAAACCTACCCACAGCAGACTTATAGCGTGCAAATGCTGGCGATGCCAGTCTTTTGTTTAAAAAAATTTTCACCCCTGGAAAAACCTCCCGACGCGGGGCTATCCGCGGCGGGAGATGTCTATAATGCCCTTAGAACAGGCCGGTTACGCGCCCGTCCGCGGTCACATCGATGTGATTGGCGGCGGGCACCTTGGGCAAGCCCGGCATGGTCATGATGTCGCCGCAGATGACCACCACGAACTCGGCTCCCGACAGCAGGCGGACTTCCCGAACGGGAATGATGTGCCCGGAGGGAGCGCCCTTGGCGTTGGGGTCGGTCGAGAAACTGTACTGGGTCTTGGCGATGCAGACCGGCAAATGTCCGTAACCCTCGGCTTCCAGTTCCTTGAACTTGGACGCGGCCCCGGCATCGATGCTGATGTCGGCGGCTCCGTAAAGGGTTTTGGCGATGGTGCGGACTTTCTCGACCAGCGGCATGTCGTCGGGATAAATAGGCTTGAAATTGGCCGGCTTGGTTTCGATGGTGCGAACCACCGTTTCGGCCAGTTCCTTGGCGCCAGCGCCGCCGCCCGCCCAGTGGTCGGCCAGGACGCATTCCACGTCGATGGCTTTGGACAGGTTCAGCAGCAGGTCGATTTCGGCGGGCGTGTCCGAACTGAATCGGTTGATCGACACCACCACCGGCAGACCGAAGCCGCGCAGGTTCTTGACGTGGCGTTCCAGATTGGCGAATCCGCTTTTGAGCGCGTCCAGATTTTCGGACTTCAGTCCGTCCTTGGCGACGCCGCCGTGCATCTTAAGCGCGCGGATGGTGGCGACCACCACCACGATGTCAGGCTTGAGACCGGCCTTGCGGCACTTGATGTCCAGGAATTTCTCGGCGCCCAGATCGGCGCCGAACCCGGCTTCGGTGATCACGTAGTCGGCCAATTTCAAGGCCGATTTGGTGGCGATGACCGAATTGCAGCCGTGGGCGATGTTGGCGAATGGGCCGCCGTGAATGATGGCGGGATTGTTTTCCAGGGTTTGCACCAGATTGGGAGCCAGAGCATCCTTGAGCAGAACGGTCATCGGCCCGGCGGCCTTAAGGTCCGAAGCTTTGATCGGCTTCTTGTCGCGGGTTTGGGCAACGGTGATGTTGCCTAGACGGCGTTTCAAATCGTCGAGATCGGTGGCCAGACAGAAAATAGCCATGACCTCCGAGGCGACGGTGATGTCGAAACCGTCCTCGCGAGGGTAGCCGTTGGCGACGCCGCCTAGCGACGACACGATTTGTCTAAGCGAACGGTCGTTCATGTCGATGGCGCGGCGCCATGTGACCCGGCGCTGGTCGATGCCCAGTTCGTTGCCCCAGTAGATGTGGTTCTCGATCAAGGCCGACAGCAGGTTGTTGGCGGTGCCGATGGCGTGAAAATCGCCGGTGAAATGCAGGTTGATGTCTTCCATGGGCACCACCTGGGCATAGCCGCCGCCCGCCGCGCCGCCCTTGACGCCGAAGCACGGGCCAAGGCTGGGTTCGCGCAGGCAGATCATCGCCTTCTTGCCGATATGGTTGAGCGCGTCGCCCAGGCCCACCGTGGTGGTGGTCTTGCCTTCCCCGGCGGGAGTAGGCGTGATTGCCGACACCAGAATCAGCTTGCCATCCTTTTTGTCCGCCAGCGACTTCACGTAATCCAGCGAAATTTTTGCCTTGTAATGGCCGTAAGGCAAAACATGAGAAGACGGAATGCCCAATGATTTCTCGGCCACTTCGACAACCGGTTTCATGGTTGCCGTCTGGGCAATCTCGATATCGCTTTTGGGTTGGGCATGCTGGTTGTTGGACATTAACGCTTCTCCTTCAGGGGGCTATGGGGTGGACTAGATTGGCGAAAAACCCTTTTGCGGCAATCGAAAGTTCGATCGCGCAATTCAAGGGAAGGTCTTTTTTAGCTTTCCTCCGAACGTTCCGCCACTTGCATTCTTAGCCGATTTGGCATGATTCTTTTTTACTTCCCTCAATTTGGACGGAGTCTTTGAAGCCGTCAAGAACCCCACACGGGTAGTGAGACCATATCCGCGAGTGTGGGATTGCGATGTTTTCCGTGAAATCCTATAAAAAACCCTTGACCCGATGCTTTTTCGCAGCCGATTTAAAAGGAAATCATAAGCATCTAAGGAGGACATACAATGGCTGCGGCAATCATCGACGGCAAAGCCCGCGCGGCGAAATTGCGCGAAACACTAACGGGCGAGATTATCGCGTTGCAGGCGAAGGTTGGCCGCGTGCCCGGTCTGGCCGTGATCCTGGTCGGCGAAGATCCCGCCAGCAAGGTCTATGTCCGCAACAAGGCCGAGCAGACCCGCGAAGTGGGGATGAAGTCGCTGGAATACAAATTGCCCGCC
>Ga0316224_1002357_pt1 | contig 17768 bp, 12 predicted proteins | sample TBH18013metaG_FD_206254 | JGI IMG/M metagenome (GOLD analysis project Ga0316224, IMG submission 206254) | Freshwater microbial communities from Trout Bog Lake, Wisconsin, USA - TBH18013 | ecosystem: Environmental > Aquatic > Freshwater > Lake > Hypolimnion/Profundal zone | place: USA: Wisconsin... | reverse complement strand
ATGTGTTAACTAAATTATCACTCTTTTTTTCTTTTGAAAGTGGACTTCTCTTCTGGCGCAGGGGTGGACTAGTATGCTTGGCGCAGATTCTTTTTTAGTGGACTAGTATGCTTGGCGCACAACAGTTCTTTCAAAGACAAAGCTAGAATAGCAGGCGAAATACATATTGCACCAATTGGCTTTGACAATTTATAAAATTGTACAATTATTTCTTTTAACTCCTTTATCACCTTACCATGTTCATTTTTAAGTGCTAAATCTGATAAGTTAATTGCAGCACCAGAACCACCAGGAAGTATCAGTGCATCAAAATCTTTTACATACAATTTGCTTAAGGATTGAATTTTACCGCGAGCAATACGTGCAGATTCTACAAGAATATTACGTTCTTCTGGCATTTCTTCTCGGGTTAAGTGATTGATTACATAGCGTTGGTTTTTATTAGGAGCAAAAATTTTAACATCTGCATTGTTTTTATCTAATTCAAGTAATGTAAAAACTGTTTCAAAAATTTCAGCTCCATCTAAAGATCCGCACCCCGAAATTACTACAGCAACCTTTGTCATAATATTTCTCTTAATAAAAAATTAATACCTGAGAATACCCTTAAAATAGAAGAAAAGTCTATATTTTTAGAGTAAGTTAAAACTTTATTGGATCTGAAAAACCTTCTCTAGCCAAATTTGCCACAAATTTTGTACTAGCATAGATTAATTGTAGTCTCCTGTTATTACAAAAAATAATTTTCTATCTCTTTTTTAAGGTCCATGACTTTTAAGTTAAAGCTATTATCCAAAGAATCAATTTTTAATATTAATTCAATATCTCTAAGTAACTTTCTTACTTGCTTTTCTATAGCTTTAGTTTTTAACTTTTTATTAGCTTGTTGCTGTAGCTTTTGAGCTTTTATCTTAGAAAATTCCTTATTTAGAAACTCAATAATTTTTTGTTTATATGTTGCAAAATCAGTTATGTGTTGTTGAGTTATTAATATTCTTCCTTCAATTCCTTATATTCTCTTTTAAGGTAACATAATTTTAACATGATTCAGTATATCCTGTAAGTAGTTGTTGTAAATCCATCAACCAAACAGGAGGTAATTATGTTTAATAAAATATTTAAAAAAGCTTATACAATAAGAAAGCATAAGAATGCACCATTGTTAAAGGAACGGCTAAAATATCTGCAATATTGGGATAAATGCGGTAGATCATTAAGTACAATGCAGTCTATTGCTTGGCATCTTTTAAGAATTGTTGATTATCTTAAATTAGAAGTTAATGGTAAGATAACTATAGAAAAAATTGAAATAGCTGCAGATCACTGGACAAGATATCAATCCAACCATACTAAGAAGAAAAGAGTCTTCTTTTCAAAATGTAGCAAAGAACGTTTTACCAGGTATGCTATAGACTGGCTAAAAAAGTTAAATCGTTTGGAACGCTTGCCTGAAGAAAAGATTCCTTTGTTTAATAAAATATTTACACGTAAAAAAGTTCTTAAACGTCATACTAGTGCACCACTATTGAAAAAACGTTTAAAATATTTATGCTATTTGGCAGATAATGGTGCTGTATATAGCAACTTGAGACGAATTGCTTACTATTTATTAGTTATTATGAGATATCTCAATTTAAATGAATTGCGGATAGTGTCAGTAGCTGAAATTGAGATGGCGGCAGAGAAATGGGCAGGAGAAAAAGAAAACTCTCGCAGAAAAAGTGATTATTCAAATTCTGTAAAAGCACGATTTATTCATTATGCTTCCAGTTGGTTTAAAATGCTTGGCTACCTCAAAGAGCAAAGTAGGAAACCTATTTCATTTAAAAAATATTTAAGAGATTATATTGCTTACATACGTCAGGAACAAGGGCTTTCTGAAAGGACTATTAAATATAGATTCTCCCAACTTCAAGACTTTCTCATAAATACTAATAAAAAAAATAAGAACTTTAAAAAGCTTACCCCACTTATAATTGATGAAATATTAAAGAAAAAATATGATATAGGTGGTTATTCAAGAAGAACCATTCAATGGTATGCTTCAATAATTCGGATTTTCTTGAGGTATGCGGAGAATCATGGTTGGTGCCAAAAAGGTTTAGCTGATTCAATAAAAGTACCACGTATATATCGGTATGAAGCTTTGCCTTACTCACCAAGCTGGGATGAAGTAAAAAGACTCCTAGCTAATAGCAAATCTGACCACCCCACTGATGTTAGGGATTACGCGATCTTAATGTTGCTTTCAGTATATGGTATGAGATGTAGTGAGGTTATTAATTTACGTTTAGAAGATCTTGATTGGAAAAATGAACGAATTTATCTAAAACGAGCAAAACGATCAAAGACACAAATTTTTCCTCTTTCCAAAATCGTGGGAGAAGCAATCTTACGCTATTTGAAAGAAGTCAGACAAAATTGTTGTTCATTAAAAGAAGTATTTATATGCATGAGATCGCCATATAGGGCTTTAAAAAGAGCCGCTATCTATCAGATTGTTAGTAAAAGACTTAGGCCATTATGTACCAATATCAAGCATTATGGACCACATGCCTTACGTCATGCATGTGCAACTCATTTAATTAATAAAGGTGTATCACTTAAGGAAATAAGTGATCACCTAGGTCATCAAGGACTAGAAACGACACGAATTTATACAAAGGTTGATCTTACCAATTTGCGCAAGGTCGCTGAATTCAAATTAGGAGGCATATTATGATACTTGAACAACTTATTAATCAATACATAACCTACAGAAGATCTTTAGGAGAAAAATTTAAAACAAATACAGTATATTTAAAAGCTTTTTGCAAAACAATGGAGCCATTAACAACTATAAAATCTATCTCTGAAGATAAGATTAATAACTTCCTTTATGGTAACTCAAAGGGAATAACATCAGGGTGGTTTGTTAAGCATACGGCATTATTAGGATTTTATCGCTATGCACTCGCTCGTAATTATATTACCGAGATACCATTACCACGCATTTTACCTAACCGTCCACAGCCTTTTGTACCTTATATTTATTCAAAAGAAGAATTAAAACGTTTATTTGATGCGGCATTAACCTATCAAAAAAATAAAAGCTTTGTGCAATCATATACAGTTAGAGCGATTCTAATACTTACCTATGCCCTTGGTTTACGCTTACACGAAACACTTTCAATCAGGCTAGATGACATTGATATTAAGCATCATGTTATAACTATAAGAAAATCAAAATTTTATAAAAGCCGTTTGGTACCATTTAGTGCAGAGCTTGCTTGTGTTATTACAACCTATTTAAAGTGGAGGGTGCAGCAAAAGTACTCACCAAATACTAGTGCTTTTTTATTTATGGGAAGAAATAATCATTCATTTAATATAAGTACTATGAGAGGCATCTTCCAAAGGATACGAGAAAAAGCCGACATCAAGCGCAGTGATAATGCCAATTTCCAGCCAAGGATACATGACTTAAGACATACCTTTGCGGTCAATAGATTAACCAGTTGGTATCAGGAAAATAAAGATGTGCAACAACTTTTACCAATACTTTCTATTTATCTTGGGCATACACATCTTGCTAATACCACAGTCTATCTAACTATGACTAATAATCTTCTTCAAGAAGCAAGTAACCGTTTTGAAAAATATGTAACAGGAGGACAATATGAAAAACTCTAATTATTTAAGCACATGGATAAAACGATTTTTATTAGAATATTTAATTAGTATAAGAAACTTATCAAAGAACACTCAGCAAAGTTATAGAGACACATTTAGGTTATTACTACCATTTATAGCTAGTAAGTCCCATAAATCCATTGAAGAATTGCTAGTAAGCGATATAAGTCCTAATATAATTAAAAAATTCCTTCTAGATTTAGAAACAAATAGATATTGCTCATTATCAACAAGAAACCAACGCTTATCTGCTATTCATGCCTTTACAAAGTTCATAGGATTAAACAGTCCCGAACATATAGAGTGGTGTCGTCAGATTAAAACTATTCCATTTAAGAAAGCGGAGCGTACCTTAATAACTTATCTTGAAAAACATGAGATGGATGCATTACTAAATGCACCAGACAGGGAAACTGATCAAGGTAGAAGGGACTATGTGCTATTATTGTTTCTTTATAATACTGGAGCACGAGCTGATGAAGCTGCGCAACTGACAATAGCTGACTTGAATATTGCTCATGCTAAAAAAAGAGACTTATCTACAGTACTTATCAAAGGCAAGGGGAACAAACTAAGGCGTTGCCCATTATGGCAGCAAACAGCCAATGAGTTAAGTGCATTAATCTCAGGTCGCAACCTACATGAGCATGTTTTTTTGAATAGGTGTAAGCAGCCATTAACACGTTTTGGTATTCATAATATGGTCAAACGTTGTATTAAGAAAATTATTAAGAAACTACCATCATTAGAAAAAAAGCAAGTTAGTCCCCATACTATACGTCATACAACCGCTACGCATTTATTACAGGCAGGTGTAGACATAAATACTATCAGGGCTTGGTTAGGTCATGTGTCCATTAACACAACTAACGTTTATGCTGAAATTGATCTTAATATGAAGGCCAGGGCATTAGCGTGCTGTGAAATTGCAAAAATTAAAACCCAAGCACATTGGCGTGATGACAAAGGATTGATGCGCTTTTTAGATTCAATTTAAGGTTCCTAAGAAATATATTTAATTATATTTAAATTATGTTATCTTAAAAAGAAGCAAAGAAGTTGAAAGAAGTATATTATGACTCAACAACACATAACTGGTTTTGCAACATATAAAAAGTTATGTGGTGCACCACATAATTGTTTAGGAGTTAATTGAACCATTTTGACCTTATTTTATCAAAAACATTTCTTTGATAATTCATTTCTAGATAAATTATTTGATTTATTCTATGTTCTATTGCAATGGATCCTGAATAGTTAGATACCACTTCTAATGGAAAATAATACCATTCTTGTTTAAATTGATTATCTTCTTTATCAAGAAAAATCTTCTCACCAGATGATAGTGTCATAGCTTCTATAGTATTAAGTGGATAAGATAGCCCTTGACCACATGCCTTAATTAAGGATTCTTTTTTAGTCCATAGATTATAAAAAAACTCAAGTCTTTCTTTAGCTTCAAGGATAGTAAAAAATTCACGTTCCGCAGGAGTAAATACTAGATCAGAAAACTCCTGAATATCTAAAGTATTATTATGTACTTCTATATCAATACCAACTTTATGATCTAAGGCAATAATGTAATTAACTATATCATGAGAATGAGACATATTAAATTGAAAATTATGATTTTTCAAAAAGGGTTTGCCATATTTATTATGGATAAATTCAATCTCTTGAGGAAGTTGTTTAGTATAATAACTTAAAATACATCTTAGAATTCCGTGAGATATAATATATAGATCTCTTAAGTTACTAGTGTAATATTTGTTGGCTTGGCTTCTTTCCTCAGCAGAAAGGTATTCCCAAAATTGAGGTATAAGAAGTTTACAGTTATTTAAATTTACAATATAGACAAATACCTTATTAGAATTTCCATTAAATTCTAACTTATCCAAAAGGTTATTTTCAAAAATATTAGTAAATCCTATTAATTTTCTTAACATGTTACTGATCCTATATTCTACTGTAAATAACAATTATGTTGCTTCCTTCTTTGTTAATGTCAATAAAAAAAGATACCACTAAATTGCATAAAAAGGGGTTGATTTTTATTCTTATCCTATCTTTTTTTAAGGTCTAATTGTCATGTACTAACATGCCTTTTTATTAGCTCTAATTTGACTTAATGACAGTCACTTGCATAAAGTCATCTTTTTTCACCATCTTGTCAGATTAAATTGAAAGGTTTACAAATAAGAATTTTTTCCTGGAATTAAATTGGTTTAAGTTACAATTCAAGCATTCGGCATGAATCTATTTTCATTTAATAATGAATATAGATATTTTTTGGTGATGGTTGGTAGTAATCTTGTTGCGTCTTGAGGTATTAAGTAGGTTTTTTGACCATACTCCTCTCCAAATTCAGCAATCTTTATTCCTCTCCATCCTGTGTCCAAAATAATGTCAATTTCAGCAAGTGTGATAAGATACATATCTTCAGGAGAAGCATTCTTTTTTGCGAATAAAATTAAAAAGCTGTCAGTTGGCAATGAAGTTTTTAAACAAAAATCTTTCATATTTCTATAAACAGGCACGATATCGAGATAAAAACTTTGGCATCCATAATTTGGAATAACTGACCCATTTTTGGTCGCTCCCCCTGTGCATGTTTTCCTAAAAATCCCATCATCTTTTATTTTTAACTCAATAAATAAAAATCTCGTTTCACGATGGGTTAAAGAACCTATAAAGTCAGGGCATCCCTTAACCCATTCATTCTCATCAGGTGAATAGGCCTCAAACCAAAGTTCATCAAAACGTTGAAATTTAATATTCTCCTTAATTAAAAATGGTAGCTTCTGTGCAATGTACGCAGTAAATGTTTCTATTATTGTATTCGCACTTTTATTTTCCATATCCCAGCGTTTCTGCTTCTCATTAAGATAGGCCTCTCTATGTAAGAATTCTATATCTTTCCTCACAAACGAACTCCATAGTTATTGCAAAGTGAGGTTATAGAAATGTCACGACCATCACCAAATATTTGCCACCATTTTAATAAATCCCCATTTTGAAACGCACTTATAAAATGAGGAGCAATTTGAGTGGGAATAAGCAATCGCTTCCATTTCGTTGTAATTTCAATGGGTTTCTCATACTGCGCAAGCAAATGATACCGACCAGTGGTGCGAACCCAAACTTCTTTTGCACTCTCTTTGTTAAGAGGAATTTCTGATAGTCGAACTCTGTTTTCACAGAATTCAAACTCTTTATAAAAAGTAAAATCTAAAGGTGATACTTTTGGAAATATATTGTTGCATTCATTTTTGTTAAGTTTTGTCATTAATGCTTGCCATACTAGCATACGCTCACCAGCATTATGCCTCAAAAATCCTGTTGTCATGTACTGGTGTGGCATAGCTGAATCCCTTGTAGCTGAAATAATACTGATTCTTTGCTCAACACCATGAAACAATGGGCGTGGTCTAATTTCATGGTGAAATGCCGAAATTTTCTCAAACTTATCAAAAATTTTTCTACGTAGAAATTGTGTCCTCTTGGATGATGATATTGCAACAGGTACAATTAATGACACGGAAGAAATATCAATATCAATAAGTTTTTCAATAATAGGTATCCATGCATTACCTTTACTACCTTCTTTATATGGTGGATTTACTATAATCTTTAATCCAGATAACTTGCTATTAGGATAGGTGATGAAGTCACAGAGTTTTATTTGCTTTTGCAGTTGTGCTTCAACACTATTTATTTCTAAGGAAGGAGATATATTTACCAAACATCTAGCTATATTTTTAATAGCTATCATTCTAGTATCTCTATCTATCTCACTACCATGTAATTTCTTTACTAGATCCCAGCTAGACAATTGTTCTTTTTCTGAAAGTACAAGAGCAGTTGCAATAAGTAGGCTTCCATGCCCTACACATGGATCAAATATGATCTCCATATTATAGTTATCCAATAATGCAAACGCAGCATAAAGAGCCACATCAGAGGGAGTGAAGAATTGTGCCAACTCCTTTTGAGTACTAGTACAACTTGGTGCTGTATGGATGGCGGATAGGATATTGTCCCATTTTCCGGATATTGATTTTCTTTTATCTGAAATCTGTACCGCATCTGTAAACAATTCTTGACATACCTTAGGGAGATTTTCAAACCAATTAAATGTTCTGTGAGCACCTAATATAGGTACAGCTTCTTTTTTTTGATTAATACTTGTTGGAATACCGGTAGTTAAAAGCGTCATGCAACATTCATTATTTAATTTCTCACTTACTTTTAGAGTTAACTATATGCTGTTTAACAGCTCTGGCAAGGTTAATATTAGTTAATTTGCTACTTAAATATCTACGCTACACACTAGCTATAAACTAGGTCCACCTATATCTTCTGACATCTCAAGGTGCTTCTGATGCTGGGTCCCCTTATTTTATATCTGTTTCATGATGTGGTGCATATTCGTTCATATAGGTTTGGCTTTGTTGCGTGGATAGTATAAAAAGTTTAGACTATCCTTATAGCTCAAAAAAACCACTTTTAGTTATAATATTCAGCCTTTCCTAATGAAGCCATTAGGTTTAATAAATTGACTTTAGCAATCAGTTCATTCCTTCTTCCTGAATCATTTTTTTGCTGTAAATTAAAACCAAAAGTTTTTCTAACCAGTGCATACAGACTTCAACAAGACATCTTCGGTGGTATCCGCTTATCTTCCATGCTTTTTAGCCTGCGTCAAAATTTTCGTGTTTTCTAATTTCTTTAATCATATTATCTCTCTGTTCTAAATGTGGTTTTTTGATTCTAGGTCTATTCTTTAATTCATCTGCAACTGGCTTCGAAACAGCTGTTCTTTTTTAAGAGTGTCAATTACCTGTAGTGGGTTATATAAATTATTCCATATTATAAGAGCAAGTGTTGGTATAAAATTGTAAAAGTTAATAATTGCACTATATCAGTCATTATTACTGCTCTTATGCCTTCTAATGCTGAATAGATAATTACTACTAACGCTCCAAGAATCATAAACTTGTTGCCAAGACTACCAAAAGCATAGGTTAGGATAATTCCGGCAAATTTAAACTGCATTGCGACGTTATAAAAAGAATAATAACTGCAAATGCATAATAACTAAAAATTACCAGTAGCAAAAATCATAAAAATCCACCTTATACTAACTCAGTTTATTAAAAAAAGTTCAACTATCATACTTGTTTCCAATCAATCCTAATTGAATATAACGTCTATTCTAACTTTATTCCACATTATAAGAGCTAATAGTTTGGTTCCAGGCTAATGCGGTCAAGGTTGTATCTGCGATTCTCCACCTTGACCGCGCCTGATCGCTACGCTGAATCCACTTCAAGATGAAAGCTTGGCTTTCATCGGGGTTTTTCTCCCTGATTTTTTTAAACTTAAAAATTATGAGGAAATTATGTCTATTAAAAATTCTAAAACTCACAAAACATCTTATAAAACTTTTAACAGTGGCTTATATATAGAAACATATTTTACCAAAGTATATTATCTGATGGATAAAATAAGAAAGGATGAGGAATATCATCTGGTAGAATACAACCAAGATTTATTCAGAGCATGTTATGGTGATAATTTTGTTGATGTTAATGATGACGATTATGATCAAGAGTTAGATAGTTATTTTTGGGAAAAGTTATCTTACTGGATGATTTACTTTCAACCACTAAAGTATAATGAAGAAGTAGCCCATAAGTGTAGTTTGATACCATTCAAGTACATAGGTGAACATGAAGATTTAGAATTACTGGCACTAGGTGGTTGTGGAATGGATCTGGGGGCTAAACTTGATGCTTACCAGGCCTTAACTGATGGCACTATAGATGAACATAGTAAATTATTTAGGGATAAAGAATACTTTCAATATGTAATTGGCACAAATTTAACTAAAAAAGTATTAAAAGCAATAACCACAAGTAAAAAATAACGGAGTAATAAACTTCTATCTTTATGTTGCTTTTAGCAAATAACTAAAGGCAACATAAAGATACTTGGGTAAAATGCTAAACATCCTATGTGTGAACAGGATGTTTAATTGCTTGTGATGGTAATTCTCCTGTTTTTGTAGTTAAGTTTTTTTCATTTTAACCATTGACTATTTGATTAGTGCACTTATTTAATTATTTCCAACTCATGTTTTATTGATGTAATGCCTTCTTTTAAAGAATTGATATTAATAACATATCCATACCATTCTTCTCTTAAGCTATTCCATCTTAGGCCATGAGTTCTAAGATAAGTTCTAATCTCAGGGGATGGCTGCTGTGTTAATTTAAGAATAATTGCTACTTTGCTTTTTTCATCTTTGTCTAAAACAGCTTTGCCAAGATCAGACCATTGCTTTAAAACCGTATCATTTTCAACCAAAGTATTTTTTAAAGATAATAGCGCACCATAAAGACCATTGATTGGTAGATGATCTAGTTCTGCTTTAACGACTAGTCCACCAATTTCAATTAAGTGACGAGTGCGCATTTTACGCTCGACGAGATTTAGCTTAGTTTCTTCAGCGGCTAATCTATTTTTTTTCTGCTCCAGCTTTACTTTTTGTTCTTTTACGGTTTTCATAATTACCTTTCGAGTTTTTTAATTGTTATTTAAAATATATTGTTTAATTCTTTGGTATCATTTAACTACATTAGAAATTGAATACATAGTTAATATTTTATGCCTTCACTAGAATACCAACATATATTCATTTAACGAATTCCATTATCTAATAATTATACTATATACCACGTAGCCTACCGAACCAACAAAAAACTGAGAGTTCACACTAAATAAAAGAATATTAGTGCTAATATTCTTGTGAGTTGTGAAAATGTTATAACATTCATTCGAAGAATAATGATATACGCAATATATGTTGTGACCAACATGCTTTTCTATTATAATATCTAATACATAAACATAAATAAGTAGTTTTGGGATTTAGTAAATGGCAATTCAATTCGCAAGAATAGAAATAGTAGGTCGTTCATCGGGTGGTAGTGCCTGTTGTAAGGGGGCGTATAATGCTAGAACAATAGTTAAAGACGCGAACACAAATGTTATTTATAACTTTCAAAATAAAGGAGATAATGTTTATCACGAAATAATGTTACCCGAAGGAGTAGATCAGAAATATAAATCTGTCGCTGTGTTAATGAATGAAATAGAAAGGTGTGAGAAAAGGAAAGATAGCCAGTTAGTTAAAGATATTGTACTAGCACTACCGGATGATAAAGAACTTACTCTTCAAGATAGAATAGAAATAGTTCGCCGATTAGTAGCAAAAAGAGAGTGGGTAAAAGAAGGGCTTGGTGTGCAGATTGATATTCATCAACCGCACGATGGGGAGAAGAACTGGCATGCTCATTTATTAGTTACTACCCGAAGATTTACAAAAGATGGCTTATCATTAGGTGAAAAGGCAACCAACCTAAATCCTGAATTTAAAAAAGTGGGTAAGAGAGCGTATGTAGTTCCAGAATCTGAACAGATACACGAGGAACTAAAGAATATAACCAACGATTATTTTAAAGAATTAGGTCTAGAAAACAGAGTTGATACTATAGGGCATATTGCTCAAGAGCATATCGGCCCTGTGCGTATGCGTAGTGTATTAAATCAGGCTGTAGAGAGAAACGAAGATAGACGTATTGCTAATATAGAGCATCTAAATTCCAGTCAAAGATTGCTGGAGAAAGTCACTCATCATATGAGTGTATTTAACGTTGGTGATTTAAAAAGGGCGGTAAAGTTTATACCAGATAGTAAGGCAAGAGAACGTCTAGTAGAAGATGCTCTAGCAAGCAAATCACTACTTGAATTGCACGATGAGCAGGGCAAGAACACGGGCTATTATACTACTGTAGGGATTAGGGAAGAAGAAGCGAAGTTACTGCGCCTAAGTAGATATGTGGCATCTGGTAAGAATGTGATTGCGATGGGTGGAATAAAGGCGATTGATAATGCCAATAAACTAATTGAATCTGTGCCCGATTCGTTTTCTTCAGAGCAAAAACTGGCATTCTCACATTTGTTAATGAACGAATCTGGTGTGCGGATAGTTAGAGGCAGAGCGGGCACTGGTAAATCACATGTACTCGGCCAAGTTGCCACTATTGCCAAGTCTTGCGGGGTTAATGTCATTGGTCTTGCCCCAACTCATAAGGCTAGGGAAGAGTTGGCCAAAAAACCTGACTTTGATCAGAATGATACTATTAAGGGTATGTTATTTAAGCTCCGTCATGGCAGGTTTGAACTACCTAAATATAGTTTATTGGTAGTTGATGAAGCTGGCATGATCGGTAATGAAGATTATCATGAACTGATGAGAGTTGCGGCAACTAGAAAGTGTAACCTCATACTTGCGGGCGATGAGAGGCAGATAACTTCGGTGCAACGCGGTGGGATGTATGAGGTATTTGCAAGCAGATACGGATCAACAACATTGCTTGATATTCAGCGGCAGAAGTCTGATTGGGGCAGGGATGTTGCGATGGCATTTTCTAGGGGAGAAGTGGCTACTGGAGTTGGCATATTGCAGGTGCAAGATCGCCTTTTGGTTGGTAAGAATGCTAATGAATCGATGCAAAGTTTATTAGCTGACTGGAGTAAAAGCGATGAAAAGCTTGCTGATAGGCTAATTATTGCTGTCAAGAATAAAGACGTGGATGCGCTTAATCATGGCGCAAGGGAGTACTTAAAGCTTGAAGGCGTGCTTTTTGGTGAAGAAATATCCGTTGGTGGTCATCATTATATGCAAGGGGATCGTATTTTAATTAAGCAAACTAACAAAGAGCTTGGTTTGACTAATGGTGATTTAGCTCAATTAATAGGAGTATCAAAAGATCAGTTTGTTTTGCGTATAGAGAATGGCGATAAGGATGGTAAGGATAGTAAAATCAAAGAGATATCATTTAACCCTAGCATATATAGTGGCTTTAGGCATGGTTATGCGACCACGGTGTTCAAGGCGCAAGGGGCGTCGATTAAGGATGTATTTGTTTTTCATGATGGGTTTGCGGGGTTGCGCAATAGCTATGTGGCATTGTCACGGCACGTTAATCAGTTAAAGCTGTATATCAATAATCAAGCAACTGTAAGCATTGCTCATTTAATCAAGCAGCTAGGACATGATCCAGAGATAGGAAGTAGCTTAAGTTATTTGACGAAAGCGGATTTAGATACTGAAGAGTTGAATGAAGGATTTCAGCAAAACAAAGGTTTTGTGAGTGGTTTAGTAGTTGGGGCCTTAGAATTTGCTTCACGGAAAATCACTGAACTCTCTGACAAACATTTACCTGCAACTGAATATTACCATTATAAAGCACCGCAGGTACAACCTGAAAGAGTAGAAGCAGTACTTGATAGCATAGGAATGGGGTATGAGGAAGTAGAAACTATGATTCATGTAAAAGAGAAAATTGTAGTTGGCAGGAATATAATGTCTGCCGGTAATACTGCCCAGGCAAAAGTTGAGGAGGGTAGTTATAGTTCTAGCCATAATATTGATCATTGCACTAATGTCGACACTATCCTTAGCGTTAATGAATCTAGTCAATCAGCCAAAAAGCTTTTTTATGCTAAGGCTGATTTTGCCAGAAACGCGGCTAGGGATGTGGCAAAGAATATGCAGCAAAAGGCGGTATGGGATAATGAATCTGAGAAATTGCGCAATGCGGTCCGGTTTAAAACTGAGCAAATAGCAAGAGACTTACTGGGTGAGCCAAACAAAAAACTATCTGATGGTAGGACTTTACGTTTTGGTGAGCATGGCAAGATTGCCGTGCGTATTAGCGGTGAGCGTATGGGTACCTGGTATGACTTTAGTAGTAGTACGGGCGGTGATATCTTTGCTTTAGTGCAAGAAAAACAGAGTTGTGATTTTAAGGCGGCAGCAGAATATTTAAGACGTGCCTGTGATATGCAGAGTGGTACTTTAAGTCTTGTACATGATCATAATAATAGCGATCTAACGGAAAAATATATCAAGGAAAGACAAGCCGAAGAAAAGGCCGCAAAAGTAAAACAAGCTCTAGTAATAAAGTTATATACTCAAGCCAAAAATATAGGCGATAGATCCGTAGCACATCGTTACCTTACTCAAAAACGTGGCATTACTTGTGAGGTTGGGCTTGATATAAAGACTACTAGTATCTACAGCCAGAGTAATCATACTACCAAAGATGGGTTGGCACAAAGCGCAGAAAAAAACCCAGGCGAATATCTACCGGCAATAGTTGCATTTGCTAGGAACTCGCATGGAGTGGTAACTGGTGGTCAGCAGATATTGCTTGATAAAATTACTGGAGGCAAGGCAGCGGTAGATATAGCTAAGAAATCTTTTGGTAAAATAGCCGGTTCATTTGTAGAAGTAGGCAAAGGCGAGAATACGCCAAAGGGCAAGGTTAATGTTACTGTAATAGCTGAAGGGTTGGAAACGGCTTTATCAATAAAACAGTCTCTAGCGAATGATCCAAATAACAAAGACATCCAAGTCAAAGTGCTTTGTTCACTAGGTATTAGCAACATTAAGAATTATCAGCCAGCAGCTGGTGAGAAAATCATTATCGCAGCTGACAATGACGGCGAGCATGCAATAACGGCTAAGACAATAGAAACTGCCAAAAATGAGCTGCAAAGCAAAGGGGCATTCGTGGAAATTGCTCGTCCGGATAAAATAGGCGATTTTAATGATATATTGCAGCAAGAAGGAGCAGAGGCAATAACAAAATCATTTACAAAAGTACTAGCAAAACATACAGCTACGACACTTACTCAATATTTTGTCGATGATGCCCAAACACATATGCTAAGCCAGCAAGAAAAGGCGGATATTATCTATATTCAGAAATTTGATATAAACGAAGAAAAGCTTACAGATGCATACAGGACAAGTTCTTCCAAAGGAAGAGCTGCTCTTGAAGACACACGCAAATCCATTGGCTTTGCTGAGCATTTCTTGACAGAAAACAAGCGAATAGTTGATGAAGCTAAGGCTTATGGAGCAAAGATTGATGATCATAAGTTAGTGCTTGCTTTAGTAGGCAAAAGTCCTAAAGAAATGGAACGGAGCATTACATCAATAAGAGATAAGCATTATATAAGTGATCACCTTGAAGAGTTTGAGCAGAGTCGGACAAATGCTAAGACACCAACAGAAGTGTTACAAACTATGCATCTACAGCAAAAATTCTTAAGTGATTTTTATGGAAACTTAAAATATCCAGAGGAGCATAGCCCCGAATTAATCAGCTCAATTAAGATTACCCATAAAAACGAGCAAGAAAATACTATTGGCCAATTAAGTAAGTTGGTAACGTTTTTAGAGAAAAATGCAAATGCTGAATCAACAATGAAGATTCTTAAAGAATCAAATAGTCCAGTTGTAGCTCATAAAAACCTAATTGCTGAATATCACACAAAAAGTATTGAAAAGATTCATGCAGGATTATCGTTGTTAGATAAGGGACAGAGCTTTACTTTAAATAACAAGCATATCGATTGTCCTATCAAGTTCTTGGATCATCTCGCAAAAACACATACAGGAGAATATTTTCCAAAAGCTGAGTTACAGAAAATACAAAGTAAGGTTATTGAAAACCATCATAAACAACTGGACTTGTCTAAAGGATTGGATGGGCCGGATTTGTAGTTATTTATTATATTATTTTTGTAGTGGTCACCTTGTTTGTTTCGATCTATGATTTGATGGGTAAAATCATAGAATATCGTAATTTCTAATGTAAACGGTTTCCCTTCCGATGATTATAGGAACTATTAAAGATGAGACAAAATGATGGATAAAAAACAAAGGATAAAACCTAATATACTCCCAAACACAAAATTGTCAAAAAAGCTGCTTAATAATATAATAGCGCAAATAGAAACTGCTAAATCGCATGTAGCTCTTTATACAAATTCAGCTTTAGTAATGCTTTATTGGAATGTTGGGAAGCTGCTTAATAATGAAATTCTGAATAATAATAGGGCTGAGTATGGAGAACAAATATTACCCCAGCTTGCTGAAGAGTTGACATCGTTATATGGCAATGGATTTGATAGACCAAATCTATCTCGTATGGTCAAATTTTCAAAATTATATTCTCAAGAGATTTGTGTTACACTGTCACAACAATTGTCTTGGTCTCATATAATAAGACTTATATCAATTGAGGATGAGCTAAAAAGAAATTTTTACGCAGAAATGTGCAGGTTAGAACGTTGGAGTGTAAGGACTTTAAGGCAAAAAATAGATAATATGCTTTTTGAAAGGACAGCAATTGCAAAAAAGCCGGAATCAGTTATTACTCTTGAGATAGAAAAACTCAAAGCTGGAGATTTAAATAACCCGGACTTATACTTACAAGATCCTTATATTCTAAGCTTTTTAAAGGCTAAGACAATTTCTTCGGAAGCTGATCTAGAACAAGCAATTTTAGATGAACTGCAATTATTTATACAAGAATTAGGATCGGATTTTTGCTTTATTGCTCGTCAAAAACGTATGAGTACAGAGAATAATGATAGATATCTCGATCTGTTATTTTTTCATAGAGGCATGCGTAGATTAATTGCAATTGAATTAAAAATGACTTCTTTCCAGCCAGAACATGCTGGACAAATGGAATGGTACCTTAAATGGCTTGATAAATATGAGCGAAAAGAGAATGAAGAGAAGCCGTTAGGGATAATTATATGCGCTGGCAAAGATCAAGAAGATATAGAGTTATTAGAATTAGATAAAAATGGGATACATGTAGCTGGATATCTTACAGAATTACCACAGAAAGACCTAATAGAACATAAATTGCGCCAAGCTATAGTATTAGCTAGAGAAAATTATAATAAAAAATTGATCGATAAATTATAGTGACCACTAGGGTATATTCCTAGGCAATAATATTGTTGCGTTTAACCATAATGAGTGCTATTAATTTCCATCTTCATCTATATCAAGGTCTTGTTCTTGGGCTTCTTGCAGAGCAGGCATTAGTTCATTGCTTAAGGCCAAGTTGCTTTCTCTCATAGCTGCGTAGATAGCAAGTTCATTTTGTGCATCTTGCCATAAGCTTATGGTGCTTGTAGTTTTCAATACTTCTTCCTTTTCTACAAAACCTTGATTTTTATCAGGTACTTTAGCTTCTGGCGTTTTCATTTTCGATAATCTCACCGCTGGTTCAGGTAGCAAAGTATAACACTCACCTAATCCAAGAAGTGCAAAATCCTCTAATTTAACCAACGGCTTTTCCTGTTGCTGTTCGTTATAGCTAACCCCATCACGAAATTCATTTGCTCCAAAGCTAGTATTTTTCTGTTGACGAGTGATAGTCTCAGAACCGCATATAGAGCTGTACAACCTGCCCATCATCGGATCATCACTTTGAAATGCAAACTTTGTTTTAAACAAAGCAAATAGATTACTTGCATCTCCCTGACCATAATGGGCAAAAAGCTGACTCGAAGATTGCAGTCCGGCAAGTACACAAGTGCCATATTTGCGTCCTTCTTGCATGAGCTTAGCAAGGCTAGGAAATCGGCCAAACGCTGCAAGTTCATCCATGATAAACCATAGTTTTCTATTCTTAGGAGTGTTATGTACCATCAAATAAGCTATCACAAGTTCTGCAAGGCTAGCATTGAGTGGAATAGTCAACTCTCTTGTGGATGGTTCAGCCGCAAGGAATAGCCAACTACTAGAACCAGTATCAACACCATGTAAATAATCTTGTATTGAAAAACTACCGGCCTCACTTTTATCGCTCAAGAACCTAAGCGGTTTAATACCTGTCATTAAAACAGACATAATTGAAGCAGCGGTCTTGATATTGTCTTTGCTAAAATGCTTAGCTGAATCACTTCCCTTTAAATATTCTTTTAGCTCTTCGTTGTCACTTTTGCATATAATTTTACGTAATTCTTCTATGGAAAATTGCTCCCGATCTTGTAAATATTTCACACAGTCGACAAAAACACTTTGCGCTTGTTGTGCGCCAGGTATTTTAGTCCACCCCTGCGCCAGAAGAGAAGTCCACTTCATACTAACTTTTTTGCTGCACTTTGTCATCCTCCATTTTAAATTTAGGTATAAAGTTTTTTCTATAAGA
>Ga0316224_1002354_pt1 | contig 17776 bp, 16 predicted proteins | sample TBH18013metaG_FD_206254 | JGI IMG/M metagenome (GOLD analysis project Ga0316224, IMG submission 206254) | Freshwater microbial communities from Trout Bog Lake, Wisconsin, USA - TBH18013 | ecosystem: Environmental > Aquatic > Freshwater > Lake > Hypolimnion/Profundal zone | place: USA: Wisconsin... | reverse complement strand
CCGGACGAGCCCGCCGCCCTGGTGACCCGCATGGAGGCCGTCCTGAAGCGGTTGGAGGTCGGGAACACGGAGTTTCCGGGGGCCTGCGCGGCCTGCTTGCAGGACGTGGCCACCGCCGGCCACCTACCGTCCTGCTACCTGGCAGGGGCCCTGGATGACGTTTGGGCGTTTAGGATCGAGACCGAACGGGCCTAAGTAATTTGTCCGTTCTGCCCATGACCAACAACTTGCTGTAAGCGCTCGCGAAGCTCTTCAAAGCTGAACGGCTTGGGCAACAGCGTGACGAAGGGATGGGCTGTCACCAGATCCAGCGCCTCTTGGTCGGTCCGGCCTGTGGCCAGTAGGACGGGCACTGCCGGGCACAGGCCGCGCAGGCGCGGGAGGGTGCCCTTGCCCCCGAGGCCAGGCATGTTCATGTCGAGAATCACGGCATCGGGCTGGAAGCCCTGCTCCAGCAGGGCAAGGGCGGCTTCGCCGCTTACGGTGGGGGTGACGGTGTGACCAAGAACTTCGAGCAGCACTAGGGTTGACCTCTGCACCAACTCGTCATCGTCCACCAGGAGCACCTTGATGGCGCGCGCACCAACCTCCTGCTGGACGGGGGCTTCCTGCCCCGGAGCCGGGGCCTGGGCCACCGTGGCCGGGAACGTCATCGTGACGCGGGTCCCCCGGCCCGGTTCGCTCTGGATTGCCATGTGCCCGCCATGGGCCTTCATGGTGGTGAATACCTGGGACAGGCCGAGACCCGTCCCCTTGCCGATTGCCTTGGTCGTGTAGAAGGGGTCCAATGCCCGGTCCAGCACATCTTTCGTCATGCCACTGCCGTTGTCCTCCACGCTGACCTCAATCATGTCCAGGCCAAGGTTGCAAGTGCGGAAGGTCAGGGTTCCGCCTTCGTTCATGGCATCCACCGCGTTGACACAGAGGTTCATGAGGGCATGGGTCAGGGCGCTGCCGTCGCCGAGGATGGGGTGGAGGTCGGGGGCGAGGTCCATTTCCAAGTGGACCTTGGCTAGGGTCGTGCGTTCAAGGAGGCGGGCTTCCTCCAGTAGCAAGGCGTTCATGTTCAGTTCGCGCCTTTCGCTGGGGGTCTGACGAGCGAAAGCCAAGAGACGTTTGACAAGGTCACCACCACGGGTCGCTGCAACGCAAATTGTCTCCAGGGAAGAATAAAGGCGGTGGTCCCTGGGTAGGCTTTCCAAATGGGCGGAGGCCAAGCCCAAAATGGCCCCAAGGACGTTGTTCATGTCGTGGGCGACCCCCCCCGCCAGCCGGCCCAGGCTTTCCATCTTCTGCAAGTGTTCGATCTCGGCATGAAGTTGCTGGCGTTCTGCCTCGGCCCGCTTGAGTTCGGTGATATCCGTGGTCATCTCGATGAGCAGGGTCTCCCCGCCCACCTCAATCAGTTCCCCGAAGAAAAGGCAGGGGATCACCTTGCCGTCCCTGGCTCGCATAATGAGTTCGATACCATGAATGGCCCCTTGGCCTTTGGCGGCCTTGACCAGAGTTGCCCGGGCCTCGGGGGTTTTGATGCCCAGGTCGATGGTGGTCCTGCCGAGGAGTTCCTCACGGGTGAACCCGAGGGCAGAGCAGTATCGGTCATTTACTTCGATGAGCTTCCCATCCTCAAGACGACTCAAGGAGATCAGGGTAGGTGCGGAGCGGAAGACCTTGGCGAACTTCTCCTCCGAGGCCCGGAGGGCTTCCACGTCCTGCTTGTGAGCGGTGATGTCCTGGTTGATCCCCAACATTCGAACGGGAACGCCCGCCGCGTCCCGAAGCACCAAGGCCACAGCCTTGATCCAGAGGGTGGTGCCATCCCGATGCCGCACCCGGAATTCCGTGTCAAAGGGGGCCTCTCCCCTCAAGGCAGCTTCGCATTCGGCGACGGTGCGCTCCAGGTCTTCCGGGTGGAGGCCGTCCTTCCAGTCCTGCACTGTCCCCTGGACTTCCCCGCGAGTGGTTCCATAGAGGGCGAACATCCGGTCATCCCAGGTCATGGTGCCCTCTATGAGGTCCCAGTCCCATATGCCCTGGCCGGCGGATTCCATGGCCAGTTGCAGGCGTTGGTGGGTTTTCACCAGGGCGAGTTCCACTTCCTTGCGCTCGGTGATGTCCGAGGCGAAGCCCAAGAGGCGGGAGGGGGATAGCCTCACGGCTTCGACGGACATGAACCCACGCGTCCCGTCCGCACGCTTCAGCCCCACCTCGACGGATGAGTAGCCCGATTCTATGACCTGCTGGAACGACTCGAATGCCTTCTCCCGCCAGTCCGCAGTGAGCAGCTCAGGGATGCTCCGATCAAGGAGTTCTTCACGTGTGTAGCCCGTGAGCCTGGACGCGGCTGGGTTCACATCCAAGTATCGACCCGTCTCGTCCGTGATGAAGATCCCAATAGGGGCGTACTCGATGTAGTCGTGGAACTGGGATTCAGTCTCCAGCTTGGCGGTCTCAGCCAGCTTGCGCTTGGAGATGTCGGTTAGGACTACCAGGAAGATCGGGGAGTCCGCTTCATCCTTGCATGCGGTCGTTTCGAGGGACACCCATAGAGGTTCTCCATCTTGCCGGACTATTCGTAGCTCGGTCGTCCTTGGGGAGTCAGCGTCCGCCAGGTGGCTGAAATGAAGGTAGCGGGCATCCTGGTCCTCCTTGTGGATGAACCTGGCCAGCGGTCGCCCAACCATGTCCTTCCTGCCGACCCCTAGCAGAGTGGCCAGGGTGAGGTTGGCCTCCTGGATCAGCCCTTGCTCGCTGAGGGTGCAGTAGCCCACCGGGGCCAATTCGTAGAGGTCGAAAAATCGAGCCTTGGACTTGCCCAGCTCGACCTGGGCCCGGAGCAGTTCCTCATTCTGTAGTTCAAGCTCGATCTGGTGCACGCGAAGCTCGAAGATGATTTTCTGCATGGTTTCCGCAGAGAGCCCCGCCAGGTCCTCGCTCGTCTGGGCCGCCCCCGCCTGGGCCAGTTCCTCGGCCTTTCGACGCAAGTCCGATCCGCCTATCTCCTCAGCCATGACAGACCTCCCACCCTAGACCTTGCTCTTACTGCTTCTTCGTTCAGTGGAGGCTATCGCATATCGCTGGCCGTCATCATCCACTAGCGCCGTGGCCGTGAGGGAGATGTCCACGAGGGAGCCGTCCTTGGCCAGGACCTGGAGGGAGTACGGTTCCAGATGGTCGGCAAGGCTGAGGTCGTGAATCCGGTCCAGGGCGTTCTGGCGAAGTTCCTTGGGAAATCGGTCGCGGACGTTCATGGCCAGGGCCTCTGTCTTGCTCCAGCCGTACATCTTCTCGGCCCCTGGGTTCCAGGCCAGGATCTTCCCGGACAGGTCCTGCACGACGAAGGCATCAATGGAGTTCCGGGCGATCGAGGCCAGGGTCAGAAGTTCACTGGCCTTGCTCAAGGCGTCCTGGGCCGCTTTCATGTCCGTGATGTCCACGAAGGTGATGACGGCCCCTTCAATGACGTTCTCCAGAGTTCGGTAGGGCTGGATGCGCAGCCGGTACCAGTGGCCTTCGGAGGTCTCGACTTGCAGGTCCAGGGGTATGAGGGTGACCAGGACAGCCTGGATGTCCCGCACGAGAGTGGTATAGCCGACAAGGTTGAGAACGTTGTGACCAACCGGACGACCGATGTCGCTCTGGATCAGGTTGATCATCTGGGTCGCGGCGGGCGTGAACCGGAGCAGCCGAAGTTGGTGATCGACGAAAAAGGTGGCGATGCCGGTCCCGGCCAGCAGGTTGTTCATGTCGTTGTTGGCCCTGGAGAGGTCGGTCACCTTGGTCTGCAACTCCGAGTTGACTGTGGCCAACTCCTCGTTTACAGACTGCAACTCCTCCTTGGAAGTCTCAAGCTCCTCGTTGGTGGACTGCAACTCCTCGTTGACCGACTGCATCTCCTCGTTGGAGGACTTGAGTTCTTCGTTGGAGGTCTCAAGCTCCTCATTGGTGCTTTTCAGAAACTCCTCATTGGCCCGGAGTTCCTGTCGGAGGGCTTGGACGGTCTCATCGCCATCTGGAGGTCCCTGGACCCCTTGGTCCGATACTCCCGGCTGACCAACCTGGGGGATGCTTGCCGAGTCAGAGTAGACCGCCTCTTCGAGCATGACGAGGTAGACGGGAAGGTCCACTGCTCCCGCCGTCGAGGTCGGTATGGGATGAACAGCCATATTGACGCTCGTGTAGTGGCCATTCGTCTTGACGCTGATGCCGTGTTTGCGCACGGTCCCCTTCGTCTCTATGGCTTTACGCAGCGCGACGGTCAGTTCTTGGCGGAGCCCTTCGCGGGCCATCTTGAGGATATTGGTGACTCCGCCCTCTCCTGGTGCCGGCTCCAAATACATCCCGGTCCTGCCATAGAAGTAGATGATGTCTCCGACACCGTTGACAAGGGCTGTGGGGGGTGTGCCGTGGCGGAGGATGGCCTGCTCGGTGATCTCACGCCCCAAGGTCTTGAGGGGGAAGCGGGGCTTTTCGGTCGTCCGTGGCAAGGCGGTCCCAATGGTCGAGACCTCTGTGGAAAATCCCCTCCGAGCGGGCAAGCTGAGTCCCTGGAAGTCCTCCTTGCGTAGGTAAAGCTTGAGCTTGCGGTCCAAGACAGCGAACAAGTCGCCAAAGTCCCCGGTGGACTCGGACGAGCCCATGAAGAGCATGCCGCCTGGGTTCAGGGAGTAATGGAACAGCGGGATGAGTTTCTTCTGCAGCTCGGACCCGAGGTAGATCAAGAGGTTGCGGCAGCTAATGAGGTCGAGCTTGGAGAAGGGCGGGTCCTTGATGAGGTCCTGCTCGGAGAAGACGATCAGGTCCCGGATGCCCTTGTTGATCCGGAAGGCCCCCCCGCCGGGTTCAGCCGTGAAGAAGCGCCCCAGCCGCTCAGGCGTGAGATCGACGGCGATGCTGGCAGGGAAGAGTCCGGTCCGGGCCCTGGCGATGGCCCCGCCGTCGATGTCCGTGGCGAACACCTGCACCTGGTAGCTCTGCTTCATCGCTTCCACGTGCTCTTGGAGCAAGATGGCGATGGAGTATGCTTCCTCGCCGGTGGAGCACCCTGGCACCCAGACGCGGACCCGTCCGCCGGGTCGTTTGTTGGCGAAGAGTTTGGGGATGACCTGAGCTTCCAGGCCAGCGAAGGCTTCCGTATCACGGAAGAAATTGGTCACGCCGATGAGCAGGTCCCGGAACAGGGCATCGACCTCAGCGGGGGTCCGCTGGATGAACTTGAGATATTCATCCAGGTTGTTGAGCTGGTTGACGGCCATGCGGCGGTCCACTCGGCGGTGGACGGTGCTTGGCTTGTACTGGGAGAAGTCGTGGCTGGTCTGGCCCCGGAGGATGACCAGGATCTTCTTCATAGTGCTTTCAGACTTGGGCGTAGGGGTGTTGGCGACGACCGGGGGCTTGCCGAAGGCGTGGGCCACATAGGCGATAAGCTGGGCGGGCATCTCTGCCGGGGGCAGCTCATAGTCCACGAGCCCTGTCCCGATGGCGCTACGGGGCATCCCGTCGTAGTCGGTGGACTCCGGGTTCTGGGCCATGGCCATGCCTCCCTCGCCCTTGATGGCCCTCAAGCCCAGGGTGCCGTCGCTGCCCGTGCCGGACAGGATGACGCCTATGGCGTGTTCGTGCTGGTCCTGGGCCAGGGACCGGAAGAAGAAGTCGATGGGCATCCGCTGCCCCCGGGCGGCCATCGGCTCAAGCAGTTGGAGCGTCCCGTCCAGGAAGGCCATGTCGCAGTTGGGTGGAATGATGTAGGCGCAGTTGGGCTTCACGACCATCCCGTCCTCGACCTCGAAGACCTCCATGCGGGTGTAGCGCCGGATGAGGTCGGTCAGGATGCTCTTGTGGTCTGGGGCTAGGTGCTGGACTAGCACGAACGCCATGCCGGGGTCGGCGTCAGCAGGCATCCCGGAAAAGAAGGCTTCAAAGGCCCGGAGCCCCCCCGCAGAGGCACCGATCCCGACCACCGGGAAATGTTGGCGCATCGTGGGCTCAACAATTGGAGCATTTTCAACAACTTCTGAATCCACCGGGGCTGGGGGGACCGCGCTGGGCTCGGGGAGGGGCGTCTTGGCCTTCCTTCCCCCCTTTGGGGCGGGCCCTTTCCTTGTGGTCATGGAGTTCTCCGGATCAGTCATCGTACTTCTGATCCGATTCATGCGGGGAAATACTATCGACGCCAGGAACCTAGCAGAAGAAGCCGGCGAAGGTGATCCACGGAAGGCCCTGGCAGCGATGCTGAGGATGGAGATGGAAGGTCATCACCTGATCCTTCAGTTGGACAAGAAGACCAAGAAGCTGCTCGCCAAGGGCTGAGGCATGTCCTTTATCGTCGCCTATGTGTTCTTGAGGCCCTTCATGGCGGCCTCGAAGCCGGCCTCGTATCCGGCCATCCACAGCATGCTGTCCCGTTCCCGGGCCTGACCGATCGCATCCTGCTCCCGCAAGTGGTCGAGGTCTTCCTGGCGGTTGCCGGCGATCGGGTCGAGAGGAGTGGGGGTGGCACTGCGGTGCATGGGGGACTCCAGGGAGAGTGAGATGTCGGTGCACAGAAGGGGTGTCATGGGGCTGGGCTGCCAGCGGGGAAACCTGGGGGTTACCCAAGGCCACCAGGCAGGCCCGGCGCTTTCTGGTAGGCCCATTTCTGGGCAGACCTTCCGCTACCGGGCACTGGTCCTGGCCTATACTTCTTCCACGTCGAGCGATGGGGCAGATCAGCCCCGGGGGCTAGAACTGCAGGTCCGGGACGGCCTCGGCGGCCCCCATTGCGAACCGCTGCCACCTCTGGCTCGGGACCTTGCTGTAGATGACGGGGTACCGCTTGCTGACCCAGGCCCGGAGGGCCTTGATGCTAGCCGGGCGGAGGTCGCCATTCTCGTCGCTCAGGGACTCCAGGACCGGGCGTAGCTCGGTTTCCAGGACCGCCGGCCAGGACAGCTTCGACTCGTCGAAGTCGTCGGGCTCCAGCGTGTGGATGATGGAGAAGAACCGGAGTCCGACGGCCTTGTAGTCGAGCCCGTACACGCGGGAGGACGCTCCCCGGAACATTGCCCTCAGGTGACTGGGGATGCCTGAGAAGGTCCCCGCCGGGGACAGACCGCGAGATGCGGGGGGACTGGTGTTGTTGCTGGTTGGCGGCATGGTGCCTCCTTGGTGGTATGTTGTTGAGACTGGGGCGCAAAAACCGGGACCGCCCCTTCTGCCTTGTATGATATGGATGCCGATCGGAAGACCTCCCAAAATAGTTTTGAGCATCGGTCGCCCCGAATCACTGGGCCCCAGAAGTCGAAGCACCCGCCCCGGCGGGCCCGGCGTCAGTCCCAGGGTCGGGCCTTAACTGCCGGCCTCCTTGGAGGGGCCAACGGCGGCGGCGTGGCCTCGGTCACCCTGGTCGTCATCGCTACGGCTCCGCTGGTCCTTACGATCTCGCTGCATTCAGGGTGACTACCCGCTGAGGCCGGTTGGGTCGGACCATATGTGTCGATGATGGTCATCATCCTCTTCAGCGCTAGCTCCCCGGTCTCCGTGATGCTGTAGGAGACCCGGCGCTTCGCAAGTGCCGAGTTTGTCCTCCGGAGGTACCTCAGTTCCTCCAGGCGGTCGAGGAGGGGGTAGACCGTCCCGGGGCTTACCCGGTGGCCCAACCGACCCAGGGCCTCGATGATCCCAAGGCCGTGGACCTGCCCCCAGGCCCTGACCTGCATCAAAATCAACGTCCGAAGGAAACCGGTAAGGAGGAAGTCGGTTGGCATTGTGTCGAACTCCGATATCGGTTTTCGTTAATGACGATCCTCGACCAGGACAAACGACCTTGGGGAGGTGGGCAATCAGGCCGCTGATGGCTCTGCCCGCAACATTCGCCGAATCTGCTCCGGCAAGTAGTACTTCCCTGTCCGTGAGAGCTGACCAGCCTGTCCAAGGTCGGATGCAATCTTGCGCAAGCTCGTCCCGCCCTGGGCATAAAGGGCCTGGACCTTGGCGATGACTTCCTGCTCTTCGGCGACCGGAAGCAGCTCGCCATTGCCCAGGAGGGCGAAGCCGAAGGGCGTCCGGCCCCCCGTGTACCTCCCGGTCGCCCGCATGTGCCGCATGGCCATTGAGGTCCGCTCCGAGATCACATCCCGCTCGAATTCGGCCAGGACGGCGAGAAGCCTGAAGACCATGCGCCCGGCGGCGGAGGTCGTGTCGATCTTCTCGCTCAAGCTCACGAGGTCAGCTCCCCGGCGGTCCAGGGCGTCGGCAATCTCTAAGGTGTCCCGAGTGGACCGCGCCAACCGGGACAAGCTGTAGACGACCAGAGCGTCCCCCCGCCGGGTTGCAGCCAGGGCGTCCTGGAGGGCGGGGCGGTTGTCGGCGCGGCCACCGGACAGGCCCCGGTCCACGAACACCTCGCCGAGGGCGTAGCCGTTGGCGACGCACCAATCTCGTACGCGGCCTTCCTGGGCCTCAAGGCTGACGCCGTGGTCGGCCTGGTCGGTGGTGCTGACCCTGACGTAGGCGATGGCCCGACGTTCTGATTTCGCTTTTTTTGCGGTCAATCCCACCCCCTTGGTGTCACGGCGGGACCCCGCCGTGACGTCCCTCACCACCAAGTAGGGGCCCGGTGCCGAGGAGGACACCAGTTTCTGCACAATTTTCGGGTGGCGATGAACCAGTCCCCCCGGCGACCACCTGCTGCCGGGTGAGGTGTGGAGTGGGCTTTGGGTGTCTTGGTCTCTTGTAAACCAGAAGGCCCGGCGTCTTCCGAGCCGGGCCTTCCTTCATGGAGATCACGGAGAGGTCAGCGGATCATATCGAGCAGGTCATCCATGTCCATTTCCCACGCCGGGTTGGGGGCGAAAGCGATCTGGGTGCCGTTCCAGGCCGTGACCCCCGGGAGGCCGAGGGCAAAACCGATCATGATCGAGGTGGCACAGGCCGGACAGGTGTCGGACCGGTACCATTCGCTGAGGTCCTTCCTTCGGTTGACCTTGGTCCACGCCGATTCGACGTGCAGCTCGTGGCAGCAGCGACAGAGTGGGTCTGGAGAGCCAGGGGACTGGTCGGGCTTGACGTTGTGCTGAACGTCGGGGGTGGAAGGTTTTTTGAGGGTCCTGGGCTTGTGCATGATGCACCTCGTGGTCGGCAGGCACGGCCTGCGGTGGGGCTTGGACTACTGGTACTGGGCGGGGAGGCGGTAGTTGGGGAGGCCGGGCAGCATGATCGGCAGGTTGTCCTCTAAGAGCCGATCTATCGTGCTGCCGTCGTAGATGGCGGACAGGCCGGACAACGTGAGGTTCGATGTCCACCAGATGGGGAGCATGTTGGAGTTCCGGAAGGTGATCACTTCCTGGAGGAAGCCCATGGCGTAGGGGGTGCTGTCGTCATCGGCCTTGCGGGGGAGGGGTTCGCGACCGAGATCGTCCAGGACGAGCAACTCAGCGTCTTGAAAACGCCGAAGAAGGTGGTTGACTCCACTGGGGTCCTTCCCGGATCGGGCGATCTCCGGGTACATGAGCGGCCAATCGACCCAGCGGAAGTTCACCGGGCGGGTCGGGAGCTTCGTCCACTGGTCGCCGTCACCGACGATGCGCCGGGCGCGGGTGATGGAGTAGAGCTTGAGGAGAGCGACGAGGGACCCAGACTTGCGACAGCCAATCCCCCCCATCAGGCCGAGCCCGTGGGTGAGAGGTAGGCCGTCCCGGATCGGAGTCAGGTGAGGGGCCAGGGCCTTGCGGATGGCATCGGGGATGCCGCGCATGGAGGCTTCTTCTCGGAGGCGTGGGGGGACTCCACCTTTGTCGAGCCAGTTCCTGGTGAGGATGAACTGCCGGCGGGCCTCGATGTTGGTTTGATGGAGGCTCTCGGTCTCGGTGGCGGCGGCCAAGACTCGGCAGGCCCAACAGGTGATGGGCTCGGTGGATGCCCGGTCGGGCTCATGAGGGCTGACGGCCAGGGGAAACTTGCAGGTGGGACACTTGAGCGCGTTCATGGCTACTCCTTAGGTTTGGGTTGGGTGAGCTGGCCGAAGGCGGCTAGACGCTTTTCAGTTGCGTCTGCGTTGGCTTCTTGGCGATGGGAGGGGCTGCGGCTGGGTATCGAGGTCGAGACCGTGGCGGGGGACAGGAGGTGGTCGCCGTGGTCGATGAATGTTTTTAGGGAGGGCCAGTACTGCACATCGGTGCCCTCGGCCTTGCATACGGTGATTCTGGCCTCGTAGCGGACGGCGATATCCACGGCGGAGACCTTGGCCGTCGCGTTCTCGACCAAGAGCGTCCACCCGTTGCCGTGCAGTTTCTTGCCGGGGAGTTTGACCTGGGCTTGAAACGCCTGGAGCCGCTCCCAGGCCGGCCGAAGTTCATCGGGGATGTCCTGGGCGGCGGCGACTGCCGGGGCCTTGGGGGTAGGCCCGGTGCTGGGCGGAGGGGGCTGGGCCGAGGGCTGGGCGGCAGGTGGAGGCTGACTGGGCCCCGCCGAGGCCGAGAAGGCCATCTCAATGTCCACGTCTCTGAGGGAAGCATAGTGCGCGATCTTCCCCGGCCTAAACAAGGTCTTCGAGGAGAGGGACATTGTCGGGTTACGGAACCACAGGTTGTACTTGATGTAATCGAGGGCATCCGAGACTAGCGCCTTGGGGTGCGAAGCCAGGACGACGAGCTGGTCCTCGGTCAGGGTCGTGACCTTAAGCCAAGGACGCCCCGTGATGTCAGCGATCTCGTTCCAGCGGGCGATGAACCAGGATTCGACCTCGGGGACATCACTGGGACTGGTTACCGGGACCTGACCTTGGCCTTCGGTCGGGACACCTTCGATAGGTGCGCCCAGGAGTACGAACTCTTCGCCATCCAGGTCGATATCCCGTTCAACATTCGGGGAGTGCATACCTTCTACTCGCAGGGCTTCAACCCCATCCTTATCCACATAGACTCCTTCAGGTTCCTGTTCTCCAGGACTACCCGCAGGGTCCCCCTTCCGTCCCCGGGGGGAGGAGGAGGAGTTCCCTTCTTCTTGTACGTCTTGCAGGGATTGACCGTCTTGATAGTCTTGAGGTCCCTGGGGATGCCCTGGTGGAGCGGGTTTGAGGGCTATCGCTGGGGTGCTGAGTGGGGTAGGAAGTGTGGTGACGGATGGGGTAGGAGGTGGGGTGCTCCCTGGGGTAGGGCTCTTGTTTAACTCTCCTTTTCCCTTGTGCTTACCTGGGGCGCTGTGTGGGGTGTTGGCTGGGGCGCTGGGCGGGGTGTCAGGTGGGGTCGGGGGTGGGGTGCCGGAAAACTGAAAAGTCCCGTTTCCAATCCTGGTCCCGCTCAGTCCCTGGATGACCTTGGCCAAGATCCGACGTGCATTGCCTCGGTCACAGGCAAGGATCTGGGCCACGACCGAGATGGTCAGGCCATCAATGATCCCAAGTCGGTACCTCCCTCTGTCCCTGCGTCCGACGTTCTTCCGGACATACGCATCGACGGCGGCAGAACGATCGGGCACGCCACTGGCCGCCGATTTGACCAGACGGTCCACGAGGGAGTGGGGCATGGGGGTCCAGCCCCCGGCCTCACCGGGGAGGAACATCTGGTGTGACCTGACCTGCAGGGACTCGGTGACGGGATCAACGTCATCGTCGTCATTCATGTATATGGGGTCTTCGGCCATGTTGCGACTCGCTTTGAAAGTTGAGGATGATGCCAAGTGTGTGGGGCTCGGGCCTTGCTGGTGGAGGCGGTGTCCGAGCGCTGGACCGGAGTGGCAGGTGGAGGACCAGGAGCCCAGGTGCAGGCGGTGTCAGCCACCTACACTTGGGTCGCCAGATCTAGGGCAGGTCGAGATCGAGCATGTCGAGGCCGGTGTCCTGCCCGTGGCCAGCCCCTTGCTGCCCGCCTTGGGGGACGCACTGGTACTTCAGCTTCCGGCTGTTCAGCGGCAGGGCGAGTCCGTCCCACAGCCCCGGGTTGAGCCGGCCCTCGATCCGGACCTGGAAGGCCGTGGCGATGATGCCCTTGGCCAGATTGACCAGTAGGCGGAGGTCAGTGGTGATTAGCGGGGACTTCCCGGAGTCCGGGTGCGGCGTGAGCGCATAGATGGTCGCGGACAGGAACCCGAACCCGATGTGGAGCACGCCGGCAGCGGCTTCGATCTCAATGGCGACGTCAGTTTCGTCCGGGGGGGCCCAGTCCGGAAGCTCATGGAGGTGATGACGCACCTCCTCCAGCTCCAGCGTGTCCGAGGCCATGGCCAAGTCGTCGACGCGGGGGTTGGCCAGTAAGGCCGAGAGCTGCTGGAAGTGCAGGCGGATCTTCTCACCGCTGGTCATTTATGCCTCCGACGGGGAGAGCAGGCTGTCCATCGGGGAGCAGCGCCGGGGTGGCCGGGATGGAGCTGACCTGCGGGTTGGTGGGATCGCCCTGGACGCCGGGGCTGCACGTCTGCGGGGCCTGCCCATCAGGGAGGACCGGGACCGCCCGGTTCTGCATGTAGTTCTCGAAGTCCTCGGACTTGATGAAGATCCTAGGGCCGAGCCGGAAGGCCGGGAGGCGGCCCTGAGCGATCTCCTTCCGCAGGGTCCTGGCGCAGCAGGGGATCTGAGCGGCGGCGTCCCGGATGGGGATGCCGTTGGGCTGGGTGGGGGGTGAGGGAGAGTGGGTCATGGTGACCTCCAGGGGAGAGCGGGCTTGCTCTTCCCTTTGGAGTCACGAAGTTCACAATCATGCATCCCGGTTCACTGCAACGAACCTGGATGTATCGGAATCAGAATCGGGAAATGACGTCGTAGTGCGGGTTTCGAGCCGCCAGCCGGAACACTGGGAGGTGGCTTGTTGTTGGTGGTCCATCCTGGGGCGGCCGAATTCAACAAAAAATATTTGAAAGTGTGACTTTGATCACACGATGCTAGAAGCGGCAACAATGATGCTCTGAGTCTTCCGGAATGGCACCCGTGGCCCCCAGGTCATCGGCGACCTGACCGTCAACGCCGTTGACGCCCGGGGCCTTCACGCATTCCTGGGTGTGTCCCGGGATTTCTCGACCTGGATCAAGGGCCAGATTGACGCCTACGGGTTTGTCGAGCACCGGGACTATGAAATCTTTGATTCCCCCGAATTGGGGAATCAATCCGGGCGTGGTGGCGACCGCCGCTCCAAGACCTTCATGCTCAGCCTCGACATGGCCAAGGAACTCGCCATGGTCTCCCGCACGGCCAAGGGCCTCCGGCAGGGCCTGTCCTGGTCGGGCCACTCCGACGTCGTCGTCGCCGTCACCCTGATCGCGCCCAGTCGGCGGCCTCCCCAATGAAGTCAACCATTGTCCGGCCACTGTTGCTATGGGCCGCCTGTTTCTCGCCCTGGACGTAGAAACCCTGCGCCAAGAGCCAGAAGGACCTAGAACTCTCCCTCCCGTGGTCCAACCTTGGCCTCGCACAAGAGAGAGAGGTCGTGATCCGGTCACCGTGGCCCTGTTCACCCCGGACCTACAGCTCCCCGCCCACCTGAGCAAGCCGATCCCGGCGGGCCTCGTAGTCTGGCAGGATACGACTCAGCAACCGCCAGAACGTAAGGGTGTGGTGTGGTTCCCGGAGGTGGACCAACTCGTGGGCAACGACGTACTCAACCAGGGCCGGTGGCGGGGTCATGTGCAATACCTACCACGCATCCTGCCCCTTGTACGGGGACCCTGTCCTTTCGTGGACGACACGCCGCGAGCCCACCGCGAGCCCGGTGGAAATCTCCAGCTCGTCATAGGCGTGTTCAGCCCCAAGGCGTTAATGTATTGTCCATGTCCCCAGCTTTAGACGCGTTCTTAGCAACCTGGAAAGGGTCCGCCGGCAACGAGCGGGCGAACTTCCAGTCGTTCCTGCGGGACTTCTGCACCGCCCTGGACCTGCCGGTGCCCGAGCCCAAGGGGCCGGGCTCCACACACTGCTTCGAGAAGGACCTGAAGCTCACCCACCTGGACGGGACCACCACGACCGGGGCCATCGACCTCTACAGGGAGGGCTGCTTCGTCCTGGAGGCCAAGCAGGGCTCAACCCGGGAGGCCCCCAGTTCATCACCGGCGCGGGGCACGCGGGCGTACGACAGGTACATGGAAGCCGCCTTCGGCCAGGCCGTGAACTACGCCCGCAACCTCCCAGTCCGCCCGCCGTTCGTGATCACCTGCGACATTGGCTACGCCTTCCACGTCTGGGACGGCTTCTCCGGGGCCTATGGCGGCTACGGGGCCCGGCGCAGCTACACCTTGGACGACTTGCGGTCCCCGAAGGTCCAGGAGCACTTCCGTGCCATCTGGCTCGACCCGCAGTCCCTCGACCCCGCCCGTAACCGGACCGCCGTGACCCGCGACGTCGCCATGGCCCTCGGCGGTCTGGCCCGGAGCCTGGAGGCTCGGTTCTCGGCGGAGGCCGTCGCCCACTTCCTCATGCGGGTGGTCTTCACCTTCTTCGCCGAGGACGTCGGTCTCCTGCCAGAGAAGCTGTTCCAGAACGCCCTGGAGGGCCCGTGGAAAACCCATCCTGGTGCATTCCCGAAGGGCATGGAGACGTTGTGGGAGGCCATGAACACCGGCGGCTTCTGGGGCCCGCTCAAGGTCCTGCGGTTCAACGGCGGGCTGTTCCAGGAGAGCACCGCCCTGGCCCTAACGGCGGAGGAGATCGCCCGGCTGGCCTCGGCCTCGGCCTTCGACTGGTCCGAGGTGGACCCCAGCATCTTCGGCACCCTGCTGGAAAGCGCCCTGGATGCCCGTGAACGCCACCGCCTTGGGGCCCACTACACACCCCGGGCCTTCGTGGAGCGCCTGCTCCGGCCTGCTCTGGAAGAGCCACTCCGGGCGGACTGGGAGTTGGCCCAGGCCGAGGCCATGGCGATTCTGGGCACCGACCCCACCCCCGCTGATCAGGCCAAGGCCCGGCAGGCCCTCCACGACTTCCAACGTCACCTCGCCCACGTCACCGTGCTCGATCCGGCCTGCGGTAGCGGGAACTTCTTGGCCACGGCCTACGACGTGCTCAAGCGCCTGGAAGGCGAGGTTCAGCGTCGGCTGGAGGATCTAGGTGAGACGGGGCGGTCCCTGGCCCTGGAGGGCGTACTCGTCACGCCTGGGCAGTTCGTCGGCCTGGAGGTCAAGCCCTGGGCGGCGGCGATCACCGACTTGGTGCTCTGGATCAGCCACCTGCAGTGGTTCCATCGTCAGCACCCAGACCTCTCCCCGCCGGAACCTGTGCTTCAGGCGTACGGCAACATCCAGTGCCGTGACGCCGTGCTCACCTGGACTGGGACACGTGCGACGGGCCGGACTCGATGGGATGGCCGGACGTTCAAGGTCCACCCCGTCACCGGCAACGAGGTACCGGACGAGAACGCCCAGGTGCCAATCATGGAGCTGCTTGACCCAGCCCCCGCCCCGTGGCCGGAGGCCGACTTCATCGTCGGCAACCCGCCGTTCTTAGGCAACGCCCGGATGCGCGAGGCCCTGGGGGACGGCTACGCGGAAGCCCTGCGGTCCGCCTACCCTGACGTGCCCGACACCGTGGATTTCGTCCTGTACTGGTGGCACAAGGCCGCCGAGGCCGTGCGTTCAGGCCGGACCCGGCGCTTCGGCCTGATCACGACCAACAGCCTGCGTCAGGTCCGCCAGCGCGGGGTCATCTCCCACCACATCAACGCCAAGAACCCGCTGAAGCTGCTGTGGGCCATCCCAGACCACCCCTGGACTGACGACGGTGCCGCCGTACGCATCGCAATGACAGTGGGTGGGCTTGAAGGCCAGCCCTGGCTTGGGCGGGTGGTCGATGAACACAGGGAGGCCAGCCCGGAAGCGGAGGCCCAGGCCATCAAGGTAGAGGGGCGGAACGTTGACCTCATCAACGAGGACCTGACCGCCGGGGCCAATGTGGCGTCCACCCAGCCCCTAAAGGCCAATGATCAACTGGCCTCCCCAGGTATGAAACTACATGGTTCCGGGTTCATCGTGACCCCGGATCTGTGGGAGATATGGGGCCGTCCCGAGGTTGTGCATCCCTATCGCAACGGTAGGGACCTAACCGACAGACCACGTGGGGTGATGGTCATAGACCTTTTCGGTCTCTCAGAACCCATCGCCCGTGACCACCATCCAGCGGTGTATCAGCATGTGAGAGAGCATGTGAAACCCGAGCGGGACCAGAACAACCGCGCGGCTTACCGTGAATATTGGTGGATATTTGGCGAAGCTCGGAGCGGGTTTCGTCCTGCCCTTGACGGCCTTCCCCGTTACCTTGCCACCGTCGAAACGGCAAAGCACCGGATCTTCCAGTTCCTCGACGGGAAGACTATCCCCGATAACATGCTCATCGCCATTGCCAGCGCGGACGCGTACCATTTGGGAGTCCTCAGCGGCCATGTGCATGAAGTGTGGGCGCTGGCTGCGGGGGCGCTTATGGGAGTGGGCAACACGCCTCGGTTCTCTAAATCCAGGTGCTTCGACCCCTTCCCGTTCCCGGATGCCACCGAACCCCAGAAGGATCGCATCCGTGATCTTGCTGAGCGTCTTGACGTCCACCGCAAGGCCGCACAGGGCCGTGGAGCTACCATCACGGGCATGTACAACCTGTTGACCAAGCTGAGGACCGGGGAGACCTTCACGCCCAGCGAACGGGAGCAGCACGAGGTCGCCCAGACGGAGATCCTCCGTCAGCTACACGATGAAATCGACGCCGCCGTGGCGGACGCCTATGGATGGCCCGTGGACCTTTCGGACCAGGACATCCTGGCCAACCTCGTGGCCCTGAACAAGGAACGTGCCGCTGAGGAGGCCCGGGGTCTTGTCCGCTGGCTTCGCCCCGAGTACCAGGCACCCCAGGCTGCCCAACCCACTGCGGCCCCCATCTTCGACCTTGAGCCCGAGATGGCCCTGGCGGCAAAGGTCGCGGTCGAGCCCGTGGCGTGGCCGAGGGACCTCAAGGCCCAGTTAGGTGCCCTGCGCGGCGTCATGCTCAGCACAGGCATGCTCTGGTCCTTCGAGTCCGTGGTCCAGGCGTTCCGGGGACGGGGGCGCTTCCGGGAGGGCATCGCCTCCCACCTCGACCTCCTGACCGACCTGGGGATGTTGAGCCGGGTGGAGACTCCAGAGGGGCCTAGGTGGCATCGCCCGCAGGCGATGGGGGCATGAAACACCAATCGACACACTGATGGAGGAACCCCGCATGCCTTTTCGAGAAGCTATTTGGCACCTTGGACATCAGCTCCAACCTCTACCTCAGGTCACCCTGGACTCAGAGGCCCAGCTCGAAGGCTATCTTTCCGATGACCTAAGCATCCTAGATCCAGACTGGATGCTGATTGGTAGGCAGGTCTGGACAGGGCATGGGAGGTTGGACTTGTTGGGCATGGACAGCGACGGCGGGCTGGTAGTGGTCGAGCTGAAGAAGCACCAGACCCCGCGCGAGGTTGTCGCTCAAGTTCTCGATTACGGGAGCTGGGCGAAAACCTTATCTCTTGCCGAGTTGGAGACCATCTTCAACACGTTCCAGGCCAACCACCGACCCAACCAACCGCCGGTAAACCTTCGGGATGCGTTCTTGGCACACTTCCAGGGCCTTGATTTCCCCGAGGACGAGGACATCAATGCCACCCATGAGCTGGTGGTCGTAGCTGCCGAGCTGGACGGCCAGACCGAACGCATCCTCAAATACCTCACGGAGACGTGGCAAGTGCCAGTTAGGGCCGTGTTCTTCCGGGTCTACCAGTTCGGGACGGAGCGGTTCATAACCCGGAACTGGCTGCTTGAGGAAGATGTTGAGGAGGATGCACCACCGCCTCGCCCGACCAAACCTTCAGCATGG
>Ga0316224_1002351_pt1 | contig 17779 bp, 19 predicted proteins | sample TBH18013metaG_FD_206254 | JGI IMG/M metagenome (GOLD analysis project Ga0316224, IMG submission 206254) | Freshwater microbial communities from Trout Bog Lake, Wisconsin, USA - TBH18013 | ecosystem: Environmental > Aquatic > Freshwater > Lake > Hypolimnion/Profundal zone | place: USA: Wisconsin... | reverse complement strand
CAGTGCATTTAGACGAGAAATGGTTATATTCACAAATTCCATCTGACAATCTTTAAAACCACCCGACTGTCAGATCAAGTTGTGGCTATTACACATAAAATCAGGTAAAGTAACAATTTTGGTCAAACCTGTTATTTGTAAAATAAGTAGGTCCATATCTCCGGTAATCAGATAGTCTGCATTACTATCAAAAGATAAAGAAAGAAGGAAGTTATCCTTTGGATCTCTGCTGCCAGTTAAACTTGCCTTTAATTCGATGATTTCTAATTTGGACATCACCAGATTCATAAACCTGGTTACTTGTTTTGCTTGTATGATCTTTTTGAATTTATCACGGGCAATTACCTGGTTATATTCTTTTAAAATTTCGTCGCTGAATATTATAATGAGGTTTTCGCCGGTCAATAATTCATAAAGTACCCGGCGTGATTTTTTATTGATCGTAGCGCTTACATACCAATTAGTATCTAAGATAATCCTAATTTTTTTTACCGGCATAGCGTATTGCCCTAACTTCTTTCATAATATCATCTTCACCAAATCCGGAATCTGGTAATGAATTATCAGCAATTTGCCATCTTTCTTCAAAGGTTTGCATAGCAATTTTTTCGGCGACCTCCGCTTGTTCTGATTTTGATAGCATGTTAAATAATTGGAGAACTTTATTAATGCTCGCGGTTTCCATGGTAATGTTTCCCTTCATGTTAGTCAAATTTAAGCATTTAATAATAAATTCGCACCAATGTTTCAATTTAAGCAATTTAGTGTTGACCAAAGCGGTTGCGCCATGAAGATCAATACGGATGGCGTATTGCTTGGTGCGATAACGGAAGCCAATCAACCCGCTGCTATATTAGACATTGGCACAGGGACAGGGGTAATTGCTTTGATGCTTGCCCAAAGATTTACGAAAGCCAAAGTTGATGCTGTTGAAATTGATGCGGACGCGGCCAAAACTGCGGAAAGGAATTTTAAAGTATCGCCATTTACCGATCATTTGACTTTGTACGCATTAGGTTTTGAAAAGTATTTTGATCAGTTTCCTGAAAAGAAGTATGACCTGATCGTTTCAAACCCACCGTTTTATATTGCATCGCTAAAATCACCGGGGGCTAAAAAAGCTTTGGCCAAACATACGGATGTCGATTTTTTTGAGCGGTTGATTACAGCGGTAGCAAATCATTTATCACCTGATGGTTGTTGCTGGTTGGTGTTGCCGGTAGCGCTAACTGAAATACTGACAGGACTGGCTGCAAGACATGCCATTTACCCGCAAAAAATAGTAAACGTGCATTCTTATGCCCATTCAGAGGCACATAGGGTAATAATCTGTTTTGGTTTTGATGTAGTTTCGCCACAAATAAGTAAATTCACAATCTACAAGGCAGTCGGGATTTATTCGGAGGAATATCAAAAGCTGCTGCAACCTTATTTTATCGCTTTTTAATATGAAAGTTGTATCGATTGTTTTTACCTTATTGCTGATTTTTCCAATAGCTAAATTCTTTGGCCTCGCGACGCAGCTATATATTGGTTATGATTCTTTAAAATCATTTGGTGTTCCTTTGCAAAAGGTGAACAGTTGGGAAACGCCTTATATAACTTTATTTGTGGTGTATTTTGTTGCTTTTGCTTTTTCAGTTTTTCTTAATATAAAAAATAGGTGTGTTACAAATATGATTGTTTCAGGTTTACTGGTAACTGGTTATTTTACTACACTATTATTTTTTGGATTTTATTGGTTATAAAAGGCTTAGTATAAAATGTCATCTCGACGAGGAACGAGGAGAGAACTTATAAAACTATGCAAACAGGCAATAAAAGACGTTTGAGTTTTCTCTCCGCCCAAAGGCGGATCGAAATGACATGATTTTTTATATTTACCAATATCAATGACTAAAATAGGCCTCCTTTCCGACACCCACAGTTACCTTGATGACGCAGTTTTTAAACATTTTGAAAACTGCGATGAAATCTGGCATGCCGGTGATTTCGGTAATATTGAAGTGGCTGATAAGCTCGCGGCTTTTAAACCGCTGCGAGGCGTTTACGGTAATATTGATGGCGCGGATATACGGTTGAGCTACCCCGAAAACTTAAGATTTAATTGCGAGAATGTGGATGTTTGGATGACGCATATTGGCGGTTATCCCGGAAAATATAGTCCGCATGTAAGGGGTGAAATATACACTAAGCCTCCGCAGCTGTTTATATGCGGCCATTCGCATATTTTGAAGGTTATTTTCGATAAAAAGATAAATTGTTTGCACATAAACCCCGGTGCGGCCGGAAAACAGGGCTGGCAAAAAGTACGTACTTTAATTAGATTTTGCATTTCTGAGGAAAAAATCCATACCTTAGACCTTATTGAATTGCAAAAATAGCACGTATTTAATACACTAAGTCCTATGAAAATAGCCAGAACTTTAGGCCAGTTTATCCTCGAAAAACAAGCCGACTTCCCTTATGCCAAAGGGGAGTTATCCCGATTGCTTCGTGACATTGGCATAGCCGCAAAAATTGTAAACCGTGAAGTAAACAAAGCTGGTTTAGCCGATATTTTAGGTGAAGCCGGAACCACCAATATCCAGGGGGAGGGCCAGAAAAAACTTGACGTTTATGCCAACGAACAATTTATATCGGCATTAAAACATGGCGGCGAATGCTGCATAGTCGCTTCTGAAGAAAATGATGAATATATCCCGATAGAATCGGAAGTATCCAAAGATGCAAAATACATCGTTGCCATGGATCCGCTGGATGGCTCATCAAATATTGATGTGAATGTGGCAGTCGGGACTATTTTTTCAATTTATCGCCGCAAATCAGTCAGCGGGAAAGCTACTATCCACGATGTTTTACAAAACGGGACTGAACAAGTGGCGGCCGGTTATGTTATTTACGGCTCATCAACTATGCTGGTTTATACTACAGGCAAAGGCGTAAATGGGTTTACATTGGATCCATCCATCGGTGAGTTTTGTTTATCGCACCCGGATATGAAAATACCAAAAGACGGCGTCATCTACTCCATCAACGAAGGCTATTATTCGCATTTCCCTGATGGAGTAAAAAAATATATCAAATACTGCCAGGTTGAGGATACAAAAACCAATCGTCCATACACGTCAAGGTATATTGGTTCAATGGTTGCCGATGTACACCGTAATCTGATAAAAGGCGGTATTTTTATTTACCCGGTAACGGCCAGTGCGCCAAATGGTAAACTGCGTTTGGTGTACGAATGTAACCCCATGGCATTTATTGTTGAACAGGCTGGCGGCAAGGCAAGTAACGGTTATGAATGCATTTTGGGACTTGATGTAAAAGAACTGCACCAGCGCTCAGCCATTTTTATAGGGTCGGAAAATATGGTAAACAAAGCCGAAGAAATGATGGCCTGCTTTTCGCCGCAGCTTATAAAAAAAAATTTTGAAGGGGTGGTGGAGTTGCAGTGAATTTAAGAGTTGTAACGTTGTAATGTTGAAAGGTTGTAATGTTATCCTGTCATCGGCTAATTTCAAAAAACCTTTCAACGTTACAACCTTTCAACATTACAACAAGTTTACTTTCCCCGCTTCCATTTCAAAAACTGAGTCAATCAATAAGTTTTTTTGTTTTCCTGCGGCAACGGCAAGTACATCGCAGCGTTCGTTTTCGGGGTGACCTGCGTGACCACGTACCCAAACAAATTTAATTTTATGTATTTTGCTGATTTCGAGGTAACGCAGCCAAAGGTCTTTGTTCTTTTTGCCGGCAAAGCCTTTTTGCAGCCAGCCGTAAACCCATCTTTTTTCAATGGCGTCGATCACATATTTGGAGTCGGAGAAAATAGTAACCTCCTGGTTAATGGTCTTTATCGCTTCAAGTCCTTTGATCACCGCAAGCAGTTCCATACGGTTATTGGTGGTTTTCCGGAAACCTTCGGAAAGTTCTTTATAATGTTTGCCCGAGCGTAATATCACCCCGTAACCGCCCGGCCCCGGGTTCCCGCTTGATGCGCCGTCTGTAAATATTTCGATCATTTGCCCCCCAACCCCCTAAAGGGGGAGTAAAAATTAAGCCGCAAAATAAACAATAAACTACGATATAAACACCATTGCCCCCCCCCCTTTAGGGTTATTTATTAAGATAAGGGAAGAGTATAAAGTTTAATATCGAATGCTGAATTTTAAATGTCGAACTCCGAAGTTCTTACTTCATTATTCAGTGTTCGTAATTCAGCATTCGATATTAAATTAAACACTATTGTTCCCCCTTCAGGGGGTTAGGGGGCTGTACTATAGCTTCTTCACCTTCAGTCTCAACGAGTTTCCAATTACCACCACATCCGAAAAAGCCATCGCGAAAGCGCCAACCATTGGATTTAAAAAGCCCAGGGCGGCAATAGGTATGGCAACAATATTATAGGCAAAGGCCCAAAAAAGGTTTTGTTTGATGGTGATGAGCGTATGTTTACTGATCTGTAAAAATTTGATAACCGAATGCAGATCGGTATTCAGCAATACCACCCTGGCCGACTGTATTGCAACCTGGCTGGCATCATTCATGGACACGCCTACATCGGCCTGGGTAAGGGCAGGGGCGTCGTTAATACCGTCGCCTATCATAACGGTTTTGCCCTTTTGTTTGTAGATATCAATAACGGTAAGCTTTTCATCCGGCAGTTTTTCGGAATGTACATCCTCAATTCCAACCAGTTTTGCCACTTTCATGCACCTGGAATTTTTATCACCGCTTAACAATACCGGGACAATGTTCATTTTCTTTAGCTGCGCGATCAATTGCGCCGCATCCGGTTTTACTTCATCGTCGACAGCTATTTGCGCCATGAGTTGCTGGTTTTTGTAAAGCGACAGGTTAAAATCATCCTCCCCCTTAGATTTACCTGTACCAAGGAAATAATGATTTCCTTCAACATCTTCAGCACGCATGCCAAGTCCTTTTTCTTCTTTGGCTGATTTTAGGATCAGTTTTGTTTGCGGTAAAGCCTTTAACCCGCTTACCAGCGATTGCGCAATAGGGTGGCTAGACCGTTCCTCAATAGCCACGATAATGCCCCTGATGGCCTCTTGGTCTGCGTCACCGGCTGCTTTGATGTCGTTGATGCGGAATTTGCCGGTGGTCAGGGTGCCGGTTTTATCAAAAACCACGAATTTGGTATGTGCCACTGCTTCGATAGTATCACCACCTTTTATCAGAATCCCGTTTTTGGCAGCGCGGCCAAGACCCACCATTACTGCGGTCGGGGTGGCAAGGCCCATAGCACACGGGCAGGAGATCACCAATACCGCAATGGCATTCATCAACGCAACCTGCAGCGTGGTATGCACAACAAACCAGGTAATCAGAAAGGTTAGCAGTGCTATCAATATCACCACCGGAACAAATATGGCAGCTACCTGATCACCCAATTTTTGAACCGGCGGTTTAGCGGCCTGCGCCTTTTTCATTAGCTCGATGATTTGTGCCAAAACAGTATTTGAACCCACTTTGGTGGCAATCATTGTTATATTACCATGCTGTACTATGGTGCCGCCTATTACTTTATCATATTTTTCTTTTTCAACCGGGACACTTTCACCAGTCAGCATAGCTTCATCAACCGAAGCACTACCCGAAAGTACCTCTCCGTCAACCGGGATTTTATCGCCCTGGTTTACCAAAAGCGTATCGCCGGGACGTACTTCCTTCGCGCTGATCACCTCTACGGTGCCGTTAAAAACCCGGTTAGCATTTACCTGTTGTATTTTTACCAGATCCTTTACCGCAGACGTGGTTTGGGTGACTGATCTTTTTTCCAGCACGTTGCCCAGCAATACCAGCGTGATTATAGTGGCGCAGGTTTCGTAAAACTGGTAATGTTCGCCAAGGTTTTCGATGGTGCCAACCAGGCTGTAAACAAATGCAGCCGTTGAACCCACAAAAATCAGGACATCCATATTGGGCACGCCACCTTTTATTGAGCCAAGGGCACTTTTACCAAAATGAATGCAGCCCACCGCGAAAACAGGGATGCACAACAGCAATTGCACTAAAGGCATATGCAAAATATGCCATGGCAAAACCATGTGCAGCAGCAGGGGAGCGGTTAACAGCGCGCAGAATACGAACAGGTTCTCCACTTTTTCATAAAATGGGATAACCTGCGTTGCGGGGTCGTCTACTACTTTGTAGCCTAAATTTTCAATGCTTTTTTTTATGTCGTTGAGGTCCGCGCCATTGTTGCTTGAAAACTTCACTTCTTCGCTGGCGAAATCAACAAATATGTTTTTTAAGCCTTTTTTTTCTAATAATTTATGTACCGACATGGCGCAATTATTACAATGCATCCCGGTAACGTTTAATTCAACCAATTGCTCTGCCATAGTACAAAAGTACCTAATTGTTAGGGGCTTTAGCTGTTAATTGAGTAAGATGATTGTAATTTTAGTGGGTTGAGGTTTTTGTTGGAATGTTGTAAAGTTGGAATGTTGTAAGGTTAAAATTTGGCCTAACGTTGTAACATTCCAACCTTTCAACATTCCAACGCTTCAAAAAAGCAAAAAAAGACTTTGGAAATCGGCGGGAGATTCCTATTTTTGCAATCTCCAAAACGGTAGATGTAGCTCAGTTGGTTAGAGCATCGGTTTGTGGTACCGAGGGTCGTGGGTTCGAGCCCCATCATTTACCCAAAAAGCCGCTCGTGGAAATGAGCGGCTTTTTTATTGTTGGATTTTCAACTTCTTGTATCTGTTTTTTTTCGATTCGAGCCAATAACCTATATTTATGGGGCAATAAAGCTGATGCTATATCGAAGGATGCTAAATATGGTCAACATAATTGCTCAACACGGGGGGCCTGGTGATGTTCATTCAGAAAATTCCCTGGCAGAGGAATTGCATGTTTCATTATTATTTTTATTGCAAATAAAATCGCATTAATATACCGCTAACAGTGCCATATTATAGCTAAAATTCCTAATTTACAAACTTCATTTTGACATTCTCATTTCAGCAATATTGTTTATGAAAGCATCGTTGATCAAATTTTTCCTGCTGTTATTGCTGATCGGGGCGGTCGGGAAAAGCGCAAGAGCTCAAAGTATAAATGATTTGCAGCCGTTTTCATTTAAGATCAAAGCTTTGTTGCAGACACTGGATTACCTTGGTGAACCGATTGATATCAGAGATAAGGAAATTATAAATAAAGCGATTGAAAAGAACGACACATCCTTATTTTTAACCGTCGGTAATATGCTGGACAAATACTGCTTGTTTAATATTCAAATCAACCCTGAAAGCCGTGTTAAAGTTACAACAGGACCTGCAAGGCCTGATTTATTGCAAAATGGTTGGCGCACTTTTTTAGTCAAGGTGTACAATCAGGCAGGAATTACTGCTGAGTTGGAAGCGCTCAGTCCACAGGCAAAAAGAGATTATGATGGTGGCGAAAAAATATACGGGATGGCTGGTATGAATATGGGGACGATGGTGACCAAAAACGACATAACAGACAGATGGCTGGATATGCAATTGTATACTGATGCACCTATGCAATCAGCTTTATCAGGTTTGAAGGCGGAGTACTTTATCATCCAATTATACAGTCGGGACGCCGGAAACCGTGAGTCTAAAATCAGTTTTAATTGCGGCCAGGGAACTCAGGATTTGGGCTTTAATAACGAGACCAACATTTTATTCAAATGTTTACCATCGCATCAGATCAAACTCAAAGTGCTGGATGAAAATAATCAGCCAACTACCGCCTCTTTCATTATAAAAGACAGTCAAAATCACATCTACCCGAGCCAGGCAAAACGATTGGCACCTGATTTTTTCTTTCAATCGCAGGTTTATCGTGCCAATGGCGAATCAATTGATTTGCCCGCGGGCAACTATAGCGTTGAATACGGGCGCGGGCCCGAATATTTAACTAAAACAATCAATCTTAAAGTTAGCAATTCGGCAAATCAAAACTTAGATGTTAAATTGGAAAGGTGGATAGATCCTTCTAAATATAATTGGTATTCAGGCGATCATCATATTCACGCTGCCGGCTGCTCACATTATACCTCACCGACACAAGGCGTCGATCCCTCTGATATGATGCGTCATATTTTGGGGGAAGGCCTCAATGTAGGCAGCGTTTTAACATGGGGGCCCGGATATTATCATCAAAAACAATTTTTTGAGGGGAAAGACAACAAACTTTCAACGCCGGATAACCTGATGCGTTACGACTTGGAGATTTCAGGTTTCCCATCATCCCACGCCGGGCATTTAGTATTATTGAGGCTTAAAGACCAGGATTACCCCGGGGCCAGGGTAATTGAAGACTGGCCAACCTGGACCATCCCGGTTTTGATTTGGGCGAAAGCGCAGGGGGCAATAACAGGTTACGCCCATTCAGGTTTGGGTTTGGCCGTAAGTACAGATAGCTTGCCCAATTATGCCATGCCTAAATTTGACGGTATTGGAGCCAACGAATATATAGTAGCGGTAACCCAAAATCTGGTTGATTTTATTTCGGCAATGGATACTCCGCCAACATGGGAACTCAATATATGGTATCATACTTTAAATTGCGGTTTCAGGACCAGGCTGGCAGGTGAAACCGACTTCCCCTGCATGAGTGATGAAGTTGTGGGTCATGGCCGAAGTTATGTGAAGCTAGACGGCAAACTCAACTTTGATGATTATACTGAAGGATTAAAAAAAGGAAGAGCCTACGTATCTGATGGAAGGAGCCATTTAATGAACTTTAGTGTAAATAATACCGAATTGGGAACTCAAAACAGCGAGGTTGATCTGAGGAAGCCAGGCATAGTTCATATCTCAGCGAATGTTGCCGCTTATTTAAATGAAAAGCCCGGTGATAAATCAAGAAAGCTAAAACTGGATAATACCATTTGGCAGCAAAAGCCCTTCTGGAATATTGAACGTGCAAGAATTGGCGACACCCGGGTGGTGCCTGTAGAACTGATCGTCAATGGTGTGGCCGTGGCCTCAAAAAACATTGTGGCGGATGGCAAAGTAAATGACGTCTCCTTCGATGCTCAAATAGCAAAAAGCAGTTGGGTTGCCATACGTATCCTGTATTCTTCGCATAGTAATCCGATTTTTGTTAATATCGACAATAAACCGATCAGGGCATCCGCAAAAAGCGCCGAATGGTGCCTGAGAGCAGTTGAACAGTGCTGGAGCCAAAAGTCACCGAAATTTTCAGCCGCTGACAAAAAAGACGCTGAACAAGTTTACAATCAGGCAAAAGAAATTTATAAAAGGATACTCAGAGAATCGGAATAAAAGCAACACTATAGGAGAATCGGGTATTTTTTTATTATGTTCAAACATTTGCCGACTCTTATTAAAAAAATGGATAAACTGATAGCTGACATCAGAAGATGCACCGTTTGTAGCGCTTGCCTGCCAAATGTGCCCAGACCCATTTTGCAGGCCGGTAACAGGGCAAAAATCGCTATAGTTGGACAGGCACCCGGACAAAAGGTGCAAGACAGCGGGATACCTTGGGATGACCAGAGCGGTAACGAACTTCGGAGGTGGTTAGGGGTAACTAAAGAACAGTTCTATGATCAGGAATTATTCGCATTGGTGCCAATGGGTTTCTGCTATCCCGGAAAAGGTAAATCAGGCGATTTGCCGCCGCGGCCGGAGTGCGCCCCACTTTGGCACAAGAATTTGTTTGACCATATGACAGAGATCAAATTGGTGATATTGGTAGGGCAATATGCGCAGAACTATTATCTTAAAGATTTAAAGAACATAACCTTGACCGAAACTGTGAAAAAATTTAACGACTATTTGCCTCGGTATTTACCGCTTGTACATCCTTCGCCAAGGAATAAAATATGGCAAATGAAAAACCCCTGGTTTGAAACGGAGATAGTTCCAGTTCTCAGGGTAATTGTAAATGAAATCAAATAACGGGATATTAAATTGGCCTTTAAGTCGGTTCGAAATCTATACCGTTAACTTCTTAAATCTGCTTTTTTTTCTGTAAATCAGCTATAAACCGGTTCGAAATTACAGCCGTGACTGACCGGGAATGCCTTACAAAAAACAGATGGGCGTTTTTTGTAAAAAGGTTTCTCAATACTAACAAAATACTCGCTAAGCGGCCAGCAGAATTTTTTCCACCGCCAATGGGCTTAAGTCTTGAATATAATCAATTCATTTTCCTAAATTAGTTGAAAAAATGAGTCCAGCAGACCATATCAGCCAGGTGCCTGCCGAAAGGCAGGACACCTTAACCGCCATTCACAAGGTGATATTGGCGAATGACCCAAGTGTGATCCCTGTCGTGAAACCGATGATGGGTAAGGAAATGATCCTGTATGAAGAGCGCTGCTACATGAAATATGGACTCGCCAGCACCAAAAATTATATGTCGCTGCATTGCCTGCCAATGTACATGAATCCTTCGCTGCATGCCAAATATGCCGGTTTATTGCCTGCGGCCAAATTCCAGAAGGGCTGTATCAATTTTACGGACGGGGAAGACATGCCAATTGTAGTCTTAGCCGGACTGATCGCCGAGTGTTCGACCATCGACATCGCGGCTATGCTCGAAAACCGGAAAAAGAAATCCTGAATGTAAGGCACCCGCCCGAGGAATTTATTTCGTGAGTTTTTTTGTTTCGGGATTTTTTATTTGGTAGTAATGCTGCCTATTTTGGCATATCCCTCATCATTGGGCTCCCATAATTCGATCTTATTGCCCTCCGGGTCCATCAGGTGTACAAAATTACCGTAGCTCGTCTTTTCCACGCTGTCAACCGGCATGATACCCGACACTTTCATTTGGGCTAAAAGCTGATCCAGGCCTTCCACGCGGTAATTGATCATGAATTGCTTTTCAGAAGGCTGAAAGTATTTGGTGGTTTCCTTAAACGGCGACCATGCGGTAAACCCCTTTTTTGTGCTGTCTATGCCCTGATGCCACTCAAAATTTGCACCGTATTCTACCATGCGAATGCCCAGGTTCTTACTGTACCAGGCTTTCAGCGCCGCAGGGTCTTTCGCCTTAAAGAAAATACCACCGATGCCCGTCACCCGCGGACCGCTATTGACAGGGTTGGTTATACGGCTGAAACCATAGCCCAACAGGAAGGCCGCGCAAAGCAGGCCGATTAATGTAAACTTTTTCATGGTATGTGTTTTGAAATAAAGATAGGAAATAGATTTTAGTTTAAAAATATGGCAATTTGGTGCGAATCCAGGATAATGAGGTTCTGATTTGAACCGTTAGTGTGCGTTTCGATTATTCAAACTAATGAAGTTTTCAAAACTTCTATTCTTTCTCTCTAAAAACACTATATTTATTTATGGGCACACTCCAAATAAAACGCATATATCAACCCTCAGAAAAAACGGACGGCAAACGCATCCTGGTTGACCGCCTGTGGCCGCGCGGGATTAAAAAAGAAGTGGCACAAATTGATATGTGGATGAAAGCCATTGCGCCATCTGATGCTTTGCGAAAATGGTTTCATAGTGATGGCGATCATTCCAAATGGGAGGAGTTTAAAGCAAAGTATATTTTTGAATTAAAGCATAACCCTGCTGCTGTAAATGAGTTGCTGGATCTGATCAGGAAAAACGAAAACGTAACATTGCTTTATGCGGCCCGTGATGAGCAGCAGAATCATGCGCTGGTTTTGCTGGATTTTATTGAAAGGTTGCTGAAACAGGAATAGTTTGTGATAGAAAGAATTGAAGATTTAAGTCCTAAGTGAGAGCACTACCTTTCAGACCCTCGCCTTCATCAAATTTGACTGGTTATTTTTAGTTTCGAAAGATCATACCCTTTATCTTTTAGTCTCATTATGATTTGTCCATATACGGCATCATCCATTTTAGGCTTCCTGCAAAGTATCCACAAATATTTTTTTGTAGGATCGCTCACCACAGCATAGCAATAGTCTTCGGCGAGGTCGATAATCCAATAATTTCCTTTGAAGGGCCAAAAGAATTGTACTTTCAATTTTGCATTGCCGGAGTTTTTCTGAACAAAGGCTTTGCCCTTAGCGTAGGATGCCTTTCCGTTTACACTATCACGGTTACACCTGTTCTCAACTATAATGTACCCTTTATCGCTTGCCGTATATTGGGCCGTGGTGCAGTTACAGCCTTTTTGAAACCATTGGGGGAACGATGCGATTTCGTACCATTTACCAACGTATCTGTTCAAATCTACATGGGCAACGGTTTGTACAGGCTGGGAGTTTGAAATGTTTATCATACTGATAAAAGTAACTATAAGTGTTGTTGTTTTTATTTTCATATAAATCTTCTGGTGATTTTATTTGTTAAAATACGAATTAGAGAGGGATTCGGATTAAACTCATTTCGAATTTGCCTGTTGTTTTTAAAACCAATATAAAGTTTTATAGTTTGTGGGATAATAATTATAAAAAAAAGGATAAATCCGTTCAAATAAACAAATGGTTTGTTCGAAGTTTAAATCTAAATGTTTTAGCATTTGTTTAAAATATAAATTATCTAAATAAACTGTTTTAATGGTGTTAAAATGGCAATAATATATCATTATTGTTATGGTATTGTTATTTTAACATTAGTATGCCTATCTTTGACTAAAAGGGAATAATATTATTTTATTGTTCCAATAGATTTTAACTAATAAAAAATACAATGAAACAGGGACTTTTGATTGATATGGACGGCGTCATCTACAGTGGCGAGACACTCATCGAGGGGGCAGATAAATTTATAGCGCAATTACTAAAAAAAGATATACCATTTGCTTTTATGACCAATAACAGCCAGCGTACCAGTTTAGAAGTGGTGCGCAAATTAAAGGGGCTGGGTATTGATGTCACGGAGGACCATGTGTATACCAGCGCTATGGCCACCGGTAAGTTTTTAGGGAGCCAGGGGCCAGGTGGCACGGCTTATGTACTGGGTGAAGGTGGTTTATTGACCAGCCTGCACGAAAATGGGATCACTTTAGTAAATACCGACCCCGAATTTGTGGTTTTAGGCGAAGGCAGGAATTTTACCCTCGAAATGGTGCAGCGCGCAGTGGATATGATATTGGCTGGTGCAAAGTTTATCACCACCAACAGGGACCCGTCCCCAAAGAAACCCGGATGGAATAATTTGGGGATCGCGGCAACTACAGCCATGATTGAGGAAGCATCAGGACGAAAAGCTTTTGTTACCGGCAAACCAAGCCCGGTAATGATGCGCTCGGCCCGCAAATTTTTAGGACTGGAGACTGCCGAAACAACCGTAATTGGTGATACCATGGAAACAGATATCCAGGGCGGTGTACAAATGGGATATAAAACCATTTTGGTACTCTCGGGGATCGCAAAAAAGGAAGATCTGAGCCACTATGCCTTCAAACCAGATATGATAGTAGGGTCGGTGGACGAAATAGTATTTCCGCTGAAGTGGTGGTAGGTTAGCGATTAGAGGTTGGCGATCAGAGATTAGTTTGGAATAAATTTTTCAATCAGTTCCAACTAATCTCTAACCTCAAATCTCTAATCACTACTTTGCCGGAGGCAAAGTAGCCTTTGCGCTGCCGCAGGTTGCCATCATTTTATCGCTGTAATATGGATTTTTGATAGCGGCGGTTTCGCTTAGCCAATAGGCTTTTTTCATGGGGCAATAGTCCATGTAAATGGTGATGGTATTTAATTTTAGTCCTTTTAGTACTTCGTACAGGTTTTTTGAGAGGCTTGTAAAATGCTCACGTTGGTGTTCTATAGCGGTTGTTTCGCTGATATTCCTGCTGTCGAATTTTAATTTATCCAGATAGCTGTTTAACAGTTTTTGCTGATCGGGTTTTAAACCTTTTGCCGGATCTGCTGATAAAGCAGCAAGTAAGTCTTTGGCTTTGGTTTCAGCCAAAGCGCCGTTGCTGGCTGCAAGTGCATTCTTTACATCTAAGTAGGCGGTGGTAATTTTATCGATGGCGTTTGCCGGTGCAGCATGTTTCGCAGCGGCCAATAAAACTGACAAGGTCAATGTCAGCATTATTGCAAGTGTTTTTATGGTTTTCATAAGAATTTGTTTTTTCAAATTTAGAAATAAAACGATAAAAACCCATGTCATTTCGACGAGGAACGAGGAGAAAACTTATACGCCTGGCATAGTCCGATTAGCACAGTTCGAAAAGTTTTCTCCCTTTGGTCGAAATGACATAAAGGATAAGGGTATGCGTTAACCCTACCGCTCAAACCCCGCATCTTCACCAATTTTGCTGTGCTCTTTATCCAGGTTCCAGCCACTAACAGAAATATAGGCTGCGCCTTTACCGGCATATCTGTTCTCGTAGCTGCAATCGATGGTCCGGGTTTCGCCGGGGGCCAACAGTAAATAATTGTCTTCAAAAATTAAGGGTAATATATCTTCGCCGTCTTTTTCTTTTAATGCCCTCAGGTGTACAAAAAATGCCACCGATTTTCCGGTATTGGTAATTGTTATTTTATGGCTTGTTTCGGTGCTTGTTTTTGATGTAGTATGATGAACACTCAGCGTTGTTGCCGGTAAATTTTGCAAATTGCTGTAATCGGCGAAGGCGCTTTGCGGCGTATAATACCAGGTGGATTTGGTCCAGTTTAACTCATCTTTTTTAGCCGACAGCCAGTACCAGTTTATACTTTCAACTTTTCCTGCAGCATCTTTCAGCTCCAGCCGCAAAAAATAGGTTGCCGACAGGCCATTGATCTTTGGCAGCAGGAAACATTCTTTTATGCCATCGCTGCCTACGTTGGCTGTTGTGTCTTTACGGTATTTCAATGTGCCGTCAAGGTTATATACCTCCGCTTTTACTTTCAGGCCTTTAAATTTATCAAGGTATGAATTGATGATATCCACACCGTTTGATTTGTACGAATACATTACATGCAGCGGCTCCATTGATTTCTTCATGCCAAAATAAGTTCCGGCCGGGTACAAATAATAATCGTACGTATGCCATATCAGGCTTGGCCATGGGTTGCTCAGCATCCATTGCACCACGCCGGTTGCATTATTATATTTTTTTAAGCCGTAAGCTTCCATCATAGCGCGGTGCCCCTCATAATTTTGCGCCTGTGCCAGGGCAAGATACTGTTTGATGGATGCAGGCGTTCCATAACGTGCATACAGCGCGGTATCAAAGATTTTGGTACTGCCAAAATTACCGGTTCCGCAATGGTACAGCCAATCGAGGCTTTTATTTGATATGGAATCTTTTGGGATGAATTTTATGAGGCTTTCATATGGAGGTATGGATGGGCCCGGCGATATTTCTGTGGCGAAGCTCCATGCGCCGCCATATTTGGTTGAATCTGCTTCCCAATAGGCTGGTGGTACCCAATCATAAGGCCCGGCCATTTTTACACCAGTGTTCCCGGAAACTTTTGAAACACTTTCATTGGCGCTTGCTGCGGTTGGGTTTGGCCATTTTAGGTCGGCTTCAATAGCAAGCCAATCGGCTTCAACAGTTTTGTCCCTTGGCGGCATATCACTGCCGTTGAGCCAAACAAGCATTGATGGTTTGTTGCGTAACCAATACATAACACTACTGTCGGAGGCCATGGCTACGCTTCTTTTAGCAGCGTCCCATTTTTCGGGATACTGCCATGCGCCGCAGCACATCCAGCCGCTCATTACCAACAGGCCGTATTTATCGCAAAGATCGTAGAAACCATCGTCCTCCAGTTTGCCTTCCGAGCGGACAATGTTCATATTCATATCGCGCACCAGCCTGAGCTCCTGCTCCTCCCGTAATTTTGACCGCCGCTCAAATATATCCGGCGACCATGCCGCACCCCGCAGCATGATGGGCCTCCCGTTGATAATGAACTCCCTTCCTTTCTTATTGTCTATAAAAACAGAACTTACCTGGCGGATGCCAAATTTTTCAGAGATCTCGTTACTTAGTTCATTTCCATGTGTTGCTGAGAGTTCTATGCGGCTCATTTCAGGCTTTCCATACTGCCATGGCCACCAGATTGGCGGATTTTTTACATTCAGTTGTGGATAATCAGCAGGGGAGAAAGTGATTTGTTTCTTTTCGTGAGGCATCAGATGCACCTTCTGTTCAAAATTGATGGTGCCATTTATTTTTCCTTTAACTATTGCATCTTCTTCCGTACCAGTGTAATTTACCACCATGGCGTCTACCTGTAAATGGGCAACAGTTAGCGAAGGCAGGTCGAACTTTGTGGTAACCAGCGGGTATTCTACACCCACCTTACGGAACGTTTTGATCTCCACATTGTTGATGATCCCGTTATTAAAATCGGGCGGGTAATGGATCCAGTCGGCATAATCGATAGCCAGGTCGCCGCCACGTTTTTGTGGATTAAAAGGTCGCTTTACTTCTATGGCCAAAATGTTTTCTCCCTTATAATTTATCTGTTTGGTGATATCCAGCTCAATGATACGGAAGGGGCCTATAACTTGGGTTGAGTCGGCAATGAGAATACCGTTTAGCCACACGTTTGCCTTATAATTGATGCCATGCAGTTTTAATACTACATTTTTGCTGTTTTCCGATTCGGGCAAGTTGAATTCTTTGCGAAACCACCAGGGTTTATCCAGCCTTGCATCGGCCAGTTTGTCGAAATTCCGGCTATAAAAAGGATCAAAATTATATACTTTATTGGCTATTAACCCTGCAATAACGGTAGTAGGCACACTTACTTTATACCAATCGGCGGTTTGGTAACCCGGTTTTGATATTGCTTTGCCCGGCGAAAGATCCGTTACAGCCGATTGCATTTTCCAGTCGTCATGTAATACTGCCCTGTAATTTTCCGTTTCTTCATTCTGGCTAAACACGTGCTGGGCGGCAAAGCACATTAATGCGAAGAGTGTTGCTTTCTTCATAAAAAAATTTAAAAAGGATTAAAACTTATGCAGATATATCGGTTTAACAATTTTAACAAAATAAAACCACAAACTTTTCAAAATGATTTACTTTTACGGCAATGTACTGTAACAATAATCCTACAAAATGAATTCAATCTGCGTTTTCTGCGGTGCTAATTTTAATGGCGACCCCATATTAAAACAAGCTGTTGAAGCTTTAGCCGAAGTTGTGGTAGCCCGTAATATCACACTGGTATTTGGCGGTGGAAAAGTAGGTGTGATGGGTATTTTGGCAGATGCCGTATTAAATAACGGCGGCAAAGCCATCGGCGTGATCCCGCAATTTTTGCTGGACAAAGAGGTGGGACATACCGGTTTAACCGAACTCCATGTGGTGGAAAACATGCACGAGCGTAAACAGCTGATGAACGACCTTTGTGATGGTATCATTATGCTCCCGGGTGGCTTTGGCACGTTGGAGGAGTTTTTTGAGGTGCTTACCTGGTTGCAATTGGGTTTGCACAACCACCCGGTTGGTATATTAAATGTAAACGGTTTTTACGACCTGTTGCTGCAGCAGATGGATATGATGGTTGAACAACGCTTTTTAAAGCCTGCCAACCGTAAGCTGGTTTTAACATCGGGAGATGCTATTGAGTTGATTAACCTGATGGATAATTGCAAAGTGGAACCAGATGATGTTTGGTTTAGGGATAGGAATTTGACTTAAGATTTTTTGTCATGCTTCTCCGCCACGACGCGGAGAAGCATCTTATACGCTTTGCAGGTAGCCGACCTGTCCCTTTAAGATCCTTCGCTTCGTTCAGGATGACAAGGGTGGAATGGTATAGCGTCTCTACGAAATATGGTTCAAAACATCCCTCAGGCTAATCGATTTATAGGTGGCATGTGCGTCAGGGTGTTTATTTTCAGGATCGAATAAAAAG